>Ga0265797_10005879_pt1 | contig 17700 bp, 24 predicted proteins | sample P2T30metagenome_FD_192433 | JGI IMG/M metagenome (GOLD analysis project Ga0265797, IMG submission 192433) | Plant litter microbial communities from East Loma Ridge, Irvine, California - P2 T30 | ecosystem: Environmental > Terrestrial > Plant litter > Unclassified | place: USA: California...
ATTTAAAGTCATACAGGGCCAATTGCGGATCAGGCTGCGTGGGATCGTGCTCATCGCCCGAAGCTGTGCAAGCTAGCGATGAACCCAGTCATTGCGCAAATCGTCGCCAGCAAGCTGAGATTGCATTGGTCTCCTGAACAAATAGCGGGTTGGCTGAAGCGCGAATATCCGGACGACATGAGCAATCACGTGTCACACGAAACGATCTATCGAACGCTCTATATTCAGGCCCGCGGGGCTCTCAAGAAGGAGCTTTTGTCGCATCTGAGGCGTTCCCGAGCTATGCGTAGATCGAGGCATCACACGCAAAAAACGGATAATCACGGCAAGATAATCGACACCGTTTCAATCAGTGAGCGTCCCGCGTCGATCGCAGACCGGGCAGTCCCTGGGCATTGGGAAGGTGATCTGCTGTTCGGTAGCAAGAACAGCCAGATCGCAACGCTAGTCGAACGGCAAACGCGCTACGTTATGCTGGTTAAAGTCGCCAGCAAAGACACGGTCTCAGTCGTAGGCGCGCTGATCGAAAATGCCCGTCTGCTCCCTCACGAACTCTATAAAACATTGACTGGGGACAGAGGGAAAGAGATGGCGGCACATGCTCGGTTTACGCTGGCCACAGATATCCAGGTGTACTTCTGCGACCCTCAAAACCCTTGGCAACGAGGGACCAATGAAAATACCAATGGCCTCCTGAGACAGTATTTTCCGAAAGGTATCGACATCTCAATCTACTCGCAGGAGCAGCTCAACGATGTAGCCAGGATGCTGAATCAACGTCCACGAAAGACATTAAACTATGAGACGCCAGCTCAGAGATTCAGCCAATGTGTTGCGTCCACCGGTTGAATCCACAGTCGATTGCTGCCGCCCGTACAGCTCTTCACCGACCTGCCAAGCCGTCCGAAGGATCAGCTATGATCGTAAGCGGGAAGCAGATAGCGATGCCCCATATCGCCCCAAATCGCTGAGAAAAAAACAGTCGAGCCAAGGACACCGCTCACGTTTTTTCGAAGGAGCACACCTTGGATAGGCTCGTCACTGCCGACGCGCGTATAGAGCGTTGGAAAAGATGGTGATGCATGGACGATCCCTGCATTCGCTGTCTGCACTGTAGAGCTGGCCAGCCACTGGGAGACGCTGGAAAGCCATTCAATCCTCTCCATTTGGCAAATTGCCCCCTGCGCAGCCATTTGCCTCAATACCCTTGGCAGGCTTTGAGCGCGCTATTGAGGGATTGGCAGCATGGCCAGGATTCAGATACGGGAGCATCCTAGAATCCCATGGATGGTTCCGCCTTCGACGGGTCGAGTCAGACCCACAGGAATGAAAAAGGCCCCCACGCTTCGCAGCGTTGAGGGCCTTTTGTATTGCTTCGTAGGTTTATTCTAAAGGCCGAATCCGTTGCGATTCTTTCCGCACCTTAGATAAACGCACTGCAATTTAGAACGGAATATCATCATCAAAGCTGTCGAAGTCATTCGACGGCTGCGGTGCCGGCTGCTGCTGAGGCGCCGGGCGGGACTGCTGAGGCTGAGGCTGGGACTGCGGGCGCGGGGCCTGTTGGCGAGGCGCCGGGGCCTGGTTGTAGTCGCCACCGCCTTGTTGGTCACCCTGCGGGCGGCCACCCAGCAGCTGCATGGTGCCCTGCATGTCCACGATGATTTCCGTGGTGTAACGCTTGATGCCGTCTTTTTCCCACTCGCGGGTTTGCAGCTTGCCTTCGATGTATACCTGCGAGCCTTTACGCAGGTAGTTACCGGCGATTTCGGCAACCTTGCCGAACAGGGACACGCGGTGCCATTCGGTGCGCTCGACCTTCTGGCCGCTCTGCTTGTCGGTCCACTGCTCGCTGGTGGCCAAGCTCACGTTGGTCACCGCGTTGCCGTTGGGCAGGTAGCGTACTTCAGGATCCTGGCCGCAAGTGCCGACCAATATAACTTTGTTAACCCCGCGGGCCATAACGTTCTCCTAGGCGTCGCACGTGCTCTGGCGCGGGTTTACCAGCGCGTCCAGGGCGGTGCGGTCCAAAATTTTCGTATCAAATTTGATGTAGATGGCAGCCTCATCGGCCACCACCACGGCGTCTGTCACCCCGGGGGCGGCCATCAACCGCTCGCTCAGGCCGGCATCCTTCACCGACTCGGGCGATAGCGGCAGGCGCAGGCTGGTGACATAGGGTGGTTCGCGCATAGTACCAGCAATGGCCACCCACAGCATGAGCAATACGGCGCAGCCGAGGAACACCCCGCCCAGCCCGCCATGCTGGAACATCCAGCCCCCGAGTATCCCGCCCAGCGCCGCGCCGAGGAACTGGCTGGTGGAGTACACACCCATGGCAGTGCCCTTTCCACCGGCTGGCGACACCTTGCTCACCAGCGATGGCAGCGAGGCCTCCAGCAGGTTGAACGCGGTAAAGAACACCACGGTGCCGATCACCAGCGCGGTGAGGCTTTGCGCGAACGCCCAGAAGTACAGCTCAGTCAGCGCCAGCACCACGATCGCCCCCACGAGGACACGCTTCATCTTGCGCTTCTTTTCGCCGTAAATAATGAACGGAACCATTGCAAAGAATGAGATGAACAGCGCGGTGAGGTACACCCACCAGTGTTGCTCCTTGGGCAGGCCTGCACGCTCTACGTAGGCCAGCGGCAGGGCGACAAAACTGGACATCAAAATGGCGTGCAGGATGAAGATGCCCGCGTCCAGGCGCAGCAGATCCGGGTGGCGCAAGGTGGGGCCCAGCGCCTGGCGCGCAACGCCGGATTCTCGGTGTTGCAGCACTCGGGTGGACCGCGGCACCACGAACGCGATGATCAGCATGCCCACCAAGGCCAATACGGCGGTGGCAATGAACAGGCCTTTCAGGCCAAAGGCGCGAGTAAGCAAGGGGCCCACGACCATGGCGACGGCAAATGACAGGCCGATACTCATGCCGATCATGGCCATGGCCTTGGTGCGGTGCTGCTCACGGGTGAGGTCCGACAGAAGCGCCATCACCGCGGCCGAGATCGCGCCGGCGCCTTGGAGGACTCGCCCGAAGATCACCCCCCAGATGCTATCGGCCTGAGCCGCGACCACGCTGCCGATGGCGAAAATCACCAAGCCGACATAGATCACGGGCAGGCGGCCGATCCGGTCGGACACCATCCCGAACGGGATTTGCAACACCGCCTGGGTAAGGCCGTAGGCGCCGATGGCCAAACCAATCAGTGGCAGCGTGGCACCGGGCAGGTCCATCCCATAGGTGGCCAGTACCGGCAGCACCATGAACATGCCCAGCATGCGAAAGGCGAACACCAGCGCCAGGCCGGCGGCGGCGCGGGTTTCGCCGCCACTCATGCGTTCGCTGTGGAGATCTTGCATGGAATTACCTCGTGTGAACCGGCCGAGATTCTACCAGTCCGATCGTGTAACGGCACATTGAGTGACGCTATGCCACATGAACGGATCTTCATGGCGAGCGCCCGATGACCAGCCCCTGGGCTTATAAACCGCGGGGAAGTACTGCTTCCCCGCCCTGCCCCGTATACTTCCGTGTTTATGCCCGCCGAGCGAGGCCGCCTTGGACAAGATCCTGATTCGTGGGGCACGTACCCACAACCTGAAAAACATTGACCTTACGCTTCCCCGCGACAAACTGATCGTCATCACTGGCCTCTCCGGCTCCGGCAAGTCTTCCCTGGCGTTCGACACCCTGTACGCCGAGGGGCAGCGCCGCTATGTGGAATCGCTGTCTGCCTATGCCCGCCAATTCCTTTCGATGATGGAAAAGCCGGACGTGGACACCATCGAGGGCCTGTCCCCCGCCATTTCCATCGAGCAGAAGTCCACGTCCCACAACCCGCGCTCGACCGTGGGTACCATCACCGAGATCTACGACTACCTGCGCTTGCTGTACGCGCGTGTCGGCACGCCGCGCTGCCCGGATCATGACATACCGCTGGAAGCGCAAACCGTGTCGCAGATGGTAGACCTGGTGCTGGCAGAGCCCGAGGGCCGCCGGTTGATGCTGCTGGCGCCAGTGATTCGCGAGCGCAAAGGTGAACACTTGAGCGTGCTCGAGGAGCTCCGTGCCCAAGGCTTCGTGCGCGCGCGCATCAACGGCAAGCTGCATGAGCTGGATGAAGCGCCCAAGCTGGACAAGCAGAAAAAGCACACCATCGATGTGGTGGTGGACCGCTTCAAGGTGCGTGCTGATCTGCAACAGCGCCTGGCTGAGTCGTTCGAAACCGCGCTGAAGCTGGCCGACGGTATCGCGCTGGTTGCGCCGATGGACGAAGACGACAAGGGCGAAGAGATTATTTTCTCCGCGCGCTTCGCTTGCCCGGTGTGTGGCCATGCCATCAGTGAGCTCGAGCCCAAGCTGTTTTCCTTCAACAACCCGGCCGGTGCCTGCCCTACGTGCGACGGCCTGGGCGTGAAACAGTTCTTCGACCCAAAGCGGCTGGTTAACGGGGAGCTTACGCTCGGTGAGGGCGCCATTCGCGGCTGGGATCGGCGTAACGTCTATTACTTCCAGATGCTTGGCTCGCTAGCGGCTCACTACAAGTTCAGCCTGGAGAAGCCCTTCGGGGAGCTGCCGGCTGAGAAGCAGAAGCTGCTGCTGTACGGCAGCGGGCGCGACAATGTGGACTTCCGCTACCTCAACGACCGCGGCGATATCGTCAAGCGCTCGCACCCGTTCGAAGGCATTGTGCCGAACCTCGAGCGGCGCTATCGGGAAACCGAATCCGCCAGCGTACGCGAGGACTTGGCCAAGTACCTGAGCACGCAGCCCTGCCCGGAATGTCGCGGTACGCGGCTGCGCAGGGAATCGCGCCACGTGTGGGTCGGGGAAAAGACACTGCCGGCAGTGACAGGGTTGCCCATCGGCGAAGCCTGGGACTATTTCGGCGGCTTGCAGCTGACGGGGCGCAAGGGCGAGATTGCCGACAAGATCCTGAAGGAAATCCGCGAGCGCTTGCAGTTCCTGGTGAACGTGGGCCTGGACTACCTGACGCTTGACCGCAGCGCCGATACCTTGTCCGGCGGCGAGGCTCAGCGCATCCGACTTGCCAGCCAGATCGGCGCCGGTCTGGTGGGGGTCATGTACATCTTGGATGAACCGTCCATTGGCCTGCACCAGCGGGACAACGACCGCTTGCTCGCCACGCTCAATCACCTACGGGATATCGGTAACACGGTGATCGTGGTTGAGCATGACGAAGACGCCATTCGCCTTGCGGACTATGTGGTGGACATCGGGCCTGGCGCCGGCGTACACGGTGGTGCAATCGTCGCCGAAGGCACGCCCGAGGAAGTGATGGCACATCCGGACTCCCTGACGGGCGCTTACCTGTCAGGCCGCAAGAAAATTGTCTATCCGGAAAAACGCACTCCTCGCGACAAGAAGCTGTCCTTGACGATCAAGGGCGCGCGCGGCAACAACCTGCGCAATGTGGACCTGGAAATCCCTATTGGCCTTCTCACCTGTGTAACCGGGGTGTCTGGCTCGGGTAAATCCACGCTGATCAACAATACGTTGTTCCCGCTCAGCGCCACTGCGCTCAATGGCGCCACCACGTTGGAAGCCGCGCCTCATGACAGCATCGATGGGCTGCAGCATCTGGATAAAGTGGTCGACATCGATCAAAGCCCCATCGGCCGTACGCCGCGGTCGAACCCGGCCACTTATACGGGTTTATTCACGCCTATCCGCGAATTGTTCGCCGGTGTACCCGAAGCTCGGGCCAGAGGTTATGGCCCGGGGCGCTTCTCCTTCAACGTGAAGGGCGGCCGCTGCGAAGCGTGCCAGGGCGATGGCCTGATCAAGGTGGAAATGCACTTCCTGCCGGACATCTACGTTCCTTGCGATGTATGCAAGAGCAAGCGCTACAACCGGGAAACCCTGGAAATCCGCTACAAGGGCAAGAGCATCGACGAGGTGCTGGAGATGACCATCGAAGAAGCGCGGACCTTCTTCGACGCCGTACCGGCGCTGGCGCGTAAACTGCAAACGCTGATGGATGTGGGGCTGTCGTATATCAAGCTTGGGCAATCAGCCACAACGCTGTCTGGCGGCGAGGCCCAGCGGGTCAAGCTGTCGAGGGAGCTATCCAAGCGCGATACGGGCAAAACCTTATACATCCTCGACGAACCGACCACGGGCCTGCACTTCGCGGACATCCAACAGCTACTCGACGTGCTTCACCGCCTGCGCGACCACGGCAACACGGTGGTGGTGATCGAGCACAACCTTGATGTGATCAAGACGGCCGACTGGCTGGTCGACCTGGGGCCGGAAGGCGGTTCGCGCGGCGGGCAGATCATTGCTTGCGGCACGCCGGAGCAGGTCACGAAGATGTCGCAGTCCTATACCGGCAAGTACCTCAAGCCACTGCTGGAGCGGGACAAGGCATAACAGGACCGCCCGCTCTTGCGCTTTTCCGCAGGGGCGGGCGGGGCCCGCGAACCAGGGTCTGTCAGTTACCCATCTGAGATTGCAGGTAGTTCTGCAGGCCGATGCTCTTGATCAGGCCCAGCTGCTTTTCGAGCCAGTAAGTATGGTCTTCCTCGGTATCGGAAAGCTGAACCTTGAGAATGTCGCGGCTCACGTAGTCCCGGTGTTGCTCACACAGCGCAATGCCCTTGCACAGCGCAGCGCGTACCTTGTATTCAAGGCGCAGGTCGCTCTCAAGCATTTCCGGCACCGTAGTGCCCACATCCAAATCATCGGGCCGCATGCGTGGCGTACCCTCAAGCATGAGGATGCGGCGCATCAGCGCATCGGCATGACCGGCCTCTTCTTCCATTTCATGGTTGATGCGTTCGTAGAGCTTGGCAAAGCCCCAGTCTTCGTACATGCGTGAGTGAATGAAGTACTGATCGCGGGCAGCGAGTTCGCCGGTCAGCAGCGTATTGAGGTAGTCGATTACATCTGGATGACCTTGCATGGCCCACATCTCGTCACGTTTGAAAGAAGTATAGTTTGAACCAATGCCGGGGCGGGGTCGATGCGCCTGAAAGAAAATATCGCGAATTTCTGCAATTTAGCGGCATACAGATGCGAAAACCGCCCAGATGAGGGCGGTTCCTGTTCGCGTTTCGACTTACTTCAGCGATACGCCTAAAGCGCTGGCGATGCCTTCACCGTAGGCTGGATCAACCTGATGGAAATGCTGCAGCTGGCGCTGAACCACGTCTTCGGTGACTCCACGCATGGCACCGGCGATGTTGCTGATCAACAGCGCTTTCTGATCATCACTCATCAGCTGGAACAAGGCGCGTGCCTGGCTGTAGTAGTCACCGTCAGTGCGGTGGTCGTAGCGGTCCGCGCTACCACTGAGCGGCAATGCTGGCTCAGCATAGACCGGCACTTGCTTGGGGGCGGTACCGTAACTGTTGGGCTCGTAGTTGGGCAACGGCCCCCCATTGTTGCCAAACCGCATGGCCCCATCGCGCTGGTAGTTATTCACAGGGCTCAACGGCGCGTTTACCGGGAGCTGCTGGAAATTGGTACCTACGCGATAGCGGTGTGCGTCTGCGTACGCAAACACGCGGCCCTGAAGCATCCGATCAGGCGAAAGCCCTACACCAGGAATCATGTTGCTAGGACCGAACGCTGCCTGCTCGACTTCGGCAAAGTAGTTGAGCGGGTTGCGGTTAAGCTCCAGGGTACCTACTTCGATCAGCGGAAATTCCTTCTGCGACCATACCTTGGTCACGTCGAACGGATTTTCCACGCGCTGGTTAGCCTGCTCTTCGGTCATCACCTGGATGCACACTGTCCAGCGAGGATAGTCCCCACGGTCGATAGCGTTGAACAGGTCACGCTGGGCGTAATCCGGGTCAGTGCCAGCGATACGCGCGGCATCGGCCGGCGCCAGGTTCTTGATGCCCTGTTGGGTCTTGTAGTGCCATTTCACCCAAACGCGCTCACCGCGGGCGTTGATCAGGCTATAGGTGTGGCTACCAAAGCCGTGCATGTGCCTGTAGCCGTCCGGGATACCTCGATCACTGAACAGGATGGTGACCTGATGCAGCGCCTCGGGAGAGTGTGACCAGAAGTCCCACATCATCTGCGCGCTCTTCAGGTTGCTCTGCGGAAGGCGTTTTTGGGTGTGGATAAAGTCCGAGAATTTGAGCGGGTCGCGGATGAAGAACACGGGAGTGTTGTTACCCACGATGTCCCAGTTGCCTTCGTCGGTATAGAACTTCACGGCAAACCCACGCGGGTCACGCTCGGTGTCGGCCGAACCACGTTCACCACCCACGGTAGAGAAGCGTAGGAAAATAGGCGTTTGCTTACCGATCTCGCTGAACAGCTTGGCACAGCTATAGGAAGTGATATCCCGCGTTACGGTGAAGGTGCCGTATGCCCCCGAGCCTTTAGCATGGACACGGCGCTCTGGAATGTTCTCGCGGTTGAAATGAGCGAGCTTCTCGACCAAGTGGAAGTCATCGAGCAGCAGCGGCCCACGCGGGCCAGCAGAGCGGGAATTCTGGTTATCGGCAACAGGCGCACCACTGGCCGTGGTGAGGGTTTTGGTATCGCTCATTTCTTACTTCTCCATCTAGCGTGCGTTCCGGTATCAACCGGTTGAAGCAAGTATCTAGGCGTGGAGCGAAGCGGGCCAATTTATTAACCGAAGCAAGCTGATAGCTTTTTACTAAACCTCAAACAACAAAAAACCGAGCCTGAGCTCGGTTTTCTGTGAGTCGAAACGCGCCTTATTCGGCTGCTTCAACAACGCCGCCGACCGGACGGTCAACCAGCTCAACGTAGGCCATAGGCGCGTTGTCCCCAGCGCGGAAGCCGCACTTGAGGATGCGCAGGTAGCCGCCCTGACGGGTGGCGTAGCGCTTGCCCAGGTCGTTGAACAGCTTGCCTACGGCAGACTTCGAACGGGTACGGTCGAAAGCCAGACGACGGTTGGCAACGCTGTCTTCCTTGGCCAGGGTGATCAGCGGCTCGGCAACGCGGCGCAGTTCCTTGGCTTTCGGAAGGGTGGTTTTGATCAGTTCGTGTTCGAACAGCGACACCGCCATGTTTTGGAACATGGCCTTGCGGTGCGCGCTGGTGCGGCTCAGATGACGACCACTTTTACGATGACGCATGGTTCATTCCTTACCAAACTCTACGTTCGGTGATTACGACGATCAGGCCGTAGCCTTGTCGTCCTTCTTAAGACTTGCCGGCGGCCAGTTATCGAGGCGCATGCCGAGGGAAAGACCGCGGGAGGCCAAGACGTCCTTGATTTCGGTCAGGGACTTCTTGCCCAGGTTCGGAGTCTTCAACAGTTCTACTTCGGTGCGCTGAATCAGGTCACCGATGTAGTAAATGTTTTCCGCCTTAAGGCAGTTCGCCGAACGTACAGTCAACTCCAGATCGTCAACCGGGCGGAGAAGGATCGGATCGATCTCGTCTTCCTGCTCGATAACGACTGGCTCGCTGTCACCCTTCAGATCCACGAACGCGGCCAGCTGCTGTTGCAGAATGGTCGCGGCACGACGGATAGCTTCTTCCGGGTCCAGGGTACCGTTGGTTTCCAGGTCGATGACCAGCTTGTCCAGGTTGGTGCGCTGCTCGACACGGGCGTTTTCCACCACGTAAGCGATGCGGCGAACCGGGCTGAACGAGGCATCCAGCTGCAAGCGACCAATGCTGCGGCTTTCGTCATCGTCGCTCTGACGCGAGTCAGCCGGCTCGTAACCACGACCACGAGCTACAACGAGCTTCATGTTCAAGGCGCCGTTGGACGCCAGGTTCGCGATTACGTGCTCGGGATTCACGATCTCGACATCATGATCCAGCTGAATATCGGCAGCGGTAACCACCCCCGAACCTTTTTTGGACAAGGTCAGCGTAACTTCGTCACGACCGTGCAGCTTGATGGCCAGACCTTTCAGGTTGAGCAGGATTTCAATGACGTCTTCCTGAACACCTTCAATGGCGCTGTACTCATGGAGTACACCGTCGATCTCGGCTTCTACGACTGCACAGCCAGGCATGGAGGACAACAGGATGCGACGCAGCGCGTTGCCCAGGGTGTGGCCGAAACCACGCTCGAGAGGCTCGAGCGTGATCTTGGCGCGGGTTGGGCTGACGACCTGCACATCAATATGGCGGGGCGTCAGAAACTCATTTACCGAAATCTGCATGGATGCACCTACTTTCTAGCCCTTACTTGGAGTAGAGCTCGACGATCAGGTTTTCGTTGATGTCGGCGGACAGATCGCTACGAGCCGGAACACTCTTGAAAGTGCCGGACTTCTTCTCAGCGTCTACTTCAACCCACTCAACGCGGCCACGCTGGGCACACAGCTCAAGGGCTTGAGCGATGCGCAGCTGGTTTTTTGCCTTTTCACGAACTGCAACCACGTCACCTGCGCGAACCTGGTAAGACGGGACGTTTACAGTCTGGCCATTGACCGAGATCGCTTTGTGCGAAACCAGTTGGCGGGACTCGGCACGGGTAGCGCCAAAGCCCATACGGTAAACGACGTTGTCCAGACGGCACTCGAGCAGTTGCAGAAGGTTTTCGCCGGTGGCGCCCTTCTGGCTGGCGGCTTGCTTGTAGTAGCCGCTGAACTGACGCTCGAGTACGCCGTAGATACGACGAACCTTTTGTTTCTCACGCAGCTGGGTGCCGTAGTCGGACTGACGGCCACGGCGCTGGCCGTGGATACCTGGGGCTGCTTCGATATTGCACTTGGATTCCAGAGCGCGGACGCCGCTTTTCAGGAACAGGTCAGTGCCTTCACGACGAGCCAGCTTGCATTTTGGACCAATGTAACGAGCCATTATCTATCGTCTCCTGAATTACACGCGGCGCTTCTTCGGCGGACGGCACCCGTTATGCGGGATTGGCGTCACGTCGGTGATGCTGGCGATCTTGTAGCCACAGCCGTTCAATGCACGGACAGCGGACTCACGACCTGGACCTGGACCCTTGACGTTTACGTCGAGGTTTTTCAGGCCATATTCCAGCGCAGCTTGCCCAGCACGTTCAGCAGCTACCTGAGCAGCGAACGGAGTGGACTTGCGTGAACCGCGGAAACCCGAACCACCGGAGGTAGCCCAGGACAGGGCGTTACCTTGACGGTCGGTAATGGTCACGATGGTGTTGTTGAAAGACGCGTGGATGTGGGCGATGCCATCAACCACTGTCTTTTTGACTTTTTTACGAGGACGAGCAGCAGGTTTTGCCATGACTATATTCCTGTCGATTCGCTGGCGCGATTACTTGCGGATCGGCTTGCGCGGGCCCTTACGGGTACGGGCGTTGGTCTTGGTACGCTGACCGCGAACCGGCAGACCGCGGCGATGACGCAGGCCACGGTAGCAACCCAGGTCCATCAAGCGCTTGATCTTCATGTTGATGTCACGACGCAGGTCACCTTCGGTGGTGAACTTCGCAACTTCGCCACGCAGCAGTTCGATTTGCTCGTCGCTCAGATCCTTGATCTTCGCAGCCGGGTTTACACCGGCGTCCGCGCAGATTTTTTGCGCGGTGGTGCGACCAACACCATAGATGTAGGTCAGCGAGATAACAGCATGCTTGTTATCTGGAATGTTAACGCCTGCAATACGGGCCATTCAGTGGGACTCCAATTGACAGCTACCTGCGCCCCGGAAGCCAAGAAATAGGGCGCGAGATGATATCGCTGTAGAAACAATTAATCAACCCGGCAGCACACTAGCTGCCGGGCTTAAGCACAGCTCACAATCAGCCTTGGCGCTGCTTGTGACGTGGTTCCGCGCTGCAGATCACGCGCACGATACCTTCGCGGCGGATAATCTTGCAGTTGCGGCACAGCTTTTTCACCGATGCACGAACTTTCATCACCAACTCCTCGAACCTTATGGGCGACTCAGCGCAGCAGATTGCTGCCGCCGTAGCCCTTCAGGTTGGCTTTCTTCATCAGGGATTCGTACTGGTGCGAAACGAGGTGGGATTGCACTTGGGCCATAAAGTCCATCACAACCACTACCACAATCAGCAACGAGGTCCCGCCAAGGTAGAACGGAACGTTTGCCGCAACCACCAGGAACTGGGGAAGCAGGCACACGGCCGTCATGTAAAGAGCACCGAACATGGTCAAACGGGTCAGAACGCCATCAATGTAGCGCGCCGACTGCTCGCCTGGACGGATGCCCGTAATAAAGGCACCGGACTTCTTCAGGTTTTCCGCTACGTCTTTCGGGTTGAACATCAACGCTGTGTAGAAGAAGCAGAAGAAAATGATCCCTGCGGTAAACAGCAAGATGTTCAACGGCTGACCAGGAGCGATCGACTGCGAGACGTCCTGCAGCCAGCCCATACCTTCAGACTGACCGAACCAGGCACCCAGCGAAGCCGGGAACAGCAGGATGCTGCTCGCGAAAATGGCCGGGATTACCCCCGCCATGTTCACCTTCAACGGCAGGTGGCTGGTCTGCGCAGCGAAGACCTTCCGGCCCTGCTGACGCTTGGCGTAGTGCACCGCAATACGGCGCTGACCACGCTCGATGAACACCACGAAACCGATGATCGCTACTGCCAGCAAACCGATCGCAATCAGGGCGAAAATGTTGATATCGCCCATGCGCGCAGACTCGAAAGACTGCCCGATCGCTCTCGGAAGACCGGCCACGATACCCGAGAAAATCAACATCGAGATACCGTTGCCGACACCGCGTTCGGTGATCTGCTCGCCCAGCCACATCATGAACATCGCGCCCGCCACGAAAGTGGAGACCGCCACGAAGTAGAAACCGAAGCCTGCAGAAAACGCGACACCCTGGTTGGCCAGGCCAATGGACATGCCAATGGCTTGAACCAGTGCCAGGGCGACAGTGCCGTAGCGGGTGTACTGGCTGATCTTGCGACGGCCAGATTCACCTTCCTTCTTCAACTGCTCCAGCTGCGGGCTGATCGCGGTCATCAACTGCATGATGATCGATGCCGAGATGTACGGCATGATCCCCAGTGCAAAGATGCTCATGCGTTCAAGCGCGCCGCCGGAAAACATGTTGAACAGGCTAAGAATGGTCCCCTCATTCTGTCGGAACAGGTCCGCCAGCCGGTCAGGGTTGATGCCTGGCACCGGGATGTGTGCGCCGATCCTGTAGACGATAATCGCCAGGAACAGGAAACGCAGACGAGCCCAGAGTTCGGACAAACCCCCACCCTTGCTGAGCGCTGAGAGAGCACCTTGCTTAGCCATTTATTCCTCGAACTTGCCGCCAGCTGCTTCGATAGCCGCACGCGCACCCTTGGTGGCGGCGATGCCCTTCAGGGTGACCGCACGAGTAACCTCGCCCGACAGCATGATTTTCACACGCTGTACGTTCTGGTTGATCACGTTGGCATCCTTGAGGGATTGCAGAGTGACGACATCGCCTTCCACCTTGGCCAGCTCGGACGTACGCACTTCTGCGCGGTCCATGGCCTTCAGCGAAACGAAGCCGAACTTCGGCAGGCGACGGTGCAGCGGCTGTTGACCGCCTTCAAAGCCAGGAGCAATAGTGCCACCGGAGCGGGAGGTCTGACCCTTGTGGCCGCGGCCACCGGTTTTACCCAAACCGCTACCGATACCACGACCCGGACGATGCTTCTCGCGACGGGAACCCGGCGCTGGACTCAGATCATTGAGTTTCATCGATTAACCCTCGACTCGCAGCATGTAGTAAGCCTTGTTGATCATCCCACGGTTTTCCGGGGTATCAACGACTTCCACGGTGTGACCGATGCGACGCAGACCCAGGCCTTTAACGCACAGTTTGTGGTTAGGCAGGCGGCCGGCGGTGCTCTTGATCAAGGTAACTTTCAAGGTTGCAGACATTACAGAATCTCCTCGACGCTCTTGCCACGCTTGGCGGCGATCGAATCAGGGGACTGCATGGCTTTCAGACCATTGAAAGTGGCGTGTACCACGTTGACCGGGTTGGTCGAACCGTAGCACTTGGCCAGAACGTTCTGAACACCAGCGACTTCCAGGACGGCACGCATTGCGCCGCCGGCGATGATGCCGGTACCTTCGGAAGCAGGCTGCATGTACACCTTCGACGCACCATGAGTGGACTTGGTGGCGTACTGCAGGGTGGTGCCGTTCAGGTCTACCTGAATCATGTTGCGGCGAGCGGCTTCCATGGCTTTCTGGATAGCTGCAGGCACTTCGCGGGACTTGCCACGGCCGAAGCCGACGCGGCCCTTGCCATCACCTACCACGGTCAACGCGGTGAAGGTGAAGATACGACCGCCTTTTACGGTCTTGGCAACGCGGTTAACCTGAACCAGCTTCTCGATGTAGCCTTCGTCGCGCTTTTGATCGTTATTTGCCATAACTTAGAACTCCAGCCCGCCTTCACGAGCAGCATCAGCCAGCGCCTTGACGCGGCCGTGGTACTTGAAGCCAGAACGGTCGAAAGCCACTTGGGATACGCCAGCGGCTTTCGCGCGCTCAGCGACCAGCTGGCCAACCTTAGTGGCGGCGTCGATGTTGCCGGTGGCGCCATCACGCAGTTCTTTGTCCAAGGTCGAAGCGCTTGCCAGGACCTTGCTGCCGTCGGCCGAAATGACCTGGGCATAAATGTGCTGCGAAGAGCGATACACGCAGAGACGCACGGCTTCGAGCTCGTGCATTTTCAGGCGTGCCTTGCGAGCGCGACGCAGACGAGTAACTTTTTTGTCGGTCATTTGCTAGGCCCTACTTCTTCTTGGCTTCTTTACGGCGGACGACTTCATCCGCGTAACGGACACCCTTGCCTTTGTACGGCTCTGGACGACGGAAGTCGCGGATTTCCGCGGCGACCTGGCCAACGAGCTGCTTGTCGATACCCTTGATAACGATATCGGTCTGGCTTGGAGTTTCAGCGGTAACGCCTTGCGGCAGCTGATAATCAACCGGGTGCGAGAAACCGAGTGCCAGGGACAGAACTTCGCCCTTGGCCTGAGCCTTGTAACCTACGCCAACCAGCTGGAGCTTGCGCTCGAAGCCTTGGCTTACGCCCTGCACCATGTTGTTGACCAGTGCACGAGTGGTGCCGGCCATTGCGCGAGTCTGCTGATCGCCGTTGCGAGCGGAGAAGCGCAGCTCACCACCCTCTTCGACTACTTCAACAGAAGCGTGAACGTTCAGCTCGAGAGTACCCTTGGCACCCTTGATCGACAGTTGCTGACCAGCGAATTTAACTTCAACGCCGGCTGGCAGCCTGACGGGGTTCTTAGCGACGCGAGACATGCTTATCCCCCCTTAGAACACAGTGCAAAGGACTTCGCCGCCGACACCGGCAGCGCGCGCAGCACGATCCGTCATCACACCTTTGTTGGTGGAGACGATGGACACGCCGAGGCCGCCGCGAACTTTCGGCAGATCATCGACGGATTTGTACTGACGCAGGCCAGGACGGCTGACGCGCTTGACTTCCTCGATGACCGGACGGCCTTCGAAGTACTTCAGCTCGATGGACAGCGAAGGCTTGGCTTCACCGGTGACCTGATAACCCGCGATGTAACCTTCGTCCTTGAGAACTTTGGCTACCGCAACCTTCAACGTGGAGGAAGGCATGCTGACGACGGACTTTTCAGCCATCTGGGCATTACGGATGCGAGTTAGCATGTCCGCTAACGGGTCCTGCATACTCATGGGCTAGACGCTCCTGATACATAAAAAACGAGCCTTTCGGCTGCAAAAATCGCCTGAAGATTGCCCAGAAAAAGACCCAGGCTCAGGCGAGCCGGTCATTCTAGTCATACCCCGGAAACGAATCAAGCCCCAGAAGGGGCTTGATCGTGTTGCGTGACCAGCGGCGGATCGCTCCGCCGCGGGCTGCGACTTACCAGCTGGCCTTGACCAGACCTGGAACGTCACCACGCATTGCGGCTTGGCGCAGCATGTTACGCGCCAGGCCGAACTTACGGTAAACACCGTGAGGACGACCGGTCAGGCGGCAACGGTTACGCATACGCGAAGCGCTGGCGTCACGAGGCTGCTTCTGCAGAGCGACGCTGGCTGCCCAGCGCTCTTCTGGAGTTGCATTCAGGTTGACGATGGTCGCTTTCAGCTCGGCACGCTTTTTAGCGTACTTGGCTACCGTTTGCTGACGCTTCAGCTCACGGTTTTTCATACTCTTCTTAGCCATTATCCGACTCCTATCAGTTACGGAACGGGAACTTGAATGCACGCAGCAGAGCGCGGCCTTCATCGTCCGAACGAGCAGTGGTGGTCAGGGTAATGTCCAGACCGCGAAGAGCATCGATCTTGTCGTAATCGATTTCCGGGAAGATGATCTGCTCTTTAACACCCATGCTGTAGTTGCCACGACCGTCGAAGGACTTGGCATTCAGGCCGCGGAAGTCGCGAACCCGAGGCAGGGAGATCGACAGCAGACGATCCAGGAATTCGTACATACGATCGCGACGCAGGGTAACCTTGACACCGATCGGCCAGCCCTCACGCACCTTGAAGCCTGCAATGGATTTGCGGGCGTAGGTGACGACAGGCTTCTGGCCAGTGATCTTTTCCAGGTCGGCAACAGCGTGCTCGATGACTTTCTTATCACCGATCGCTTCGCCCAGACCCATGTTCAAGGTGATCTTGGTAACGCGCGGAACTTCCATCACGTTGCCCAGCTTAAGTTCTTCCTTAAGCTTGGGAGCGATTTCCTTCCGGTAAATCTCTTTCAGTCGTGCCATTGTCTTCTACCTAGCAGTGTTCAAGCATCAACCGCTTTCTGGGTCGACTTGAAGACACGAATTTTCTTGCCGTCTTCTACTTTGAAGCCAACGCGGTCAGCCTTGTTGGTTTCACCATTGAAAATGGCAACGTTGGAAGCGTGCAGAGGCGCTTCTTTCTCGACGATACCGCCTTGAATGCCAGCCATCGGATTCGGCTTGGTATGGCGCTTGACCAGGTTGACCCCGCCAACGACCAGACGGTCGTTAGCGAGCACCTTCAGCACCTTACCGCGCTTGCCCTTGTCTTTGCCGGCGATCACGATGATCTCGTCGTCACGACGAATCTTTTGCATGTCGGATCTCCTTACAGCACTTCTGGGGCGAGCGAGACGATCTTCATGAACTTCTCGGAACGAAGCTCACGGGTCACTGGCCCAAAGATACGGGTGCCGATCGGCTCTTGCTTGTTGTTCAAAAGAACAGCAGCGTTGCCATCGAAGCGGATGATGGAACCATCAGCGCGGCGCACACCGTGACGGGTACGAACGACAACAGCGGTCATCACCTGGCCTTTCTTGACCTTACCGCGTGGAATCGCTTCCTTTACGGTAACTTTGATGATGTCGCCAATGCCGGCGTAACGACGGTGCGAACCGCCGAGGACCTTGATGCACATTACGCGACGAGCGCCGCTGTTATCGGCCACATCGAGCATGGATTGAGTCTGAATCATAAAATATCTCCGACCCCTAGCCCTTAGACTTCAACAGCGCGTTCAACGATTTCAACCAGGGCCCAGTTCTTGGTCTTGGCGACCGGACGGGTCTCACGGATGGTGACCTTGTCACCAACGTGGCACTGGTTGTTCTCGTCGTGAGCGTGCAGCTTAGTCGAACGCTTGACGTACTTGCCGTAGATCGGGTGCTTTACGCGACGCTCGATCAATACGGTGATGGTTTTGTCCATCTTGTCGCTGACCACACGGCCAGTCAGCGTGCGGACGGTTTTTTCGGCTTCAGCCATGATTACTTACCTGCCTGCTGGTTGAGCACAGTTT
>Ga0265797_10005880_pt1 | contig 17699 bp, 12 predicted proteins | sample P2T30metagenome_FD_192433 | JGI IMG/M metagenome (GOLD analysis project Ga0265797, IMG submission 192433) | Plant litter microbial communities from East Loma Ridge, Irvine, California - P2 T30 | ecosystem: Environmental > Terrestrial > Plant litter > Unclassified | place: USA: California...
GGCACCGGTGGCAGAGGGGATGATGTTCTGGGCAGCGGCGCGGCCACCGCGCCAGTCCTTGCCGGAGGGACCGTCGACGGTCTTCTGGGTGGCGGTGTAGGAGTGGATGGTGGTCATGAGACCCTCAACGATGGTGTACTTGTCGTGGATGACCTTGGCGAGGGGAGCAAGGCAGTTGGTGGTGCAAGAGGCGTTGGAGAGGACGGGGATGTCGGACTTGTAGGTCTTCTCGTTGACGCCCATGACGAACATGGGGGCGTCGGCAGAGGGGGCGGAGATGATGACCTTCTTGGCACCACCCTTCAAGTGGGCAGAGGCCTTCTCATTGGTGGTGAAGACACCGGTGGACTCGACGACGTACTCGGCGCCCTTCTCAGACCAGGGGATGGAGGCGGGGTCACGCTCGGTGTAGAAAGTGATCTTCTTGCCGTTGACGATGAGGTCCTTGCCGGAAACCTCGATGTCGCCCTTGAAAACGCCGTGGGTGGAGTCATACTTGAGCATGTAGGCCTGCGGGCAGGTTAGGCAGGTGCGATGGGTGTAAGTGAATTTGGGTCAAAACTCACGGCGTACTCGGGCTCAATGAACGGGTCGTTGACCGAGACGATGTCGATGTCCTGGTGCTCGACGCTGCACGCTGTCAGCTTATTGCGATCCCTCGACTGACATGTATTTTTTAATGAACATACGCGTTGCGGAAGACGATGCGACCAATGCGGCCGAAACCGTTGATACCGACCTGTGGCGAACATTTAGCAGGTGTAATTGTTGCATTATCCCATTGTCCTTGCTCTTACCTTGACGACCATGATTGCTGTTTGTGGGTGGGTTTTTGTGTGTGAGGGAGGTTTGGTGGATGATGGATTGGTTGTGAAGTGGTAGTAAGGGTCAGAGACTCAGAGGGGTGGGAGATGTTGAGCTTTTTCTTGGAGGGGCACACACAACGCACGGCGGGGCGCTACATGTGAGCTTTGGCCTATTGACTATTTTGGTGACGTTATTTGTTAGGCCAAGCGGATCAACTACTACATTACTACCGTGTGGTGGCGGCCGGTTTTGATTGCTGGGCGGCCGCCCAACAACAGCAACTCGTGCTGCTCGAACGACTCGCCCCACGACGACATGTGCATCCTCGTGCTCCGGAGACACGCGCTAATGCTTCTCGACCTAGCGGGATGCACTGCTCCAAAGGGCCCTGTCTTCTCCGGACCCCTCACCTTGGGGTGCCCCGATCTGTTTTCGTGCCTCTTCACGCCCCGGTTACTTCTCTTAGTCCGAGCAATATGGATATCGACTTGCTCGGTAAACATCCGGCACTCTCCTGGTCGACTTCACGTTGCAGAGACGACTTGTTGCTGTGTTCTGGACGCTGTCACGGCTGTGAACTGGCTATCCGCAGTGCTTCTCAACCACTTGTGCTGGGGCAAGATAGCCGCTTCGGACCTATTACGGGCTCCGGGGTCGGCCTGAGCCTGGCTGACAAAAGCAAAAGCAAAATGTGTCCTCAAGGTGGCCAACCTTCTAATCTGTCCTACATCAAACAACACTTACGCTATCGAAAACGGGGATTGTAGTCATGGCAATCCAGCAATGCTCACGATAACATCTTGGCGATATCACGTAATCGACCATTTCATTCAGGTCAGTGAGCACGACCAAGGGACTACAACCGATAGATTGCAAAGATACTTTTCCAAATTGTACTACCTTGGACCTCCAGATCAATTCATCTGTATGGTGTATCTGAGAGTGAAGCACTTGTTAGTTGCCTCTGAGTGACTCTTGCACAACACAAAAGGATGACCTGAGGAGACCAAGCTAATCATCCTCTATCGTTCCATCAAGGCGGGCTGACACGATAAGTCTCCTACGTTTGTCAGAATTTATGAACTCTGGAAATGATGATTGAATCAGGGCAAAAGTCATTGTTCCTGTAATTAAGCCAAGGTATCTGAGTATCTGCTATGCTCGCTGAATGCGATGTAGCGAATACTCAGTGAGGTCTCGTTTCTCGCTTCCAAAGCCCAAGCCCATTCGAAACAGTCTGAATCCATACTACCAACGCACGTCAGTGGCAAAGGATACAGCAAAAGCAATGCCTGCGTAATGCGTATTAATGCAGCAAAAGCTCTGATCAATCCTCATGGTGTCGTCTGACTATGTCCTCATAAACCCGCCTCTCAGTCATCACGCTTCTCGACCTTGTCGTGCTGATCGCCGCTCCAGAAACTGTCCTTACGGTTGGCTGGGCCGACCCAGGCACCAATCGCATCGGACGCGGCGGGCGTCTGAGCTGCCAGAAAAGTATTGCGCATCGCCTGCACCGCCTTGGGGATCGGGAAAGGGCCGCTCTGGGAAGGGTTAAATTGCATGGGAGCCAGAGAACCGAACCCAGAAAATGGCTCTCCATGTTCGACGCTCTTTCCTTTGATCTGAGCGCTGCTTGCCTGCCAAACACTTCCGGTCTGGGGATGTTTGGTATGCATTGAGGCCATCTGACCGAAAGCGGAACCCGGCTCTCCATGACCGACGCCCTTCCCGTTTACCTGAGCACCCTTCGTCTGCCAGACATTGCCAGCCTGGGCATGGATAGGGGCTAACCGGCCGAAAGCAATCCCTGGCTCTCCATTTTGTGCCTGCCGGACATTGCTTTTGAAGATTTCATCAGTAGCACCGCGAGGCTTCAGGAAGTTGGTGCCGAAGGCTGGCACTCCGGCCTCGGTCAATAAGCTGGCTTGAGCACTGCGCGCCTGCCAGGAGCCAGCACCAAAGGCAGGAGCTTCAGTGGGCAAAGTGTTGGTTTGTGCTGGTTGAGCAACGTCCTTCTTCGCGACCTGAGCGTCGCGCGACTGATTTGGAGCTCCACCTGGCAGAGCGTTCAGACGTGTTTCCCCATCACCGTCCTCTGTCTTCACCAGAACAGTGCGAGCCCTCGAGACGCTCGTGCTGGGAATGGCGCCCGGAATTCGAGCTCCGGTTCGCAAATTGTTCATGCGCGCGATCGCTGCTCCGAGATGCAATCTCTCGGCTTTGGTAAGTGAGTTTTCGGCTATGTTGTCATACACCACGACCCTCCGCGTCTCGCCGGACTTTCTGGCGTTCAGGTCGTACTGAGAATGGTGTATCTTGACGCAAGTCTCAATGCTGCAGTTCGGGATTTTGCACAGCACGTACTTACACTTGCCCTTGCAGTTGTTGCAATGGGCTTGGCCATTGCAATCTGTCAACTCCTCGTTGATGCATCCAATGCAACTGAACCCTTGGTGTTCGGATGGCCCTTTAATTTTGGGTGGCCCTTTGGTTTGGGGTGTCCCTTTGAATAGGGGACTCCTATTGTTTTCGGTGACAACGCTCCCGGGCCCCATCACAATGCGCATGTTCGGAAAGCTTGGAAGATGGAACACAGTGCCTGGCGCCACTTCGATCTCTCCAGCAATCTTCTTCCTCTTTTTCGATGGCACGACATAGACTGTCGTGTCAGAGTCCTTGCGCTTGTCACCAGCATTGACCACAGCTTTGTTGCTCATGTCATTCGAGCGCTGATCCGAGGCTTTGACCATGGGCGCAGGCGCTACGATGGATGCCTCGCGCTGCTTTGCGCGAGCAGCCAATGGTTGGGCATTGGCATCAGTACCCGAGTGCTGCGGCGGAGCAGGCGCAGATACACTCGAGTTACTATTGTCGCCATCGCTTCCCGCGTGCGCCCTGAGAGCCAGCAAGCGGGCCTCGTTGAAGTGCCCATACTCGGCTCGGTTCTGTGTGACTAGCTGAGGTGGTGTAACCGCAACAGGCACACGAGACACACAAGCAGGTGTATGCGCCTCTTCGCGGGGCGTGATAGGCACACTGCCTGCAACTGCAGCTGAGCGTGTCCGCTGAGAGATGTTGCCTGGAGGAGGTGACAAGCGATTTGGGTCCGACCCATAATCGAGCAAGGTCCTGGAATCACGGGACGGCACCCGGCGACGGTCATGTCTCGGATGATCATAGGCTGGACCCTGTTGCGGCAATGTCAGCTACATTTGTATCGACTGCCACTGGATACTGATAGACTGACCGGTGGCAGCTGCGCTTGCGAGGCTGGTGGGAACTGGTTGTCGCTGAGACGTGGGTTGTTGGGTTCGAGGCGTCTGAGCTCATCCTCTAGCTGTCTTATCTTTCTGTCGCGGTATTGCATCTCGTCGACAGCGATGGCGCGCTCGCGGGTAGCGGCACGACTCAGCCTGCCAACGTGATGCAGGACCTCGTCTCTCTCGCGACCGCCGATCTTGTCAGCAGCCGCGAGTAGTCTGACCACGATGCCGTTAACTTCGCGAGAATCCATCGTCGATAGAGACAGCAGCGTCTGGCTGTGTGGGTGATGATGTTTAAGGAGGTGGTGTGTGGTGTGGCGGAGTGCGGGAGGGAAGTGGAGAGTAATCTCAAGCGGACTGGGCAGCGGCGTGTTTGCTCTCCAGCGCGGCAACACTTTTGAGGAAGGAGCGACTGTATGGAAGCAGGACAGACGTCATAGACTCACACGGTGGTAGTTAAGGGAAACAGCCGAGAACACAGGAAAGATATAAGCAGACTGCCACAGCCGTCCCAACCGCGTTCTCTTTCCTTTCCTTCTTTCAACGATCTCTAGCGATCACTTGACACTTCACCTCCATGGATCTGCGCGACTGCCGGGCTTGATTCCGGTCATCTTCCATCGACCATCCTCATCTAGCCGTCAGACTTTGTTGGTGAAGACACACCTCGTAATTTCCGTGACCATGCTCCTCGCATCAAGTCGTTAGCGACTGTTGATGAAAGCACATCTTGAATTTGCCGTCCTCATTCATCCTCCACACTGAACAGCACAGAGCTTCGAAAGTCACGTCCTCATCCTTGGGATCAGCCGCCACTCGAGTTGCTTGGACCAGGTAGCTGATAACCGCCCCGTCCTTGCCCACCGGCGTGACATCGATCTTTGACATGCGGTAGCTCTTCCATGGCACGAAGGCTGATGAGTGGAGGATATCTTGCACAGAAGGAACAGTGTCGCGAGTAAGCTTCATGCCGAGTGGAAACTGCATAACGCAATCGTTCGCAAGGTAAGGTATCATGGCGGCGCCGGACCGTTGGAGGACCTGCCAGGTTTCTTCCTCGAGATCCTCTATGAGATGACGGAACTCGCGGGTGGCCATGTTTGATGCAGCGGTCGTTGAGTTGAGTTGAGAGCTTTCGTTGGCGTCGATTCGGCTGAAATTATTTCTGGGTGTCTGTCTCTAGTGGAAGTGAAGTCCATCACTACATGTGTCACTGCACGCGTTTGCCGTTCTAAAGACTGATAACGCTTCGTCATTGGCCCGAGCGCCCGCGACAGCCACATGGAAGTGACAAGGTTCCCCGCAAGCACTTTACCCTCCACTTCCACCTCTTATTTCCGACCGAGGCAAGTCGTCTAAACACGTGCGACACCAAGCGTGTACTGCATACAAGTACTGTAGCAAGAAGAACTGCGGAACGGTAGGCCGAAACCCTCATTTCCTCTCATTCACACTCAACACCACATAACTCCAACCATGGCAAACATGAACTTCGACCTCCCTCCCAGTCTTGTCGAGCACCTCGACAAGCTTGATGCTTTCATCAAGAGCGACATTCAGCCCCTGCAAGACCAGGACGACAACAACCGCTTCTTCGATCACCGCCGCGAATACAGCCGTACGGACTGGGACAACTATGGACTCCCACGCGAAGAGTGGGAAGATTTGCTCATAGAGTGTACACGACGCGCCGACAAAGCGGGCTTCTGGCGCTTCAGCCTGCCCAAGCAATATGGAGGACAGAATGAATCAAGCGGTCGAGGCGCGAACCTCTGGATGGCAGTCATAAGGGAGCACCTTGCCAGTAAAGGTCTCGGTCTGTTCAATGACCTGCAGAACGAGCACTCCATCGTGGGCAACTTTCCGGACGTGATCATGGTGCAGCATTTCGGAAATGCGGAGCAGAAGCGGGAGCTGATTGAAGGAAGACTGCAGAAGAAAGTAAGGATTACTTTCGGGCTGACAGAGCCAGGGCATGGAAGTGATGCGACGCACATGGAGACACATGCGGAGAAGCAAGCGGACGATACCTGGGTGATCAATGGTGCAAAGATGTGGCAGTCAGGCATGCACAAAGCGACCAATTGCTTTATATTCGCGCGGACAAGTGGGAAGAATGGCGATGCAAAGGGAATCACCTGCTTCAATGTACCTCGCCATACTGCGGGCATTAAGGTTGAGAGCTACGAGGTAAGTGTAGTCTTGACGTGTCTATCTGCGAGCTAGGACTGATGATCTCTCCAGTGGACACTGAACATGCCCACCGACCACGCGACAGTTTCTTTGACCGACGTGCGTGTGCCGTCGAGCGCTATCATCGGACCTTTAGGTGGCGGACTTGCTGTCGCTCAAGCATTCGTGCACGAAAACCGCATTCGTCAAGCAGCATCCTCACTTGGAGCAGCAGTGTACTGTGTCGAACAAAGTATCGCATATGCTGGTAAACGAAGGCCATTTGGCAAACCGCTTGCCACGAACCAGGCGATCCAGTTCCCACTCGTCGAACTTGCAACACAATGTGAGATGCTGCGCCTGCTCATTCGCAAGACCGCTGCCGACATGGACCGCATGGATCACGTCGAGGTCGAAGCGAAGCTGGGCGACAAAGTCAGCATGTGCAACTACTGGGCAAACCGGCTTTGTACAGAGGCAGCCGATCGCGCGATACAGGTCCATGGTGGCTGGGGATATAGCCGACACTGTCAATTCGAGCACATGTGGCGACACCACAGGAGGTATCGAATCACGGAAGGAAGCGAAGAGATCCAGATGCGGAAAATCGCTGGGTATTTGTTTGGATTCATGGGGCCGAGGAAGGAAGTGGTGCCTTCGAAGCTGTAGAGTACCTGGGTACTTGCTGAGCGACTTCTGTAACTGATGCGTCAATATGATCTATTGGTTAGAAACCACGCAACCACTTTGAATTCATTTGAGATATAGTATTGGCAAGGGTGGGAAACGTCGCCATGAGCTTTTGGAACGTACTTCTCTCTCCACTGTAGCCATGCATCAACCGCATTCGAAGACAGATCAGGCACAGCTGATGCAATCATTTTTTGGATCAGTTGACTGCCTTGAGACTCTGTGGATCACTTAGCAAGGTCACTGGCGTCGATTAAGCTTACCCCAACCCTAACCCTGAAGTAATTGATCGCTCGGACCAAGCCGCGGCCAGCGGAAGAGCGCAGTGAATTTGCGACTCGATGGTCACCCATACCTGCACAATCACGATCACATCACATGGCATCTCTTGGATTTTAGCTATACCTATGTACCGACGCAGGCGGGCATAGAAATTACTCAAAAAAATCACTCCACTACTACAAAGACTGACGGAGACCTGGAGAGGACCATTTCGCCAACGCTGAGGAGCCACAAACGTCGGACCACGCTCTAACGATTTCCACCACCCCCAGTGTGACTGGCAAACGTGTATCCAACTCGTGCCAATAATTGTGAAACCACAGGACAGGACAATTTAGTCAAATCTCAGCCATGGAACGCCCTGTCACCCGCTCAGAACTCCGTTCTGCCTCTGCTTCCCCTTCACCACCTTCAGATGACGAAGCTCTGGAAAGGTTACGAAATTTGAACACACTCCAATTTGCAACGAAGGATTTGCAAATGGACGATGCCCCTGCGGAGCCCGCAGTCCAGGATGAAGACGGAGAGATGATGTTCCAGCTTTTCGCCCCTTCGAAAGCAGCTCCCACACCAGGCCAGGCCGAGCTTCAACCATCAGCACAGAAGATCAGGATTCGTTCGCCATCAGTAGACGCAGGGACGATAGGCTTCTTGCAACCAAGCAGACCACGAAGTTACTACTTCACCGATGCATCAAGCGAGGAACTGCGCACCACGTACGAAGCATCTGCACTCTCTGGCAAGCAGATCCTGGAGCTTTCCACTTCACCCTGGCCGGGCAGTGCATACGGCTGGAAAGTTTTACACATCCCTTCAGCACAAGTTTCGAGAGAAGCACGCATCGCATCAGCTCAGCAGACCCCTGCAGACTTTTCCAAACTTGACAAATTTGAACCGTCGTCAAAGCGGAAACGAGTTGGCAAAAAGTTGAGGATCAAGATTCGATCCAAAGCCGAAGCTGCAAAGGCGAAGCAAGAGGCTGCTTTGAAGGCTAAGGATGCCAAAGAGGAAGCTGAGAAGGAGAAGCGGACGCGTAGGAATCGTGAGAAGAAGGTCAAGAGAAAGGCTAAAGAAAAGGCGAAGAAGGCCGAGGGTGGTGGCGGTGGCGATGAAGCGGAGGCTGAAGAGAGTGAAGACGAGTGAAAGCCAGCTCCAGGAACAGCCAATCCGACGTCACTTCATCCATGACCAAAAATCAAGCCTGATTTGTTGAGGTTGCCGGCAGTTTGACTCAGAACCCTTTCTGTCTTGTCGTTCAAAGCTTCGTCGTTGGAACTGACAAGATCTGACGCTTACGCAAATCGCTCGATAGAGTCTTGCTTTGAGGTGGTTACCTTCAAACTCGGGTGGATTTGCTTCCGCGTAAAGCACACAACATCGGCCGCATACAAGTATGAAAGCTGCCGAGAGTGTATGCCCGACGGCACTAGTACAGCTTTCGAGATGCACACAGCATCTGGAGACAATGAGAGGACGTCGGGTTACCAGATTGTCGGAAACGCCTGCCTGTCTGAATGCAGGTGATGTAGGATGGTTTATAGTGTAGAACATTACATGAAATATCAGACGCTCTGTATGAATACACTAACCTTCATTATATGTATTAAATATCTGCCGTTCATTCATATGCATCGATCAATCCGTCGGCCAACAAGCAAACAAAGCATGCCCCTGCTCGCTTGGCAAACGGCTCAAGCTTTCCCCTTGCGGCGGCTCCAGACTTCAAGGACGGCCCTTGGGCTCTCGAGCCCTACATGTAGCATTCATTATTGCAGACCATAACTATCGATTTTAATCGTGTAAACTACACCACCCATTGTCTATTTTTACGTGACGATTGTCATGGAAGCATCGAATATCGACAGCCGCCGATCATAACACACAACACTCCGCAAAGGGCAGGCCACAGCCCCGTCCTGCCTCAAATGGCGCATAGCGCGTTGGCACCGCCTCGCGACTCTCTCGAACTCGCTTCACTGGCCTCATCAAATCACGACTCGGAACCGCGCGCGAGCTTCGAATCCTCTTCATCTGGTGTTCCCTCAAGTCGCAAACTCTCCTTCTCAGACCCGCAGACCGAGCGTCCTCGACAGAATGGCAGACGCAGCTATTCCGTCTCGTCGGCCTTCGACTTCGCGGGAGCAATGTTTCCTCTCTCGTCTTCAGGAGCTGGATACTCTGCGCTGGGAACGCCCTCTACGCCGAATGTGGAATTGGGACAACAGAGCTTGGAGAAGAATAAAAGCTTGACATTCATGAATGGCCTGTCGCTGGTCGTGGGCTTGATTATAGGATCTGGAATCTTCTCGTCTCCCGCTTCGGTCAATAGTAATGCAGGATCGCCTGGCGCGGCTTTGATCGTGTGGGCTGTTGCTGGACTGCTGGCGTGGACGGGCGCAGCGAGCTATGCGGAACTAGGTGGTGCGATTCCGCTCAATGGTGGGCCGCAGGTTTACCTCAGTAAAATATTTGGAGAGTGGGCGGGCTTTCTCTTCACATGGTGCGCGGTGACGGTGTTGAAGCCGGGCAGCGCGGCCATCATCGCTATCATCTTTGGAGAATACATCGTTCGGGCGATCATTGGAGTGGACGCTGCAGATGCTAGCCCTTGGATAAACAAAGGCGTTGCGATGCTGAGTCTGGTTATTGTCACGGCCATTAACTCGATCTCGACCAAGCTCGGAGCCCGCAGCGCGGATCTGTTCATGTTCCTGAAATTCGTTGCACTTCTGGCAATTACCGTCTTGGGCATCGTAGTCGCAGCTACTGGCTGGTCTTTCCACAAGGAGAACCTTTCGCAGACCTGGAAGAACACCTCCTGGTTCGAAGGGACGTCGCACTCTTCTTCGGAGTGGGCAGTCGCCCTCTACGCCGGTCTCTGGGCCTACGACGGATGGGACAACACAAACTACGTTGTCGGCGAGATGGTCAACCCCGGCCGTGATCTGCCACGCACGATCCATACCTCCGTGCCAATGGTCATCCTCGCCTACCTCCTCGCCAACCTCAGCTACATCTTCGTACTCCCGACCGCCACGATCAACGCGTCCAACACCGTCGCCGTTGCCTTCGGCAGCACAGTCCTCGGCCCTATAGGCGGACTCGTTCTAGCCCTCACCGTCTCCGGCTCTTGCTTCGGTGCTCTGAACGCTACAACATTCACAGCGGGGCGCCTAGTCTACGCAGCCGGTAAAGAAGGCTACATCCCAGCTTTCTTCGGCACAACAGGCTTCTCCTCCCGCCAACAAATTCGACTCCCACGACGCTCCTCGCGTGCTCGTTCGCTCACCGCATGGCTCGCCGACGAGCAAGGCTTCTTCTACACGCCAATCTATGCCATGCTGCTTAATGCCGCGCTGACGAGCATATACATCGCCATCGGTGATTTCACGACGCTCACAACCTTTTACGGCGTTGCCTCATACCTCTTCTACTTCCTCTCAGTCGTCGGTTTGATCGTCCTGCGAGTTCGCGAACCCGATCTCGAGCGCCCTTACAAATGCTGGATCGCTACGCCCATTATTTTCTGCTGCGTCAGCTTATTCCTGCTTTCGCGGGCTATCTTTGCAAAGCCGCTGCAGGCGCTAGTCGTTGTGGCTTTCATCGCTGTTGGAATCCCGCTGTACTGGTGGCGAGTCGGCAGCAAGAGAGAGAACGGGCGCAGAAGTGATGATGGGAGTTGGTGGAAATTTTGGAAGAGGTTTGGGAGAGGTTGAGTGCAGGTGTGTGTGGCGCGTGTAAGATTGGATGTTTTTCTCGACACCGTCAGCGTTTGACGTGTTTGACGGAACTTTTGTATGACATGACAGATGAAATCGTGCTTCTCTGTAGATATGTATATGAGTAGTGTATGCTGCATACGACAAATGATGTATGAATTATGGATCGCGCGTTCTGTGTTTGTGGCACTGACTCTTGAGTGTACTCGCTTCTTATGGGTGAGTATGTGAAGCAAAGTACGCCACGAGGACATCTCGTTGCCTATGTATATTAGTCTTGCTTCGTCTGAGTTCTCGTAGGATGTTCGCATTCTGGAAAATGCGACTCCCGCCTAGCAACACATGCGTTGTTAGTACAGGTGTTCGCATGCTTTTGACGGCGATATGAATATGGAAGTCAATCATCGCACAGACATGGAAGCACTTCGATTCAATAAAGGCATATGTACAAAATCGAGCATAGGAAAACACCACTGAGCAGTCTAGTACTCAAACCTGTCGGGCAAGATGACCGGAGCCATCAGAGTCCAACCAAAGATACCGTAGCACACCCAAGAGCTCACAATTTTGACCCAGCTAGCCCAGTAAGTGCGGCCGACGGGCATGAAGTCTTCGTGGCCGGTGTGCAAGTGCTTGTCTGCGCCGATGTTCTGGGTCAGCAGCGTCGCGATCCAGGCTGTGGCCAGCATGAAGATGAAGTGGAAGAGCGCGTAGTTGTACTGCGTGTGGGCCTTCTCGTCGTCATTGCGGTTGTGAGGGCCCTCGTCTTCATCATCTGAGTCGTCATCCAGCGCGGAGGCAGGTAGGGCACCTGATTCAACGGCACGGCGAAGAGCCTCGGCGCGCATGGCACGGCGGCTTTCGGGCTGTGTGGAAACCAAGTCGTGGCCGCCCTCCTCAGCTTCGACAGGAGAGTAGCCCCCGCTGCTCTTGTTCGAGCCAAGAGCTAGTCCATACGTGGCAGCACGTGTAGTGGTGTAGGCACAGGTGATGAATGTCACGATTGCACCTAGCACGATGGAAGCCTTGCGAGTGCCGTTGGCACGGACAAGTGGGTTGCAGTGCTGGTCATCAGGCTCCATAGCTACGGCTGAGAGAGTCAAGTACGTGCAATAGATGCTGACAGTGGCGGCTTGGGCGAGGCCAGCACGCGGGTTGGAGGCTTGTACGGTTGGGTGGATAGCCATGGCGCTGATACCGAGGACCAAGATGAGGTTCACCTGAAGATGGAGTTAGCAACGGCGATGAGGACTCAGTGCGCGACGATATCTTACTGTGATGGCCGCCTGGTTCATCGAACAGTTGGACTGTGCGAAGAAGATGTACATGACGATAGTGATGGCAATGCTGCCGAGATACATGCCCAGAGTGGAGCCGATGAGAAGGCTTCGCCAGAGCTTGGAGTCTGTGTCCTCGATCTTCTCAATGCAGTGTTCAGCCCATGTATGTGCAAGGTCAACCAACAAGATCAAGCCAAGAAGCAAGAACAGGATGGCACCACCAAAAGCGACGTAGTTACCCCAGACCTCGAAGAAAGTGTTTGGGATGAGGAACGTGAGGACTATCAAGCCCAGCCATGCGATGATCTTCGGTCCCCAGAAGCCATTTTGAATAGGCGCACGACGGTCTTTTGAGCTGTTGACGCCGAGTAGCAGGATGGCGTGGATGGCGTGGAAGCAGCCGAGAGCGAAGTTCACGCGGTGAACAGCGGTGAAGCCAAAGCATTGTTTTCCGGCACAGTCGATGGTGACATAGTCGAGAAGGACGCCCTGGAGCTTCTTGACGGCCCAGTCGGTCATGGTGAGCCACGAGAGAATCGAGTTGAGGAGGAGGATGAGCGCATATGCGATGCGGGTTGCGATGCCTGGAGGTTTGCGCGTGAGTACATGTTTTCTGCTGGGGATGATCTGGCGCATATGTTCTTACTGTTGTTGCATTTGCCGCACATGCTACACACTGCGCTGCATGTTGCCGCGCCACAGCATGATGCAGCTGCGGTTGCGATCTGTAGGCCAGGCGTCAGTATAGGAAGACTTGGGTGTTGGGCGCAAGGCACAAGACAGGACTGACCGTGCCGACGCTGGGAATTGCCAGTAGAGGCAGACTGAGTAGCGCACCCATATCGAGTATGCCGCGGTGTTGTGAGGTGTACTAGGTTGGGACGACGTCGAAGTCGGAGTCTGTATCGAGGTGTCGGTCGAAGTGTGGCGTCCTCTCTTGTCTTGCCTTGCCTTGGTCGCAGCCTCTAGCCTCTCTCCGCCCACCCCAGTCGCGTCGACGCTCGGTGTCTGCAACGGCCAGCGCCCATGACATAACCCTTGCCCAAAGTGGCAACTCCGGAAATATTGGAGAGCAGTCACCAGAGTGTAACTTCATACTACATGTACTTTATTGGCATACAGGCAACATACAACACACATTGCATCCCATGAGTCACTGCACTGTCAGCCGTATATCTCGACACATCTTCCAGCACTCGAGCCTTCTCCCTCGCCACAATATCTACAAATCATTCAGAATGGCTTCAACTGCTGCAGACCCAGTCTCCACAGGCTTGAACTCGGTGACCCCGATAAACGGGGAAGGCAAACCCGCTCTACGATACGCAGACGTCAGTCAAGCTACTGGCATTGATTATGAGACCAACTCGCTGACCCAACGCCAGGCAGATCGGTATCAACCTCTCTGATCAAATATATCGTGGCGTGCATCACGGCAAGAAAGCACACGACGATGATCTCCAACAAGTCGTTCAACGAGCTCTTGATGCTGGTGTCACGAAAATGATGGTCACAGGTTCCGACTTGAAGGAGAGCAAGAACGCAATCAAACTCGCAGACGAGTTCCCTGGATTATGCTACGCAACCGTTGGAGTACACCCTTGCTCGGCGAAGAGCTTCCTAAAATATCCCGGCGGACCTGACGCCCTGCTGCAAGAGATCAAGAAGCTAGCGCAGGAATCGAGAGACTCGGGCAAGACAACTGCTTTCGGGGAATTCGGTTTGGACTACGATCGACTGTTCCATTGCGGCAAGGAAACGCAGATCTTATACTTCAAGAAGCAGCTTGACATTGCTGTGGATCTACAGATGCCCCTGTTCTTGCACTCGCGTGCAGCAGCAGATGATTTCAAGGCGATTATGCAGGAACGACTCGACGAGCTGCCGAAGCGCGGTCTGGTGCACTCTTTCACAGGCACTCTTGAAGAAATGCAGGACCTTGTGGCCATGGGCTTCGACATTGGGATCAACGGCTGCTCCTTGAAGACCGAGGAGAACTTGGCTGTGACCAAGGAAGTACCACTTGAACGTATTCAGATCGAGACCGACGGACCGTGGTGCGAGATTCGTCCCTCTCATGCGAGCTCGAAATATCTCAAAGACGCGCCGCCTCTACCAAAGGCCGTCAAAAAAGAGAAATGGAGTCCCGACGCGATGGTCAAGGGTAGGAACGAACCCTGTCAGATCCCACGTGTCGCCTACGTAGTAGCAGGTGTCAAGGGTATCAGTGTGGAAGAAGTTGTGGAAGCGTAAGTGACTTGACTGACCCCGTTCATCGTATTGTATGCTGACCGAGTCCAGGGCATGGCGGAACTCGATCAAGATGTTTGGATTGGGGGAGACGTCCTCTTAAGTGGTGATCGGAAAGTACTTGGAGGCTGAATTACATGTAGAATAGAATCGTGACAAAATCCGTCAGATTTGATAATAATAGATCAGCAAAGATAGAGCGACATATCAAAAGCAACGATGTCGTTGGTGGATCCCTTGATCCTTGTTGCCTTCCATCCCACCCCCAGATGAACGGACCGCATTTCATCACTTGTCTCGTGTCAAGATGTCCCGCCTTCATCTTCCCTTTCCCATAAACTCTTCTTCTTTACATACATACACTCCATCACTTGAATGTCGTAGTTCTTAATACACCCGGCCCATCCTCTCTCCCCTGCCGCCATGGCCGACGTCGACATCTCCGAGCTTAACGAGGCACAGCAGCTGGCACTTCAGCAATACACCTCCGTCACCGACCAAGATCTCGCCGCAGCAATACCGCTCTTGCAGAAATGCCAGTGGAACGCCCAAATCGCCATAACTCGATTCTTCGATGGAGATGCCGACACCGTCGATCCAGCTGCTGAGGCGGCACGCGCTCCACCGCCACCGCCCGTCAACGCAAGGCGCTCAGAGACGCTCATGGATACGATACCTACACGACACTCGACTCGAAGCACAAGACGAGGCCTTGAGCCTGCACCACGAGTAGTGCCTACACCAGAGAGTCAGCTCTCCCAGCCAATGCCTTTCCCGTTCAACATCCTGCTGTTGCCCTTCAACCTCACATACACCATCTTCCAGCGCCTCTTTGGCACGATTGGCTACCTGTTCCCTTTTTTGCCTCGCCTGCTCAATCGTCTCTACTCTGGTCGCGCACTACAGCCTTCGAGGGACACCGGTCGCCGTCCGCTGAACCCCACCGACACCTCCGCACGCTTCATGCGCGAGTTCGAGGAAGAGTACGGCGTCACACACGGCACCTTGCCTTTTAGCGAAAGCGGCTACGCGCAAGCCTTCGACCTTGCAAAGCGCGATCTCAAACATCTCCTCATAGTTCTCCTTTCGCCCGAGCACGACGACACAGCGCCTTTCGTGCGCGACACTCTCCTCTCCCCGGACCTCATCGAGTACATCAAGGAGCCCGCCAACAACATTATCCTCTGGGCCGGCACAGTGCAAGACGCGGAAGCGTACCAAGTTGCTAACGCTCTCAACGTCACCCGCTTCCCGTATGCAAGTCTCATTGCACACACACCCTCGGTGTCGTCCACGGCAATGAGCAAGATCGCAACATCCGCAGGCCTCGTGTCAAGTCAAGACTTGATTAGCAAATTTCAAACAGCAATCAACTCACACAAAGAAGAGCTGGATAGACTACGAGCACAAAGGCAAGAGCAGCAAGTCAATAGGAGCTTACGCCAGGAACAAGAGACAGCTTACGAGCGCTCGCTAGCGCAGGACAGAGAAAAGGCACGCAAGCGGAAAGAAGAGGAGGCCGAAAGGGAAAAGGTGGAGAAGGAACAGCGTGAACGCGAGGAGCGCAAAGCAGATCTCGCGAGAAAACTGGCCCAATGGCGGCGCTGGCGAGCTCAGAACGTGCACAGCGAGCCCGGCGCAGAAGAGAAGGACGTCGTACGCATGAGTCTTCGCATGCCCTCTGGCGAGAGGGTGGTGCGAAAGTTCCGCGCGGATGCCGAATTGGAAGAGCTTTACGCTTTTGTGGAATGCTATGATCTGGTCAGAGAAGACGTGGTCCCGGATGAGAAGGAGATTCAGGAGCCTGCAGACTACGAGCATGTGTACAGATTCAGACTTGTGTCGCCCATGCCGCGCGAGGTGTTCGATTTGGACAAACCGGGCAACCTGAAGGAGCGCATCGGTCGGAGTGGCAACTTGATCGTAGAGAAGGTCATTGATGAAGATGATGAAGAGGACGACAGCGAAGAAGAGGTGATGTGATTAGAGAAGATGAAAAGAGCTGCCTGTCATGAAAAGCATCCCTACCAGTCCCCTTTGTCTCTTTTGGGCACGCTACGCTGTGTGTCTGGATTCGTATCAGAAGACGACCTCTACAATCCCACTACCACGACACGGCAAAACGAAAAACCGCCCAGAGCTTACCCGGGGGATTGATCATGTATGCTGACTACTTGCGGAGCATGAAATTAACCCCTCAAAAAGCATCTGCGAGGCCAAAAAGGCATACACCTTGCAACAATTATGCATTGGATGCTTTTGACAATCACATCATAGACCCATTCTTCCAAGATTCGCAACCACTTCCCTCCCTTCTCACGGATGAAAGCAGCAATCTCAAGCTGCTAGCGGTGCACCATGCTCATCGCCTCATCTGTATTGTACAGGTCGTGACATTGATGATCGCTCAAAATCTAATTCATGCTTGAGTTGTTGCCAGTACTTCTCTATATGTATGTCTTTACTAGTAGGAGCAGTAGCTTGTAACATAATAAGTTACATGGGGTCTTCCTAGCTAGATAAGTATTATCTAATAAGTATGTCTTATTAAAAGCTAACATTCTTTTGTTTAGTAATATCATCACAGCAGGTTAGTGGGGTTCTAGACTATTCTCTCAAACTTAGAGCTATAAGCTATGTGAAATAGTTATTACCTATGTTTGTCAGAAATTTCAAGAACTCAACCATAGTTAAGTTATTAGTAAGTTTAGAATATGATTGAATTTGTTAGAAGCTTACAGTAATGTTAAGCTAAGGGAGTCTCTAGTATAAAGGCTATGGGAGCTCAAGATAGAATTATGATATTATATTAGAGGTTCTGACTTCTATTCTTAAGTTGAGAACTATAAGCTATACCTTTCAAGCTATTCCAGTTCTAATATCTCAGACATCAAGTGTTAGTAAGTCCAAGATCAAGAATTTGCAAGAACAAAGTTTATATCTTGATAAAGCTAGTACCAACTAAGCTATTAGCTCAAAGAATTATAGAATTAAGGTTTTTCTAAGATAGACTACGAAAATCTATAAGACTAAGTTATCTTTATATATAATTGAACTAGCTGATTTAATCTAGTATTTTCTAAGGATCTTTAGTTTAGAAGATAAGTAACGTACTTCACAAGCGAGCCGCGCACCCAAGCGAGCCGCGCAAAATTCCGTCTGATTTCTGATGAGGCTCATAAAAGAACATCAATATTGATTCAATTGCTATAAAATACATAGTATCAAGAGCT
>Ga0265797_10005881_pt1 | contig 17696 bp, 18 predicted proteins | sample P2T30metagenome_FD_192433 | JGI IMG/M metagenome (GOLD analysis project Ga0265797, IMG submission 192433) | Plant litter microbial communities from East Loma Ridge, Irvine, California - P2 T30 | ecosystem: Environmental > Terrestrial > Plant litter > Unclassified | place: USA: California...
AGGCACTAACAGCACAGTACCCACCCGTGGACCAGAGAGACGTGAAAGTCATCAAGCTGCGAGTAACCTCCATCATTCCACGATATGAAATGAAGATATCCCTCTGAGCGATAGGCGGTCTCACCCCGGATACGCAATGAAGTATATATTGAGTTCTCGCCGGCAGATAGCTAAGTTTGGTATAGCGCCGCGCACCCCGCTCCCCAGCAGGGCAGGTACCGAGCAAGGAGGTACAAAGGCTGATAGCACTTTATATTGTCTCTGGCAAGATGATTCGCTCGTAACACAGTCGTCACGCGACAGCCTGTAAACACAATGCGAAGTCGCGGGTGCAGACTTGCGGTTATCTGTCCCTGCGACAGCAGCCTTATACATCCAACCCCCCTTACTGGTGTCGCGTTGCTCAAACCAGCCACATGAGAAGCTAACATGGCAAACATCTGGACAACCCGTTCAGTCCTTCTGACTGGCCTCATCGTCTCCCTCCTCGGCGCCTCCTACATTTATCAGTCTCCCACGCCGCTCAACTTCAGTATGCCGCATCCAAGTTCTAGCGCAACTAGCATACCCGGAATAGAGTTCACAATGAGCCAAATATCTCGGTCTCCGCCCAATCTGCTCGTTACGCTCAAGAACACCAGTCCAGATACTCCGTACACGATCTTGAAATGGAATACACCGCTTGACGCCTCAGCACTCAACACTGGCGTCTTCACCATCACCAATGCGGAGAGTGGGGAGGCAGTGAAGCAAGATATTTTGCAAGTTAATCGCAAGATGCCGCCGCCGCAGGGTTCACTTATTACGATTGCGCCTGGGACGGAGAAAGAGGTTGAGGTTATATTTGACAAGCCGTGGATGCCTGAGCGCAAGCCGGCGAAGTACAAGGTCCAAGCGAAAGGAATATGGAAGGGTGTTTGGGGGAAGTATGGGGATGAAGTCACGAAGGAAGAGTTATATGCTTACGCCGATAGCCCGTTTAGTGGATGGAGGTTTGCGACGGGTGAGGTAGTCATGGAAGTAGAGTGAAGAGATCAAGACAATAATGTGGGTAAAGTGGCAAAGGATTTTACAGTATTTGATTCTTCCTGTAACGACAGAACTTGTTCTGTTTTGACTAGCAGCCTGCTGATAGCCCGACCGCCCAGCAGCTGTTATGTACATTCTTTCTCTTCCATCGCATTCCTCTCGCACTCCAGCTTTATACGTGCAATATTCCCAAAGTTCAGCCCAGCCAAATCATTATAGGATCTTGCACTGCAGCAATGTCTGCCACAGATACTGCTCAACGTCAGTACCCTATCGCCATCGTATTTTCGAGTTCACATACCTTGCTTGGCTTGCCCATGCGTTCTCTTATCGAGATTCGTGACTTGCTCGACGATGTTGATGAGAAGGCTGATGAGCCGTAGGTCGATGAACCGTGAGATGATGTGCGTTCCATCTTGTGTGTGGCGACTAAGTATGCGCGTGTGTATGTATTCGAGTGTTTGAAACGGTCAAAAAAAGGAAAGACGACTCGGTATGTCCAGCAGTAAGGATAGTGGTATAAGAAGGAATGACTTGATGATACTCCCACAACTTGACAGCGCAAACCCAGAATATATACTCAAGTACCTACCCAAACCTTCAGCCCAACTCGCCATCAAGTTTGGTTGATCGCCTCTCCCAGACTGCGCCGATCCTCACCTATCGTGTCGCGATACCAATCTACAACCCACCAGCACCAAAATTTCTCTGAACCTTAAACTCATTTCCAACCCTCGGGTCAGCAACCCACCCAATCGCGACCGCGACATCCATCCAACGCGCCAACGGCATCACCCGCTAGAAACCGTATTTCGCGCCTTTCCGCCTCCACGCGAACGAAAAAGCAAAGAGGGACATGCAGATGGGGCCAGGGCCAGCACGTCAAGCTGGAAAACCTGAAACGCGGAGCATGGCGCGCCAACGGCCTACCCCGTCTGTAGTTCGGATTCGGTGCGAGGACCACAACGCGGTTTAGCTTGCGTACGTTTGGAGAATGCGAGAGTGGGGATATGCAGGTATGTCTGAATGGAGAAATAGCTGGTGAGGAATAGTGGGGATGGAAATGTCCGCGGAGGGCGGAAGTTAATCATCAGGATCTTTGGTGATGCCTTGGGTTGCGACGACTCATGCAGATGACCCACCGGCATAATTCTTGATCGGGGAAAACTTCGCACTTTGAGTGAGCATGTCGTATTATTGAAGAAAAGAGCGCGCCTTGAACTCAGACTTGGGTCTGATCTTGGTTTGCGCTGATCGTTGGAGATGTACAAAGATGTGGTAGGCAGGAAAGTTGTGATAGCCTCGAGTAAAGACAAAAACGGTCCAGTACGTCCATCGCAGGCAGGTCGAGAAAATGAGGCTACAGTACCCTGACGCAACCCCATCGAATGCCATCTCAATTCCCATCAAGCCCATAAGCTTGCAATACGCGTTTTGCGACGCCCTCCCCACTCCAATACGCCCCCGTCACCGTCCCCAATGCAACAAACGGCGCGCAATGCTCTCCCGCCAACCAAACACCGCGTTCAGGCACGCCTCTTCGTAACGTCTCCACATCTTCGTCACCCTTCTCAAGCCCTACCTGGAAATTGCAGTAGGAGCCGTACCCGGCGAGTTCGTCATTTGCCCAGGCTGTTGCTAGGATGGCTGTAGGGGTGCAGGAGGGATCTTTGGGATTGTAGTTGGGGAGTTTGGTGTAGTAGGGTGCGAAGAAGGACTCTAGGAGGGTGTTATGCTTTGTTTGGGGATTAGAGGCGAGGAGTTGCGCGATGTGCAGGCTGGTTGGGCCAAAGGTGTAGAAGAGGAGGGTTGGGTGTGCTGACCCTTCTGGTAAGGCGGCCAGGTTGACGGCTTCTTGGTCCCAGGATTCGGGGTTTGTTTCAGATGCATAGGTTGGATGTGTCCAGTGTGTGAAGCCTGGGTAGTGAGCTGGGTTGACTGGTGAGTCTGTCGCTTGGTGGATGGGCGCCGTCGTTGCTGTTACGTTTGGTTTGCTGAGATCGCGGGACGCGGATGGCGAAGTTGAGTCATCGTTGGTGGGCTCATTCCAGAAGGCTTTTGGGAAGCTGATGTACACCTTGTCTAGATGCCCGTACCCTAGACTTCCAACAGCCTCGGTCAGTCTTTTCGGTAATTCTGGAACGAAAGCCCCGAGATTACGCTTTAACCAGCCCAGTGGAGCGGTCATGATGACCTCGTCAAAGGTCATGCTTTGTCGACCTTCAACTTCGACGGTGACGCGTGTATCCTCGGTCTTCTCTCCTGATATGATCCGTTGCACTTTATGCTCAAACAGCATCGTCGCGTCCTTCAGTGCCGGCTCAGCGATCTTCTTCAGTACCTTGTCGTACGTGGATGCGACAAAGAGGTTCTCGCCATCGATGCATTCTTCAAGCCAGAAGAACTTCAGGCTTTGCCTCTGAATCGGTGAGCCAACGAAGGCCCCCCACATCTCCGCCATTTGGAGGATGATTTGCTGTTGCTTCTTTGCTTCGTCATTCTTATTGGGAAACATTTCCACGACCTGTTCTTGGAAGTAGTTAAACAAGCTCTTGTCTGCTGGTATCGTCGTCGAGGTCTCATTTGACAACTTCATAGCTCGCTCAATGATGGTCCAGACGTGCTCGGTGTTCTTTGCCGCGTCTTTGTCCGACATGTGGTTTCCCTGGCTGTCGAAAACTGATTGACGCCCATCCCAATTCATAGTGGTAGTCTTGGTTTCTTTGGCCAAGTCCAGGATAGGGTTGTCATCAGTACCATGTATCCAATTTGGGCCACTCGAAGTATGGTTAGTCCACATAAGCTACAGTGAGAGTAGTGAACTTACAGGTCAACCCTGTGACCTAGCCCATCGCTTTGGCATAACTGACAGCTCGTTAGCCTGCATACAACCTTATACAGCTGATTAGACATACCCTCCCACCAACCCTGTTCCTCCCTTCCAGTATTGTCACCTTAACGCCCTGCTTCAGCAACAAATCCGCACATCTTAGTCCAGCAACACCAGCGCCCACAACGCAAACATGCGGTATTTTGCCCGCCGCCCTCCGCATCATGTTCGCCTCATCCATGTAGCCGTGATTGTGTGGCGAAGTAGACAGGTCTTTCGAGATTCGCGTCTGCCTCTCAGGCGTTGTTCTATCAATCGCGATGTCAGCCCTGCGAACTGCATTTTCGTTGCCAATGTTTCCCATGTTGGTGGTGTGCGATCAAAAATGATAAGACGATTGTATTCAGGAAGGATGAACGGGACCAAGAATGAAGCGATTTGGAGTAGCCACGGCTATCTTCACAAGCAAGGCTGCCAATAGAGTTCCAGCGCAACGTTGTTCCGACAATGAAAGTACAATGTGGTTGCCGCGCTAGTGGCAATGCGAAGATCGTGCTGCAGAGTGTATGATGCTGGCTGCAAACTGATGAGACTAGAGAGAGGATAGGGAGAAAGTTTGGAAGAGGTGTTTTTGTTGGCGAGAAGGCCACTATAGAAAAGGTAGACTGGGTGGCACAGTACCTTTAAGCGCGGATAGCCGTTCACGTACCTTGGGATCTTGTCCAGGCTGCAAGAGGAAGCGGCTCATCAAAATCGGTCTTGTGACGGTTTCAGAGGCTAATACGTTGTCTAAGCAATGCCAACGTGATGCTATTATGTTAGAAGTGAGGCGTGTGATAAGATCGCTGTTGTACGCTGTCATGCACGTCAGATCGCGAACGGCAGGCGCGACGCTAACTTTAGTTAGTGCCACGAGGCCGAACCAGGCACATGATTGGACAAAATGGAAGATAAACCTGAGCTCAACGCTGTAGATTTCTATTTGAAGAGTACACAACGAGTTTTGTCCTCGTACGTGGTGGCATATTATCGCCGTGGTATCATATCTCATGCATCATCCATTAAGATCGTCCGTTCCTCCGCCTCGCACCTACTTGTCCTTGGAGCCGATGTGAAGCTTGTTCTTCATCTTCTCCTTCAAGTGCGACATCTTTCCACCCTTCTCCTCGCCGCTTGGGGATGTAGTCAAATCGGCAGACTCGGACTTGCGACCTGCGTGCTCTCCAGTCGAACCTGCGGCACCGTCAGTACTACCCCGACTTTGTCCGGGTTCCCGTGTCCACAAACCAGAGGCAGCGTTCTGTTTGGCAGCAGCCGCTTCGAAGTTGCTGCTGTCAGAAGGAACGCCTGTTGATGTCCACTCTGGAGTGTCGCGGTTCGCAGAGGCCTTCTCGGCATCAGTCTTAGTGTCGGTACCAGCGCCACCCGCGTATGTGCTTGAAGCACCGGTTACAGAGTCGGGAGCAGTGGTCTTGATGGCGGGATCAGGGCTGGTAGTTGTGGTTGCCGTGGAACCAGGAGCCGCAGGAGTAACATCGCTGGGACCAGTAGGACCAGCACCTGGCGCACCTGAACGGCTGATGTCGTCAAGTGGGGTGTCCTTCCAAAGCTTATCCGTTACTCCAGCCTTGTCCGTGATGCCAGTGGCCTGGGTTGTAGAGGACGTAGCGCCAGTGTTTGACGTAGCAGCGTCGGGGTTGAGGGGGACGATGGGCATGCCAACGTAGGACGGGTCCTTGCTATCCGAGTAGATCTTGGGGTCGGTCGATGTTTCGGTCATGGTCTCGGTCGGTCCCTTGGTGGTAGGGTCGAGCTTCAGGAACTCATCTGTGCCAGAGGTCTTCTCGGCTGCCTTCTCGGTGGCCTTGGCTGTGCGATACGTCAGTATTTTGTTCTACTAGCCGTCATTGTCGTACACTTACCATCGTTGCCCTGGTCAAAGGGCTCTGTTACAGTCCCCTTACCGAGCTCTCCAGAAACTGGCTCTTTGCCCGCAGTCTCGTTGTTCGAGTAGTCGAGGAAAGTTCCCTTATCAGCCGTCGCTAGAGGGGTCGCTATCAAGCGGGGTCAGCACAGGTCGTCCAATGCGCGCGTTGGTGGGGACTCACCAAGATTGCCCTGGTCGTAGGGCTGAGTGACAGTGCCCTGACCCTGCTCACCGGAGATAGGCTCCTTGCCGGCAGTTTCGTTGTTCTTGGTCTGGTCGACTGCCTCGTCCGCCTTGGTCTGGTCGCCGTAGATGAGCTTGGAGGCTGCGCCAGCAGCATTGCTTGCGAGGTTGGTGATGGTCTCCATTCTTACTGTGTTTTACAAAGGTCAATTGTAAGAGTAGAGAGGATGAAGTGGGGGAAACTGGGTATCGTGAGTATGCGCGGAGTCAAAGAGTCCGTGTTGGCGCGTTATGAAGGCAGGCACGCGGGCAGTGACGTAGGTTCCTGCCGTGCCTGCGTTTGTCCCTGTTCTACCAAGGATTAAGCCACAGCCAACATCAACACCAACGGAACAATCTACAGCGAGTGACGATGTGGGGCTCATTTCAAGCGTATACCTTGATTTAACCTCAATCAAGCTCGACAATGCCGCCAACATACCAATCAATCTCATGCACTGCAGCGGCCCGGAGCAGCGTCCAGGCGCTTTCAATGGCTGGCGTGTGCGGGACTCTGGATTTAGGTCAAGGCGTACCACCCTAGATCTTGGGCTTCGTAATTGTGATCAGCTTGCTGCCCATGGTGGAAGCTCAAATCTCGGCCGCGCGGGTTGAAAGCGACGCGGCTGGAGTGACGTCATAGCTGACCGCAAACATGTCAAACATAGGTCTTGGCGCGTTATCGTGTGTGCCGCGACTATGGCTAACGCTCTTCCCATACAACTCTCTACGCAAGAGTTTTGACGTTTTCACATTGGAGACACACATTTCAGCGTGAATAGACGGACTGCCAGCCGACATCGCAATCTTGCCCCCATTGTAGTTCTGTCCTGCTGATCTTCCGTTTCAAATAGACCCCGAACGACCATTCCATCCGTCCACTCAATCTCCTCCATCTGCTCTGAGCGAACCGAGTCCCAGCCTCCATCAGGCATACCGAAATGGAAAACAGTAACGCATCTCTCAACTGCGCATGGCCACTTGTCGGACTGCTTGCGCAAGATCTTGTCTATATCCCATAGCTCGGGCACGTCTGCCTCGAAACGCACCGGAACATCGCCGCGCACCACCGCCTTTATAACGTCGACGAAGTCATCGGCTATAGGAGTCATCCCCTGCATGTTCCCCCGGCGTGTCAGTTCTTTCGCGCCGTCCTGCCACATTGCAGCCTGTAGCACGGCATTGCAGAGAAGCTCACTGGCTCTCTCGTTAGGGCCATGTAAGACCAAGGAGAAAGAACCCGTTGGCAGGTCCATAATCCATGGCATACTTGCTTCGTGTATCCACGCTGCAACATCCTCGAGAGCGCGCTCGACACCGTAGGAACGCTCGCGATTAGGGATAAGCACAGTCCCCCAGATGTCGACGCGTCGCTCTATCCGAAGTCTAGGATTCTCGAGCAAATATGGAACAAGCCCGCGTGCCTGGGTCTGGGAGAGTCCTAAGCTCGCGTAATCTTTCTGAATAACAATTTTGCGCACTTGGGCGCGCTTTTTGGGTGTAAGGCGCTCAAGGAACTGAATGGCAGCTGCCGCTGCCGAGAAGTATCTTTTGAACCTTTTGATGCGACCATTATGGCGAGTCCCGAGTTCTGGTGCTGGTGGAACATATTTCGCGACCTTATCAAGGTCCTTTTTCTCTGGAATCCACCAATATGTGGGCCTCCACTCGATAATCTGGTATAGGGTGTCTCTCGTGTATACCGATGGCCGAGAGCGACTTCTGCCCTGGTCGTTGTCATTATCCTCGTTCTCGGATTCGTCCTCGTCATCCGTAACCGGGTCATAGTCCAATGGAGCACTCGTCTCCGCGGATGGATCGTACTCTCCTAAAACGAGGCGCTCAAACGCTGGATGCCTCGCAACGATCTGAATGAGATCCTGAAGTATAGCGTCTTTGATGAGATAATCCAATCTAAACACATGGTAAAGGCGGCCTTCCTTCAAGCCCGCTCTACCCTCGCCGATAATCGTTTTCTCTAGCTCTTCCACTGCCGTGTTACCTGGATATCTCGATCGCAGCTCTCTCAAGGCTTCTCGTGTGACAAGGGGATATGCATATGACAATATGATCCGGAGACACATGTTGCGTCCTTCCAGGAGACTGCGGTAGAAAAAGGCTACAGAGCTTGAAGTCTCAGTGCCAGGAATCTGCGGAGGGACGCTGAATCGGAGCGTGTTCGATTCAAACGCCAAACCGTCTATCTCTTGTGCCACTCTTTTGCAGGTGTAGATCAACGCGACATGGATCTTTTGTCCGTTGGCGAGCCGAAACTTCTGGGCTGATGGATCGTAGATATAGCCTTGCTCTTGATCAATATAGTAGTCATAGATCTTATCTCGCAGCTCTCTTGGGAGCCGGAAGAGAAGAGACTGATGTTGATTGTTCATGCTGGGTCAATCATCATGACGAAGAGGGTCTGCGATATTGGGAGTCTGCGTTGAGAGCATGAAGGCAAGCGAACGGTATCGCAAAGGCCTCCGAATCATGTTGAAGCACTATTGTTCGGGGAGAATGGAGTTGATGTGTGAGGAAACGCGCAAATTGGTACGTGTCAGACTGATCAAGGGCGCCGCGGAGGATGTAAGGGCGGCGGTGTAGCTTGATTTCGTTGAGCATGCACAGTACGACTCATGTAGCAGGTCATTGGCTCGTTTGGTCTAACAGCCGAACTTGTAACCGGCGGATTGTTCCCAGGCTGCTAGTTTACTGGTACCACATTGTTGCATTACGGAGTCTGCCTAATGCCATGTCTTCTGCTAAGGAATGGTCTGCCCGCCATCATCAGTCCCACACAACAGCGACTCCTCCCCGGCCAAATGTCTCCACCCGTTTATCCTGTCCGCTTAGACCTCCTTGTACGCTTCAAGCGCCGCGTGCCAGCCACCATCCGGCTCATCGAAATCCTGAAGACGGAAGACATCGCTGACCTTGCTGGGCCAGTCCCCTACGTGCTCGCTCAAGATCTTCTCTATATCCCATACCTCGCCCATCTCCGCATCGAACCTCGCTGGTATTTCCCCGCGTATCATCTCCTTGATGACGTCCATGAAGTCTTCGGTTATACCTTCAGAGGGAAGGAACCGACGCTGTTCTCGCCGAGCAATTTCAACAGTACCTTCTAGCCATATCGCTGCTCTGATGACGGCATCGCTGAGTTGCTGGCTTGCTTGTTCGGATGGGCCATGGAGGACTAATGTGAAGCAGTCGGCAGGCATACCCATTTGATACAAGACCTTGACCTCATTGATCCACGTGCCAATCATCATTACTATTTCCTTTGCATGGTAGTCGAAACAGTTGCTGCTGTACACGAACTCGGTACGCCAAACATCCACCCTACGCTCAATTCGAACTTTGGGGTTCGCCAGGCAGAACGGTAGTAGACCCTGACCGTGTATTTTCGGTGACGCTACACTTGGATGGTCCTCCTGGATGACGATCTTGCGTAGTTGCTGGCGGTTCTCTGAAGAAAGCCTTTGGAGAAAGCGAATAGCTACTGTTGCCGCAGAAAAGTACACGTTGGGCACGTAATCGTCGTCAAGATAAGGACGATCAGATGCTGTAGGCCATGGAGGTAGAAACTCTGATATCGCTTCGAGCTCGGCACGAGTGGGTATCGACCATAGTTTAGGCCTCCACTGTAATATGTCCGTTTGCGTCTTTTTGGAATAGGAAGGTGGCCTGATAATCAAGGGTATATCCAAGGAAGAGTCGTCGCTATCGCTGCCACTGCTGAACGCTTCATCATCGTCGAGGTCGTTATCACCATCGTCAGGGTCGCTTTCATCGTCATCGTGGTTGCTATCGTCATCGTCGTGATTGCTATCGTCATCGTCGCTTTCCGTCGCTCTCCGCAATTCGAGGTCGTACTCTTTCGATGTGAGGTAATAGAAATCCGGTAGGGTCGTCATGACTGTAACAAGGTCTGCTAGGATGGATCCGCTGTGGTAGTCATCTAGGCACCACACTTTCAATACGAAGCCATGTTGAAAATCCATGTCGCCCCCCTCTTTAAACGTCTCCACCATCCTTTGTACCGCGAGGCTGTTTGGGTATAGTGATTTTAGGGTAAGCATGACTTCAACCGAGACGGTCGTATGCGCCCACTTCAACATGTGTCGCAGCCGCATTCGATAGTATCTGAGAAGTTCCTCAAACAAGGCCGCGTTCGATCGTGGTTCTCCAGCATCTGATGAATGACGCACTGTGCGGAAAACAACCTCGTTTGTTCTTAACGCCATTCCATCCATCTCTTTCGCGATTTTTTTACACGAGTACTGCAAATTGATCTTGGCCGCGTTACCATTGGCCGCCCGAAGGGTCTCCGAAGTCGGGTCATGGCTATATCCACACTCTTCCTGGACGTAGTTCTGATATATCTCGTCGCGTAGTTCTTGGGGAAGAAGACGAAAGAATGGCGACTGATGCTGATTCATGATCAAAGGCTTTCTTGACTGCATCCCGGCGTGGAAAAGTTAGTGTAAATTGAAGAAATGCGCAGCGCGAAGCTTTTGAGAATCGGAAGAGAGTGCGTGTCCCATGGTAGCGGAAGGGCGCTACCAAGGGCGCAAGGACGAAGGCGTACCAAATATCTCTTGAACACAGGAGTTGTGCATTGTCTTGTTCGATGATGCTATTGGGTGATTGAGAGTCCCGAGGTCGTTTTGTTCCTCGCGCGCTCATGCGGGCGGATGAAGTTGGCGAAACCATCATCTATTGCTGGCGGCAGTGCACGATGAAGGGATTCAAAAGAAGAAAGCAGCTCAGATGGGTGATATATTGCATTATAAAGACTAGGATACTCGAACACAGGGATCGAGATGCCACAAGCTGATCAATGCAAATGACGTCATCGTCAATCAACTTCTTCGTTCATGCTCCCTTTAAACAGCTCAGCCATTCCACACACCAAGTCTGTCTACTCAACATCATCCTGTAACACGAGCAGTTGAAACCCTTCCATTTGATCCATCCAGTCAAATTCCACCTCGCTCCTGTCTTTCCACACTCCAAAACGCTCTTCTCGTGCTACCTAGGTAGTGTCCATCCTCCCTGTGGCTCTTCCAGATCGCGAATTCGTAGAACATCTTCGAACCACACAGGCCAATCAGCGGAATCTCGTGCCAAGAGTTCTTGAATATCCCAAACTTCGCCCATATCCGCTTCAAACGTAACCGAGATCTCGCCTCTGATCATAGCTTTGATGATCGCTACAAAGCCTCCACCTACTCTGTCGGGGAAGTAATCGGGGAATGTGGTTGCTGCCAATATTGTAGAGCCTTCATCCCAAGTTGCGACCTTGACAACAGCATCGAAAATCTGTTGACTCGTTCGAGGCGAAGGGCCGTGCATGGTCAGAGTGAAGGAGCCTGCCGGCATTCCTAGAGAGGCGAGGGTTTTTGCTTCGCTGATCCAAGCTCCAATTTCTCTCATCAGGCCGTCTGCTCCGCAATCGTAGATCTCGATGTTATCGTACTCCATGATCATCACGCGCCAGATATCGACCTTCCTTTCGATTTTGATCTGGCTATTGGCAATGCAGAATGGAATAAGGCCTCTTGCATGATTTATGGGGTTTGGACAGCTGCACTCATCTTCCAGAACAATGATGTTACGAATTTGCTTGAGAGTCGATCCATCAAGGCGTCCGAGGAACTGGGTAGCTGCCGCAGCAGCGGAGAAGTAAGATCGATCACCTCCTCTTATGTAGATCGCGCAGAAAGGCCCACATTCCTCATCCTTGGGTATAAATTCGGACAGCTCATCAAGATCGGCGCGGGTGGGAATCCACCACTCATCGGGCTGCCACTCAAGGACTCGCTGCTGTTGTGTCTTCGAGGTGTATTGAGTAGCGCGACTTTCGATGTCGAAACCTCCCGCTCTTGGGACGTAGATTTTCCTCAGCCCAAGATCGAACTCACTTGCGGTCATGAGCCAGAACTCGGGATCAGCGGACATGATATCCAACAGATCTCGGAGGATGTCCAGAGCTTGAATTGAGTGCGGATTATAATCAATGGGAATCGTGTTATCGACGTTCCATAGGTAGCCGGATCTCATGCTGCTGCTTAATTCACCTGATCGCTGGAAATCGCACATCTTCCTGACCGTCGTGTTTTCTGGCCAGCGTTCGCACAGCGTTTCCATAACCTCGGAAGTGACCAGAGGATATGACAATTCTAGCATTCGCCGGAGTATCGCGTCTCTCCCGCACAGAAGATAGTATTCGTAAATGTCAGAGTCCGTGAGCTGATCGGAAACACAGGGAAGATCGAGCATTGTACGGAACGTTATTGTGTTGACTCTCAAGGCAATACCGTTCATCTCTGCCAAGGTCCTTTTGCAGGCATATTGGAGGCTGAGATTAATGCACTCGCCACTGTCCATTCAAAGTTTCCCAGAGTCAGAGTCGTAGTGATAGCCGTTTGTTTCTTGGGCGTAATACTCGTATATTTCATCTCGTAGCTCTCGTGGAAGGCGGAAGAGGAGAGACTGGTGCTGATCAAATGCATTCGGTGGTGTTGCGTCCGTTGCCATGGTCGCGAGGGTTTTCAAAAACCAAGCCCTTGTTGTGAAAGTTTGAAGACACGATACGGAAGCTGCGTCGCAAAGGCTTCGAATGGATGTCGAAATTTGGTGGTCCAGGATATCAAGACTTTTTACATGGGGAAACGAAAAAGTCGGTACCAGTCATACTAGTCACAAGGGCGCTGCCGAGGGCGTAACGGCAGAGACGTACCTAGGTACCATGGTACCGTGGACCCTTAGAGCCGTATGACAAATGCCGAAATCTTTGAGTCTTAGAGGGACTTGTGGGCTTCGCGCTCGAACTTAAAGCCTTTTCGCGAGGGACTTTGGGTGTGTACATTGGTGGGTTGGTAAGTCGATAACGGTTCTTAGAGGGACCCATGCGAATTGTTAATGACTTTCTCGAATTGGCTGACGTAATCGAAACGAACGAGTTGGTGCAAACATGCCGGATTATTGGTGCGCATGTGAGACATTATTACCAATCCGTAGTAACTGAAGACGAAAAGGCGTTGGAACACTACTTACTACGAAGGCCAGGATGAACAAACTGAACTCGCCGTGAGTCTCGATTACATGTGTTTTCTGATTATCGAATAGCACTTTCATGTAAACAGGGTCTCTGCGAACGCATCCTCTGGTCGTTGATCTCTATCACTCATCCCCGATAGTTAGACTGCAGCCTTCCATTCGTCCTACCTAGTCCTACTCTTCGAGTGACAATTCGTGTCCAGCATGCCTAGTGGCAGTCTTCACATATACGTCGTCGCTGAGTGCAGGCCATTCGCCAACATGGTCTTCCAGGAGCTGGTTGATATCCCATACATGTCCCATATCGGCCTCAACTCTTGCAGGAAGCTCGCCTGTAACCATCTTCTTAACACCGTCCGCAAAGCCTCTACACATTGGATAGACCACATAATCGGAGCTAGGACCCAATCTATGCTCGAGTATAGTGCAGCCCTCGTCCCAAATAGCAAGTTTGATGAGGAGGTCGCTCAGCCGTTGGCTCGCTCGAGGTGTCGGGCCATGAAGGATCAAGCAAAAGGATTCGGGCGGTATACCGAGCCTCTTGAGGAACTTGGTTTCAACGAACCAGGGCGCAATTTCCTCGATTCCGTCTTCTAAACCCATGCGCTTGGACAAGTAGTGCTGTTGAAATACGTCTACTCTCCTCTCGATCCGAAGCTTGAGGTTTTCACAGCAGAAAGGGATAAGGCCTCTAGCGTGAGTTTGCCTGTGTGCCACGCTTATTTCGTCTTCCTGGATGATAATATTGCGTAGATGCGTCCGAGTGGCTGGTGGCAAGCCCTCTAAGAATCGAATAGTCACAGCGGTAGCCGAATAGTACGTATCGTCCTGACGCCACCCTCGGTCAGAGTCCTTACCTACTGCAGGCGGCCGTGGAAGGAATTCGAAAATCGTGTCAAGCTCAGCGCGATCCGGCATTCGCCATGGGTCCGGGCGCCATCCAAGCATCCACGCCTGAATCGCCTGATTTGAGTACTCCAGATCTTCGTGTACAATCCTATCGTCTGTGCAAAGTCAGGGAACGGCTCAATTTGACTAGCCGAAGCATGCCTACAGTCGTTTGCTTCAGACTCTCTGGTATACTCTTTGGAAGTCAACCGCCAGAACTCTGGGTGGGTGGATAGGATTTGCAACAAGTCTTGCAGTAGAGTTGTGTGCGCTGTATAATCTATACTCCAAACTATGCCTTCAATAAGCAGTGTCCCGGAGCTGAGCCAGTGCCTCCTGTCGCCCATCCTGATGAACACTTTCTCGAGCTGCTCCGCCGCGGTACTTTCCGGATGCAGCTCTCGTAGGCGGCGTATAGCTTCGAGCGTGACCAGAGTATAGGACCACTCGAACATACGTCGGAGAGGTCGTTCTCGTTCACGAAGAAGATGATTCCATAAAAGCGCGTTCGAGCATTCGCTGTCAGGTTCGGGTACATCGAGCTTTGTACGGAATGTAACCCTGTTCACCTGCAGAGCCAGACCCTCCATCTCGGTCGCAGTCTTTTTGCACGTATACTGCAAACTTAAATTGATCGGACGTCCGCTAGCCTGTCGAAGCTTGTCAGACGTGGCATCGTGGTAGTAGCCGTCTTCCTCAAGGACATAGTAGTGGTAGATCTCATCGCGCAACTCCTGCGGGAGACGGAAGAGAAGGGATTCGTTTTGTTCGTTCATTTTGATGAGGCGGTGTTGGTGTTTCGAAGCGTCGCGATGATGAAGGCGGGCAGGTGGTGAAAAGACGTCCAAGCGTATGTCTAGTGTCTGTCGTGCGCTGTCGAAGTGTCGGCCGGTAAAGTTTAATCGATGAGCAGTACAAGCGGACGAATTGTAGTGTGTTTCGTAGCAAGAATTTCCCGAAAACTTTAGATACTAACCGTAGCAATCCCGCTCGCGCAAATTCACCGTCGGTGATGTTGGCTGCGAAGAGTTGAAATTAGTATGGTAGGCGGAGGGCGCGCGCACATCGAAGGGTGGCATCACCAAAGAACGCGCCTTTCATCTCCATTTTCATCTCGCTCATGGTAGGAGACGGGAACTGTACGCGCATACAAGATAAACATAATGGTTGAGCGTGTGAAGTTTGAGGAGCGGTGGTTGGGTGTTCGGGAAGTGAGGCGGGCAGTTTGCCGGCGGCAGGCGGCAGTCGGGTTTCAATTTTCAACCACCCAACCACCACCCAACCGGTCAACGAGGAAGTGACGAGCACTTGAGTTTGACAGTGACAGCAACGGCTATCGTCGCATAATGGTGCAATCGATCGCTTCGACGACGTTCAAACGTTCCTGCCGATTCCATCCGCCTTCCAGAACGAGGTGAAACAAACGTTGAACTTTACTCAAGTCTCTGCGCAATGTGTTGTAACACGGCCTCTCCAGCTTACACCCAAACTAAGTTACGATTGCAATCAATCATCTTAGGATGACAGGTTTCAGCAAAATGACGCGAACCTTAGATCCTACTCCCGTAGTAAGACAGAGCCAAGTTTAATGACGACGTACGCTTCATAAAGTCATTGTCCCGCCGCCATGGGCTAGGCGATGTATCTCAACAAAGACGCTATTGCTTTGACATCATGCTCACAACGACAATCGACGGTAGCGACTTTGAAATGGTTTTCTTAGGACGCGGACATCTTTCACACGCTAGTGAGGGTAACAATGTGTGCTCTTTGGAGCAGGACGAAGGCAGTGAATGTCTCGACCTCTTTCGGGCCCTTTCTACTGTGGTTTTGGGTCAGCAGATGTGCAACCGGACCAAAACAAGGCATCTGAGCCTTCATTCATCTATCAGTTCAGTCCAGCATTGCGACTTCGGGCAAACAAAGGTACTTACACTCTACTCCCTGCCCAACGCTACTTTCCACCCCAGAACGCTCTATCTCCGCAGTCATGGAGGCCACAACCCAACAGCTGTCAACATATCCTCACCTCATTCCCTTACCTATCTCAGAGACTAATCATCATCGCCGGCAGCCTAAGATCCGGAGTATGTCTGACTTTGACATACAACAACTCCGCCGCTCTGACAGCTTCATGAACCACAACTACCATATCAACACCACAACCACGAGGCCTCGCCGCATGATTTCTGGATCAAGTACCCCCGAATCCAAATACAGGCCACACCACAGGAAGGGCGAGCTACGATATGACTTCAGATTCGGCAACGGCTTCGAGGAAAAAGCCGCGCGCTTCAAACATGCTCGACATAGACGGGATCAAAGCAGCGTCTTCACAGTCGCAAGCGCACACACCCTATGCTCAATACCATCTGAGCCACCAACCCCCACATCGCCTTCGCAATCTTTCCTAGATCTGTACTCACCGTCTCTCCCTCCTTCACCAATCAAGGCTTCAAATCCGGCATACGCGACAGCATCCCACTGCACCCTGACGCCCCTAGAACTACAAGACTGCATAGCACACGGTCGTTATTGCCGCATCAAGACCTTCCTGCTCGACCTTCTCCACCTAGATCTCAAGTCCTCGTCTTCTGCTTCTACCCCGAGGACCTCGATGAGGACGAGCTGCAGTCACAAGTTCCACCATAGACGGTGCAAGAGGTGCGATTTACCCGAAGCTATACTCCCATACATTGGTGGCGGATTGCTAACATCGGGTTTCCATTGCAGGGATTTTGGATGTGAAGAATGTAGTGATAAGCATATGTCAGTTCAGGAAGAAGACTGGGTAGAGCGAACGCCATCACCGTTGGATATCTCGGATGAAGCACCGCAGATTGATGTAAGTCTTCCCATAACATCCTCTCTTTGCCCCAGGGTATCACTAACATATCTCTGCTATAGCCAATCGCTTTCATCCCCATCTCCACCACCCGACCCCATCCTCTTGATACCGGCAGCGACTCCGCATCTACATCGACACCGAGCTCTCATTCCAGCTTCTCCTTCTCGCCATCCCTCTTCGAATCCACGTCACTCCCCCAAGACACCCCAACGAGCCCCTCACCGTCAACAAGTCCAATAAACTACTCCCTCCCCATCCCCTACTACCGGCCGTCCCGCCCAACTAGTCCAGCAACACCTTCCCGTGCCCGCGTCCCATCCGGCTTCACCGGCTTCACCAGATACATATCTCCAAGAAGCTCCGAAATCACACCCAGCACCTCAGTCATCGGCGAGAATATCCCCGCCACCGCTGTAGCAATGCTGCAAGCCTCGCCAACTACTATCCACATCCGGCAACCTCTTTCAAGACCCGGGACTGCTGTACAGACTACTCCATCGCCATCACCCTTATCCACACCAGTGACTGAGATTGGGGACCCACTCGCGGATACACCGACGCCCACTCTCTTCATCCGAAGTTCGCACTCACGGCCTTCCCCATCACCATCGCCTCTATCCACACCGATAACCGAAATCGAAAACCCTCTTTCAGATATCACACCCCAACCCTCGCCCACGACAACTGTCATCCATCATCCGCATTCCTCATCACCATCACCCCTATCCACACCAACAACTGAAATCGAGAACCCTCTTGTAGATATCGACGACTTCCCCCTTTCCACCCACTCCTCCCTCCCCACCACCACCACCAGTCCGCCCTCCTCCCCCGACTCCCGCACAACAATCCTCCTCCTCCACCGCGCCCTCTCGACCTCGACCACCACC
>Ga0265797_10005882_pt1 | contig 17696 bp, 13 predicted proteins | sample P2T30metagenome_FD_192433 | JGI IMG/M metagenome (GOLD analysis project Ga0265797, IMG submission 192433) | Plant litter microbial communities from East Loma Ridge, Irvine, California - P2 T30 | ecosystem: Environmental > Terrestrial > Plant litter > Unclassified | place: USA: California...
GCGATATTATGAGACTGTGCATTTGTGCTAGCGGTAGCCTTACAACTAGCCGCAATTGCCTATGGTTAGGATGATGATGAGATGAATACCCCTATCGGTCTGGATCAACCTGATACCGCGGGTGACACTGATCTAGGCTGTGTCTACATGATATAATTCCTGTCGAAGGAAATAAGTAACACAAGGCTGATGCGTAGCAGGTGACTGCATACCCTCACGACGTCCAGAGCTATGATCGCACTCTGTTTTGTTGTGAAGACCTTGTTAGTAAGAACGCCAGCATCTTAGCAAGCTATTCTAGGATAATTGCTAACTTTTTCCAGAGCCAGGGCCCCCGGGCCGAAATCCGTCATTTGAGTAGTAAATCCGGAGTTTATGGCAGAGGTACCTCCTACTGCCATATCCTCTCGAAAAACTTTAGTAATGACGGTTCTGCATTTTAGGATCAGGTGGAGTGTCGGGACACTTTCCCGAGCGGCGATACGCACAGCTACTGCAATGCAGCTCTCTGACCAATTACCTAAGTAATTCGAGAATCATGGTCATTACTTCGGAAAGCTCATCGAGCTTTCTCCCTACTCAACACTCCTCATCAAGTGGACATACTGGGATTCTAATGCGAACGCGTCCGGGTGCCTGTAGGAATCGAAGAGTGATATGTGAATGGAACGATCGTGAACTGTGGGGTGGGTAAAGTCTGCATGTAGGTAATATGGTTTATAAATAGGGACTAAAACGGGTGCAGCTTTAACTATATATTTATACCAAGTTACTCAGAGCTGTCCCAAATCTAGTGCACTATCTCTAAGCCTACAAGGAAGGAACTGCTCTACCCAAGCCTTGAACCAACGGATCGAACGCATTTGATACTCCAATCTGGTAGCCTAGATATCTAAATTCATCATACCCTGAACCAATTACACCACAGACCAACACAGGATCACCTTGCACTCAATTGAATACATTGTTTACGCATTCACGCCGTGTCTGTATTCTTTGCAATACAAGGTATATCATATTACTCATAGATCTGTATAACCCAAAGAAGCTCAAGTACAGATCTTCCTTGCCCCGTTTCCACTAAGACTCCACTTTGTCTTGTTAGCAGTACACGGGTTCTCCGTCACACTCGTCCCATCCACTTTCAGCGCAACCGCAATATCCTTGCTATTTGCAAATTCTGTCCGCGCCGCTAGCCTCACTTCACCGCCACCGCTCACCGTACCCGCCTTGATGTTGACGTTGTAGCAGTTCTCGATGAGAATGGCATTATTGCCTGTATTCGCGACGTCAATGGTTCCGATTTGCGCACCGCCAGAGGCAGATACACAAAAGATGCCACGGCCGCCACCGCGCGCCTTGACGCGATCAACGTAGATGTTTGTGCCGTATCCGCCATTTAGCTTTCCGGCCTCGTTGGCGAAGCGGAGGGCGGCGTAACCGGTGCCTGCGCCGCAGTTGTCACAGTCTACCGTGCCGACCTTTGCGTTTGTGACCTTCTGCAGCAGCAGGCCACACTCGCCGACGTTTTTGCCAATGACGGAGCCGATGGTGAGCTTATCAATGTTCCACGTCTCGACGCAGTGCGATGTGCCGCCTGTGCAGGTAATGGTGCCCATTTGCACGTTTGTGTTTGCTGCACGGTCGCGATCGAAGCGGATTCCCATTCCGTCTTTGAGGTTGAAGTTGATGGTGCCTAGCGTGAGGTCTTTTGTGCCGGAGAAACGAAGTCCGAAATACGTGGAGCCGGCCATGGTAAGGTAGGGGATCTTGACGCCAGATTGGTTGGTGACCTCGATGTTGCCAGCTCCGCTCTTGGGTGCGACAGTGATGGTGCCGCAGCCTTCAAATGTCTTGCCGCTTGTGATGGCCAGGGTGCTTGCACCGATGTTACCGGAGGCTATGACCGACACACGTTGGCCACTGCTGATTCCATCGATGGCGGTTTGGATGGCCAGGCGGTAGTCGGAGCCAGTGTAGAGAGTTGTTGATCCTTTCGTGGCAGTGAAACTGCTCCCTGAGCCGGTCACCTTTGCGTCAGGGGTACCAGAACCGCATTGCGCGGAGGCGAGAGAGGCAAGTGCCAATGCGGCGGTAAGGCCGGTGAATTGGACCATGGCCGATAGTTGGCAATGATGAGAATTGGAGAAGCAAAGAACGGATCCGATAGCTAATCACACGGATATATAGAATAACTTCTCTCACCTGATGGGGGTATTATGTTCCAACGGCTTTTCTTCTTCCTTCCAAATGACACCAAGCTTTTGATATGGCTGATCCAGGGTGACATTGGGTATAGCATATATTACCCCACTGAATACCAAGAGCCTTGGGTGCAATTTAGTTACCTATCGGGCAAAGTTCCCCCGCAAATACGCCGCTGTCGATCTTTTGCGAATAACCATATTTCGGTATCCACCAATCATAGATTGGACCCCACAGCGGGTGTATGTGTTGGTGTTCGCAACGCTAACGTTTCAGGCCAAGTATCTTGAGATTGTTCCTTCTCGGCAGCGCGCCATCTAAACCGAGTTTTCGTCGTACAAACGACGCGGTCGGAATTGCACATTGTTCAAGGCGCGTCCATGTTCGCGTATGCGGCAGTGATCATCAGCAAGCTCGGTACATCTACAAATAGCCAATGCACCAGATCAGACTAGAGGCCCCTTGCTCCATCTACATTAGAATTATTAATCACACAAACACCATGTATGCATCGTAAGAGACACTTCCATGTAGCTCCTGACTGTGCACCGGTTTTAGGTATGCCAGAGAAATTGTTTCAAAACGCGGCTCCTCTCATCCGGCGCAGGATCTGAAAAGTCAAGTCGGAAGATGAAAAACGTGCGTAGCCCGGCTAATCTCTACCTTGCACTTTATGTCTTATCCAGAGCCATGGTACTTGGGGAAGAGAATGTACAAATGAGTTGCAGTAAAATCTGAAATGTAAATACGGCAGGTTGGTTTTGCATCAATGCACAGGAATTTTAGGTAAGGGGTTCACCGTCCTTGTCGCTGACTAAGTAATGACAGGTACGAGCGACTACAGGAATTCCCCCAACAGAGATATATCGTGGCGAGTCCAGAGCTAAGCTAATTCTCGATTTATTCGCGATTGGTAGTAATTCTCAAGGCACGCCAAACTCTTTCAAGGCTTAAGTTTCCTAATGCGAAAGTTTACAGGATTTCATAACACTGTCGAATTGGAGTGACAAGTCGCGAGGAGAAGTTATTGGAATGCAACAAGCTAAACCACGACTTTGTTTGACATGTACGCTGCACACAGTATGAATCTGAAAAGCTAGCGTTGATGCTGTGCCTGTTGCTTTCCTCTAGCTTCACAGTCGTTGTATTCATATAGCTTTCTTTTGGTAGTATGTTACTTCTTACTTGGCACTATCGTCATTATATAGATATAATCTTGGGTAACTGCTACGAAATTTGGGAGAAGTAGAGTGCAAATTAGGGCTACTCCAGTCTCGACAAAAAACAAAAAACCCAGTAGGCGGACCTGGGTAGAACCTATGTAGATGCATCGATATCACACAATTCATGCATTGTTGTTTTGCGCTTCACCTTAGCTCAGGTACGTGCGATAGCCTGTAATCGTTCATGTACAAACTGCATTGGCACTGAATAGCCTCCATCATCAGTAAACCGCGAATGAAGCCGTTCACTTGTATGCGCAAGAAATAAAAACCTTATGCTAAGAGAAGAGAGGCGTCAGGAACGATCGTGCTATGCTTTCGCATTTGGGAATTGCTGACTCAATTATGCTGCATTGCACATATATTGATCACTGTCGAAAGTCATAGCACAGTTTTACGAGGAACACTGCTAAGCTATCGGACGCATTACATCATATCTTATCTTAGCTACTAGGACCTCTAGTCTACCTTATCTATGCGCATGTGTAACCTAGACCAGCGATTGCTTGCTATGTTTCTTAGTGATTTCTAGGACGAAGCAGACAGCACAGTCCCTATGTTTCCAGCCCTGCATCTCGATGGTGCCCTATGTGGGTGCATTGGCGGCTTGGACGAGCGCGTATTAGTGTGATCTGCAACTTGGATCGACTGCTGGTCTGTCTTCACCATCTCGAACACCCTTCTTGTAAGCGGATGGGTTTATGAGATAGATCCCGACATCGGTGCAGACGACTCGTAGCGTTGTGCTGGAACAATCTCTTTTAGTACCTTGGAATGCCGAAAGGGTTCATATATCAGACGGGATATTCGCCAACGCGGCTTGTGAGGCGTACTGGTCTCACGAAGATGGATCTGGAGAACATGTCTATCCTATCCAACACCACGTCCCATTCGTCGCCCACCTGCACATCATTATCATCCGTTATGAAAGCTTTGATTCCATATTCGGGCAGTCGACCGAAAGCCCCTCGTCCATCTTTCACACTCTGGGCCCAAAATCTGAAGGTATCAGGTAGAGCGGCCTGCTTGTATTTGAACGCACGAAGGAAGGCTTGAGCGGACCAAAAGTTCACAGAGTCCCGCTTTGCCATTGATATGATACGCTCTCGCGGTGAGAGGGTGACGATAGACTCTCGCATTTGCCATTGTGAGAATGGGAGAACGCTTCGTGACGTAGCAGAAGCAGCAGTTGCATCGAACTTCATTCCCGTCTGTGCTTCGTACCGTATAGCAGCTTCAATCTGCCAATGTGCAATCATATCGCTAAAGCGTCGGAGTGGACTGGTGACCTTGACATAACTTGGAACACCTATAATCTTATGTGGCAGAGGCGAGAAGTGTGCAATGGCTCTGCCTAGTGCCTTTTGACACCGAGCAGCGAGATCAAGGGGAACTTTGCCGTGTCTCTCATAGTGAAGCTGAATAAGTCGTTGAAGCTCTTCCGTTGATAATTCCTCACCGGACGGCGGTTCGATAGTGCCTCGGTACATCACGGGTATGTGCCGTTCAGTGCACCATATCGCTGCTGTCTGGCAAGCAAGAAGCATCATTTCCTCGACAATGTTCTTGGGTCCAATATCAAGCTGTATGAAGCCCTTGGGTATGGTGTTTGTCAACTCGATGATTGGGTCTCCACGAATCACACGTGCCTGATCCACAGACGGGGCCCTCCATACCAAACCGTCTTGTGAGGGATTTTCCCATACGCGAACGCTGGTATTGCCGGTGCTGAATCTAACGCCACCAGCAGCTTTTCGTGCTTCCCACAAGGCTTTCGCTGCAGTGTATAGATCGTTCAGGTCTTCAAGTTGAACGGGGGAGAGATCTGGGAGTTTCGGTGGCTTGCGATGTGGAACATTCCCTCCAACAACAAGTGTTCGAGTTTCAACGGTACTATCATCGCCCAGCAGCTTAGCCACTTGAGAATAAGTGATACTGAGCACGTTTTGGATGATGCCATGTTGCACCTTCCTTTCTAGCACGTTGCCAGTACGGTTGATACGGGAACTGAAAGTAATGACAGGCCGATTACGCTTGAGGCTAAAGTGTTCCTGGTTGGCCCATTCTGGTAGCATAGGAAAGAATCGTTCTGGTGTATAGACTGTCTCCGTCATATGTGCGGCAAGGCCAGAAAGAGTGTGCGTCTTGTCGAAAAATGCCGTTGGATTCGCCACATGGACATGAATCCAGAATTCAGAGTCTGTATCCGGGATCCTTTCAATCGAAATACCATCGTCGATCTCATGAGCACCAGCATCATCGATGCAGTAAATAGTCGTCGAACCCCAATCTCGACGGAGATGTCCCATGGAGTCCCGAAAATCAGGGTTTCGTCGCGTAAGCTCGGCTTTTTCGTTGAGCAATTCCAAATTGCGCGAGAGACGAACAATAGGTAACATCAAGTGTTCATCATAGATTGCGCGGTTCTCGTAGGGTAGGAGTACTCCGATTTCCTGAAGAAGTAGAAAACCAGTTGCAGGCTTGATACTGCTCAGAGCTTCATCAGAGGTCCCGGCATCATGGATTACACCAGGGCCATAACATTCAGATGCCAACACGAGGCTAGCACAAGCAGCATGGAGACCGGCCATACCCGTAAATTGACCGGTGAGCACCCAAGCTTGTAAAAAGCTAATGATCTTCTTATCAGTCTCCGTGAAGGGTTCGTCTAGTTTCGAGTTTAAGTGTGGTGCTCCTGCATGCGTCGAGGATCCAGTCCAGGGTCCAACACCTCCAGTGTTTGGTTCGCGATGCTTTCGACTAGCAATGATGAGTCTGCGTGCTTTTTCAAGGAAAGCGGTGATATGCAACGCGCCCTTCGTGCGTGCATTCTTAGCATTTGCAGGCCGATTCGCGCTCAAGGCGAGATACTCGCGATAGTCTCGAATCCACCCATGGACCGTTTCGACAACCTTGACATCATCCTTGGGTCGGATAGCGAAGGAGTTTGTCAGCCTATGACTACGGGAATCGGATCGGAAGCGAAACTCATTATGGTTCAAAGCTTTACGGACAGCTAGCAGTGCAGCTGAGGATGGCACCCAAGCCGATTCGCCACGCCCGAGCAGGTGCCTAGCAATTTGGGTCAAAGTCATGATTTTGATTTTCTCCTTGTCGGCGAGAGTTTCATAAGCTGTATCCAATATGGATGCGTTGTCACGGTAAATGGTCTCGGCTTCCTTGGTCATATCTTCAAGTGTTTCTGTGATGGGTGTGGCGAGCTCTCTTGGGACATGAACTTCGCCCTTTGGATTGGCCTTGCTTGGGCTCGTGGGTAAGAACGGCACCAGCGGCAGCACGAGAGAAGGGTCAATGCAACCTTGGATGGCGAACGAGACCTTGGACAGCATAGAATGTGTCCATCTGCCATTAACCGAGAAGAACTGACTTTCATTTTCCAGTTGCTGAACAAAGACAGCAAGCACCGGTTCGCAATCAGGCTGGGAGAGTTCGACAACATCACCCGGCTTTAGGAATAGACCGATAGTGATCAGGTCTCCGCCTTCGCCTTCGTCTTCCTCTGCACCGGCCCACTCACTGGGCTTTGCATCTTCGTCAGCCTTGAAAGCCGAAGTCAACTTAGACAGACTGTTTTGTATGTCTCCGTGGGCTGGATGATTCTGAAATCCCGAAAGCGCTTCTTCTGTCGGTCCGCCGTATTGGTCTTGCCACTTCTCTAGGTGCTCGCGGATGGATATATGCTCTGGACGGGGAAGAAGTGATGGGTCGAAGGGCGGGGGAGAAGTTGTGGTTGTGGTTGATAGTTGTGAGCGCTGATGTCTGTTAGTTTGTGACAGTCGTTTTGGGGAGGGGCATTGTATCGTACATCGGTAGTGGTGTGCAGAGCCCGCCGTGATGTGCGCGGAACTTTGATCGAGCAAAGTGCTTGACGACCATGGACCTGACGGATAGTGCTGCTTTGGTTCAACAGACGCCATTGGCATCGCAAGCAGGCATAGCCAGAAGCCGAACGCAGTCTGGTATACATTTTTGCGACGGGAATTGACGACGTCAGTGTATGCCCGCCACTGCACAAAAAAGTGCGAAGTCGCGCGCTGTAGCAGCGGGTCCGTGCGAGGACGCTAAGTGGCAGCGCGAACTCACATGCTCCTCCGCACACTGTCCGCACTCCCCTTCTTCCACACACCACAAGACAAGGTATGTCGGCTCTCCATCTGTTTCAACCCGACCCATCCTATGATGCATTCAAAAATTATAGCATGTATTATCCGACCGTCGCTTCGGCGATAGACTGCGGATCACAATTTTCCTGATTGAAAACTTTTACTGCTCCATGCCATGCAGAACAGCTGCTGCAAGACACATCCCTAATACGTTTCAGCAGGCACCCATGGCACCAGTCAAAACACCCGCAGGTCACTTTTCTATCCTTTACTTTGCAGCGGCGTCTACCTTTACCGGCAAGACAAGCGAAGATCTGCCCGCGCCGGTGCGAGCCCGCGACCTCTTCGCCATGCTTGAAGGGAGGTATCCAGGGATTAGGGACAAGGTTCTGAGCAGCTGCGCCGTGACGGTGAACCTGGAGTATGCCGATGTTGGCGAGGAAGATGCAGACCAGCAGATTGGGGAGGGTGATGAAGTGGCCATTATCCCACCTGTGAGCTCAGGGTAGCCATGTGTGTGTGTATGTGTGTGTCTAGGCAGGTAGGCAGCATGCCCTGCATGGCCATGTCACGAATGACTTATGATAGCTATGATACACTGTAATGTAATAGAATGAGAACTTGGGCCATTTTGCTTTTGACTGTAGCTTCTGTAGCATCGTGTTCTACCAGCCAATTGCTATGGGTAGGTACCGGCATTGTATGAGAGCGACACACGTGACTTCCACATGAAGCTAGCCCGCCGCCAAGGCTATAGCTCCAGCCCTCTTCCGCGGCCCAATCCACCGCGGAAGTTCGGGTACTATACGACCACCGACGCCGACCATCGAGCAGAAAGTCGACTGAATGCGGCCATGGCAGACCAGAGTCAGATAGATCCCAGACTCTTTGCGAGCGCGTCGACGGTACCACCGCGCACCCAGCTCTACAGCACCTCTGCACCGCAGCAGAACACCGGACATCCATACTACCTGCCTTCACCCACCGCTCAACACCATACACAGTCCCATCCCCATCCCCATCATCACCAATCCCAGACCCCGCAACTGTCGCAGCCCGCCCCGCTCGCCAACATACTTGATCCCGCCCTCGAGCAGACTTCGCCAGCCGGTCCGGAGCATGATCACGACGACGACGAGGATGGCGATGACGGCGACCACGATGGGTACGTCATGCAAACCAACATAAACGCGTGCGCGCCGGCTGACTCTCCCTCTAGTGCTCATGGTACCCCAGGGTCTGGTAAATCGCCCGCCGATCTGAAGCGCCCTAGAGCGTGCGATTCGTGCCGAGGACTCAAGGTGCGATGCGACCAAGAGCGACCAGACGTCTCATGCAGACGATGCGCCAAAGCAGGAAGGGCGTGCATCACAACTCCGCCAACGCGCAAACGCCAGAAAAAGGCCGACAGTCGCGTGGCCGAACTGGAACGCAAGATTGATGCCCTGACTGCGACTCTGCATGCGCAAAAGGCCGGGGCTCAGGACATTGGCCATCATGGCGGCATGCCGCAGCATGAGGCCGGCACCAATGCAATACAGATGCCGCCCGACAACGCCTACCGCCTTGGTTCTCTCAGCCATGAGTGGCCCAACTCTGCACCAACAAACAGATACCCGGACATTCCGCCAGGCTATGGCCCGGCACAGAACATTCAGCGCGGCCCGGAGTCAAAGCGGAGAAAACTGGAGACAACCCACGCTGTGAGTAGGCGGGTCGCCATCTATCTAGCCAAAGCTAACAGCCCAGACGATTCCGGAAGATATGGATGCCATTCATCGTGACTTGGCAGAACACCCTGAGATGAGGCGGACGGGGCACAGCAAGATCCACCCGGACCATTCGCATATCAACGGTCTGATTGACCAGCTCATGTCGCCAGAAACTGCAGAGCGCGTCTTCTTCCGCTATGTGAACGATATTTGTCCGCATTTTCCAGCAGTCCCCTTTCCCCCAGGCACGACGGCCCGCGAAGTCCGCGAGAAAAAGCCTCTTCTGTTCCTTTCCGTCTTGGCCGGGTCCTCACATGGAAGTGCTGAGCATCTAGTATCGCAAGAAACTCAACGTGAGTTGACCAAGCTCCTCAAGGACCAACTCGCCGACATCATCTGGCGCAATGGAGAGAAATCGCTCGAGATTGTTCAAGCACTGCACATTGCCGTGCTCTGGTATCGCCCACCTCTCCACTTCGAACAACACAACTTCTACATGATGGTCAACTGCGCCGCTGTCATGGCTCTTGATCTCGGGCTGGGCAGGAAGGCAACCCCAAACGTCATGAAGCTCTCGGTCGGTCCCTTCAAGAGGTACCATCCCAACTCCAGCAGCATCGAAGCACGGCGAACATTCCTTGTATGCTACTATCTTTGCATGAGCATCACCATGGTTCTACGGCGACCGATCCTCTTGCGCTGGACAAACTACATGGCCGACAGTGTCCGCATCCTGGAGAGTTCGCCCGAAGCACTTCCATCAGACAAGCTGCTGTGCCAACAAGTCAAAATGGCGCACATTGGAGAGAAAATCTCGGTCGAATTCTGTATGGATGACCCGTCGGTCGAAGTCGCCATTTCCGACCCCAAGGTCATCTATGCTCTGAAGATATTTGAAAACGAGCTCAGCCAACTCCGAGAGGAGAATATGACTATAGGCGATCTTGATCGTGAGTTACAGAACACAGTTTGGAATACAATCGCTAACACCGTCAGCTACCCTCCGACTCTCAGAACACGTCACAAACCTCTACTTGCACGAAATAGCGCTGCATCAGAACCAAGGCTCTGCTGATTTACAACCACCTTTCATGTCTGATTCACTATCGCTTTCGCCGTCGTCGTCTTCGGCTGTCAAAAAGGATGCACCCGTCGGCCCAGCACACATAGGTGCTCTCGGAGACTGTCTTGCGGCTACACATGGCATTCTGGATACCATATTGAGCATCCAACTCGACATTCTCTTGACTCTCCCAGTCATCTTCTGTAAGTTGCCGTGGGACTGATGTTAATTCCATTGCTAACCGTGTCCAGGTGTGCGAGCAATATATGCAATCGTCTGCTTAATGAAGATGTGGGTCTCGGTAACCAGTTCCGGAGAAGTAAACAGCATCATCAAGGAAGAGGATCTACAGATCGAAGTATATACTGAGCAATTGGTCGCCATGTTCAACGCCATTGTATCTCGCGATGCTCAGTCTCCACATGGAAAGTTTTATTATGTTGCCAAGCGCCTACAGGAGCGTTTTGCCCATATCAAAGAAGGCGCCGCTAAAGACCAGCATCAGGATTCTGACTATGAACCATCCCGGAATGCCAATAAAGCTCCCAGCACTTCCGCACGCCAATCGGCCAACCAAACGCCACTTCATCTCCTCTCGGAAGTCGCAATGGGCAGCAGCAACAACGCTGCTTCACAGCAACAACAGCAACAGCAGACACAAGCGCATACTCGATCCCAGCAACAAGCACAAGCCGCCCTTCAAGCTCATGCGCAACACTCTCAACAAGCCATGCAATCGAATTGGTACCCCAATATGCCCACCCAACCCACACCCGACATTATGGGTCTCAGTGCACAACCTCATTTTGATATAAACTTTGACTTTACGCAGTTTGACCTGGGTACAGGTTCAGATGCGGATCTTTCTGCGCTGTTCATTCCTGACTCCATGGCTATGTGGAACTTTGCTCCGGATCCGCATATGCAGGGATACAACGGCTTCTAGAGAATTGATATTGGCGGGCGAGCAGCAATTCTATGTGTGCAATAAAATCATAATTCGGCGTAAGGATCTGCAATCAAAAGAATCAAGTTTAATGTGCATATCAAACAGGACAGAGGGTGTATAGAATATTACACAAAGAATATTGTTGACGGCGTAGTTCGCCCTGAGCGATTCGGGAGACAGACTCCTCTCATGCCATGTGACACGCTTTTCTCACTCCAACCTAAACTCACTCTTCCTCAAAAACTCTTCCAACCCCGTCAACTCATCCTCCACCTGTTCCCTCGCCCACTTGACCAACTCTTCCTGTCTCTCCCCATAGTACCCATACTCCCTATTGAACACCCACATCTCGCCCAGCGCATCCCTTAGCCCCTCGGGATAAAAGCTCTTTGCAACCTCATCTTCTAGCTGCACATGCCTCACCGTCTTGCCCGTCACCCTCGACATGATCGTTACAATCTCATTCGGCGTGTAAAACCGCTCTGCCGCCGCAAAAAACTTACCCGCATACCTATCCGGCTCAACGAGTATAGCACCAACAAACTTGCCTGTATCCATGATATCAATATACGGCACTTTCGTATCGCCTTTGAGCATATCCGCCAACACAAACGCCCCATCATCCTCGCGCCTCGGCCTCAGTTTCGTGCGGTCGTTGAGATTCTGCATAAAAGACGCGGGAGCGAAGAATGCACTTTGCACGGGCAACCCGCGGATGTAGGTTTCGATCTCGGCTTTGACGTCAAAGTGCTCGACGTTTTTCAGTTTTCCGCCAGTGAGCTGTAGCGGGTGCGACATGGAGCTGAAGATGATGTAGCGTACGCCTTGCTCTACGGCGCACGTACAGACGTTGACTGCATGTTGCGTTTCGAGGGCACGGGTTTGCCCCGTGTATTGCGTCGTGGTTAGCAGGAAGAGGTAGGATACGCCGTTGAGGGCCGAGGGCAGCGAAGACGGGTCCGACATTTCTGCTGTAGCGATCTGGGCGCCCAGCGTGGACAGGGAGGTGAGTCTGGGGTGGGAAGCTGTACGGGATACAGCGCGGACGGTGTATTTGGCAGAGAGCGTTGGGGTGGTGAGGACGTGGTGGGCGGTGCTGTAGCCTTGGTTTCCGGTTGCACCGAAGACAGCGAGGATGGGTTTGGTAGTCATTTTTTGTGTGTGTTTATCCAACTAGTGTAGTTGGATATTTGAGGATTTAAGATTTGCCGATTGAAATTGTATATAAAATTGGTGTAGTATTGTAGATGATAATAGAAGAAACATGTCTACTTGCTCTTTTTATATACTTATTCGATCAACTCCACTCTGCATACTAACCTCTCTTCATGTGAAAGCTACGAAATCCTTTATCGCCTGGTGCGTCGGATTCTACATCGGAGTTTACTCTGTTATGACCACATGCCAGCCTTGCTGGTTGGGCTGGTTCGAAAAAGAAGTCAACAAAGACGTCGGACTTGGAGCCATATCCGATCGGATTTTTTCGGCTCCGATATAGCGCACTTTAGGGGGTTTGGAGTTTCTTAAGTCCAGCTGTCACCGGTTCGCTTCTCTCTGAATCGGTCTCGTATTAAACTTTAAAAGTCTACTTCTCGTATAAACTTTGAAAGTTCATGTCTCGTGTGTCATTTAGCATACGCAAAGGTCTGGGAACGAGTTACTGCCGTCCGACGTCTTGGAAGAAGGTTGTCGGTGACGTCACCCTACGTTGTCCACTTTCACCCCGTTCCCTCTTTTCTGCGGCCACGACTTGAATTACGAACAAACGAAATCACCAAGGCTAAAGGAACAATGCTAGGATTGTATGAACGGGTCTAGAAAGGAGGCTTTTCTACGACCGGCTCGCCTAGAGAGGGATTTGCCGGTACTTAGTGACTTAAATCCGGTGTAGAAGGGAGAAACATAAGGAAAACAGGATCGAGCGTTGAGTGCAGTTCATGGGCACCTCCATATATATCTAGTTCGGGAAGTAAGTATCTAGGCGGACTGCGTACTGCTCCTTACCTAGGTGGTCACCAAGTAAGCTCAGTTTATTGTCATGGCCGTCGTCCGAGCCAATCAGAGACGGGAGAACCTCTGCGGGGATGTCACACAACGGCCGCCATCACCTTCGCCCTTAGCATCCATCAGCCTCAAAGACATCGCATGTGAAATCCCGAAGCCAAGTGTGTTAACGAAGGTGAGCTCAACGAGATTACCTAGAGCCCTCGATCCGCCTCCCGCTGTCCCGCTGTCTACCCATGCAATCGGTAAACATCGCGCAGGTCCAGCGTGTGGCACAGTCCTAGCAACACAACTTGCAAACACAAAAACCAACTAACCAGTTAGGCGTTTGATTCCTCAGACGCTGGGGTACTGGATTCAAGTCTTTGGATGCTCAAACTATCACGCCTTGTCAAATAGCAAGAAATGCGGCGCAGTAAGGATGCACTCGCGCAGATCCGGCAGGTCGCCTGACTACGATCTTGTAGTGCAAGGCTTACGCCGTATTATCCGTATCGCAGTTCGGCCTCCGAACACTCTTGCGGCGGGCATATCTGAATGGCGAGCTTAAAGGTGTGATTTAAATTCTGAGCTCAGCCTAACACGTATGTATGGAGACGGCAGCTTTAGCGCTTGGAAATTGCCGGTGTGGAACCTTATTACCAGACGATATACATACGTTGCCGCGCTTAGGCCTCCCTCTCGGATGACACCGTAGGCGAGGTGTGTATAGCGGAGCGATAATTCCGGGTCTAACAAATGTCACGTTCGCGGACGCTAAGGAAATCCTAGGATCACATTACTAGGGAAAGTTTGCTTGCATTCAGGGGGTCAACGTTTACACGAAGTCATAGCCCTTTTAGGGGGGGTAGACATCGCGCCATCAGCCTATCCACAACACGTCATCATTGTAAACACTACGTGAAGGCATCCAGGTGAGATATGCATGACACCTAAGTTCAAAGTCCCCGAGATAGGAATTCGGCCAATCCGATTTTCTTGCTTCGCGAGTCATCCTAAGTTTGCGCATGGACCGATACCCACCACTCAGGAGTCATCAATGATTGCGAACGAACGGCCCGTTCGCAGAGCGACTTTAATTGAATTCCAAATCCATAAAGCCGGACCATTAACCGCAACATGGCCGACAAGCCAGCCCACCCGTGGGTCGAGTCACAAAAAGGGTTGCCCTTGGAAGAGGTCTCGGCGTCGGGAAACTGCATATCCGCTAAGAGAACTACGCTCTATTTGCATCCACCAACTTTCCAACGGCTTTTTCTATTGTTCAACTTGGTAATTTGAATCGTTTCTTACTCGGACCTCTATACGGCAAGTCAGCTTTGCTGTTGGCCACAGCTACTGCTTCATCGGCTCTCCCGGTGTTTCTCCGTCGCTGCGAACATGAACTTGGGCATATTTTGCTTCTACTTCAAATTATGTCCTGACAGAAGGAAGACTTCGAGGTGAACACCGATACATTTTCATGCTTGTTGCATCAAATCTGACTGTTCTAGTCCTGTGCGGCTGGTGCCCCAGCCCACATTGCCTCGAGCCAGTACAACTCCTACTGGCCGTGGATCTTCCCAAGGTTCCTTGAAGAGTGATAGTACGCTAGAACTCACAGCTCAATCGAAAGAGGGAGGATGGGGCTTGCACCAAGAGGACCTCGGCATGCATGTCCCAACTCAAGCTGCTAGCGACCGAGCACTTTCTATGACAAGTTGCACGAAGAGCAGAGAGGACCTGCGGCACCATGATGGAAGCGAAAGAACTGTACCAAAGAAGAACTATCAACGTGACATATCTGCAGAGTGGGAAAGAAGATATGATATGAAGTACGGTCCAGGGCAACGTTGAAGGCATCGCACACATCCAAGGAAATCCATCGGCAACACCACGAACGCCCACAGTCTCTATAACGGCTAGCAGACTCGCAGCTCAAACAGATAGTTTCCCGTCCATCCAACTACTCTACCCCTTTTCCCGACTACAAGACCAATGACGTACAGACCCTCTCGGCACAAAGGGCACGCATATCCGCTTCGTTCCACCCACATCAATTTCTCTTCGCATCACAAACTTTGACGGACTAGAGACGGAGCTCCCCCCACTTATAATACAGTCGACTTTCTATCCAGTTTCAGCAAAACGTCACGCATGGACAGGAGATATCTAAGCTGATGGACCTGACTCGATCGTGGAACACTGGTTGAACCTAAAGCACATCACAATGTGACCCTCGAAACCTAAGGGAGCACATGAGGCGGATCAGAAGCTTTATCCTTTGGAGCGCACGATGTTCGCGCACGGCACCTTTTGCACTAGCACAACCCCATGTACATTTCGATCAAGCAAGGGAGAGGAAGCACCTGATGCATCTATTTTCTCTTTGGTGGCAACAAGGCCCCCAGTAGTCAGGCGGGATACAGCAGATACAGTCAGTCTATCTTGCAAGATTATCCGCGAACGCATGCCATTTTGATATAAATTTACAGCAATTTTGTACAAGATTTGAGAAGCCAGGGCTTCCAAGCTAAATCAATAGATTTCTTTTGTTGTTGTTTTTCTCATACGTAAATTGCTAAGGAAACATATAAACCCCACCTTTTCTTGGCCCCCATGCTTGATTCTTTTTGTTTCTCCAATAAACTTCAATTCAAGGAGTTTACATAGCCAGTTTTAAATATTTGTTCTTCTTTCTAAACTTTGTGCCCCAAGTTGGAACTGAGGGAAGAGGCGTCACACGTCGTGTTGATGGCGAGCCTATGCTAGTCGTTTGGAGTGACAAACAGCACATGTTACATGTGCGGCTTCTGCAAAAATGACTTTTTTTGTGGGTTCTGTCGTTTTTTACATGAGGTGCAGAGTCTGACAGAGAAGCAGCAGTGAATAGCAACATTCCTGTATCATTTTTACATATGCTGTCGCAATACATATGTGTCTTGGAGGACTTGTTGTAGAGCCGTGGATGCTGAGCTGGAAGAAAGCTCAGACAAAACTCCCGGATGGTTCTCCTTCTCTCCGTTGAGCTTGATCCCACATCGTGTGGGTATAGAAAAAACTTGAGTGTGTAGTAGACAGAGTTAGAGTGTGTCTGCGATGGATATATTGCGACATGCCATGTCATAACTGTGCTTCCCTCCTCGAAATCTGCTGAGCTTGTAAAGAGCTGCATAAAGTTGATCCGAGGCTCCAGAACGATGGGCTTTTCCTTCTCAAGCACCTTGTGCAAGGGTAGGGCTTTATGGGGAAATCGGAACAGGAGCTGTTTGTGCGCGTTAGCGGAGAAAAAGATGGTCATTTTTGTTCTCGCTTCTAGATGATAAACTTACGACAGAATCCCGCATGATCCCAGTCCAGGCATCCTTATATACGTTCATAGAAAAGCTAAAGAGGGGCGAAGACTACGAAACTATGGGTCTCTGCCGCTGGTATACCATGGTGTGCTTGTAAAGTCGATTTGACAAGATTATACAGGAGTATGCGTGAGAAAAGCTCGAGTGTACAGCGGGCAAGTCGAGCGCAACCATCCGAAGGCTGGGTGGTTACTGTTTCCATTGAAGCGTTGAAAGTCATCGTTTTTATCATGATGACCTGAGTATTGTGCTCTACGAACGCAGTAATAAGTAGACTATAATTGCTTTCGGTATATAGCTGTATTGTTGTCAGATTGGTCTCGATAGGAAAGCTGGCCATGTAAGACAGGTTTTGGTAACTTACCGTGAGGCACAAGCTGAGCCCAAAGGCGATATCGTATGGTTCTCCAGTGCCTCTGTTATAGATCGGATGTCAAATCTGAGCATTGTATAGAACTGTTGGCTCTTAGAAGACTGCTCACATCAGCCATTAGGGTTAAAAATTGCTCAGGAGCGCAGTCGTCTTAGTTATGTTGGAAAAATCATCGTTTCGACGTTGATTGGTATATCGGTTGCGGTTCCACCATATATTTCGAGGAAGCATTCTAGTTGTGTTCTGATAAAGGCTCGTCCTCACTCGCCGACCGACAGTTCCATGGCTCAGAACCTGTTGAACTTTACTAATTATATCTAAGAGAGAGTCAGCCCACCATCGGTGATTCGAGAGTATCTTCGGGTTGACTTACATACATAGCGTAATAGTATAACTTTCGCCATCGATGTACTTGTTGCTGTTTTTATCTGAAAAGCAACATTTCAGAAACGTGGATGCTTCCATCAGCGGTAAAGGAACCGAACTAGTTGACAAGGCCCTCCAACTTGCATAGAGAATGTCCGTTTGCGCTCCATGACCGCTTGCTAGAGAACTATCTCTTCCATGCAGTAAATGTGTGCAAAGAGAAGTTTACTAGGTGCAGAATATCAGTGAACAATATATAGACAATATGACTATTGGAAGAGACTCACTCATCAGATCTGATGCTCTTTGGCCTCCTCCTTCGTGTAAAAACATGACTTTGGT
>Ga0265797_10005883_pt1 | contig 17692 bp, 10 predicted proteins | sample P2T30metagenome_FD_192433 | JGI IMG/M metagenome (GOLD analysis project Ga0265797, IMG submission 192433) | Plant litter microbial communities from East Loma Ridge, Irvine, California - P2 T30 | ecosystem: Environmental > Terrestrial > Plant litter > Unclassified | place: USA: California...
TTTTTTCTTTGTCTTTCTCGCGTTTTTTTTCGTTGCTGGTTGGCTACCAGCTGTTTTTTCTTGTTTTTGCTCCACGTAATAGGGTTTTGTCTAATCTATATAGAAACCGCCGCCACCGCTGCTACCACGCCGAAGGCTAAGTCTAAGGCTCCTGCTTCCAAGAAGCGCGCTAAGAAGGCCGCCGCTACTACCGGCGACGACGGTGACATCGAGGAGGAGACCCCGGCCAAGAAGCAGAAGACGCCGAAGACGAGGAAAGTGGTCGCCGTTAGGGCAGACGACGATGATAACAGCGTCGTCAAGGACGAGCCGGTTAGCGAGGAGGCTTAAGTAGTGATACTAGGAAGAAATCACTTTGTGGAGAGAGAGAGATATGAGTGAATAGGCAAGGAATACGACGATTTCATACGTTTCAACTCTTTCTTTTCTAGTTCTCACGTGTTTCCTATCAGTAAGGATGTTAATGAATGCGATTAGATACGGGAATGCTCTCTCTCAGCGGTTATGGGAGACTTTTCCACTGTTGCATTAGGTATTACCTCTTGAGGCTTACAAGTCCAACGAAATCGACATTTCTTCGAAGTGCTCTCTCGGCGGTCACTAGTCATTTTTCGCAGACAGGCTGTCAGGTATCGCCGCATATGTTTCTATCGTTTCCATGAGATAGTACCCTTCTCGGAGTGTTTTCTCGGCGGGTTAACAGTCGAGTTCCCTTGACACGCTGTGAGGTATTAGCATATATGATTTGCAAGTCCAACGAAGAAGCTCTTATCTCGGATGTCTCTCTCAGCGGTTCAACAGTCAGGTTCCTTAGATAGGCTGGAAGACATCAGCACACAGGATTCATGGGCCCGGTGGAGTGGGTCGTTTCTGAAAGTGTTCTCTCAGCGGTGAGACAGCCGCATTCTTTCGATAGGCTTTAAGGTATTAGCACATCAATATTCGGACTCGCTAGAGTAGTAGGTCTCCAAGTGTACTGATTTTCCTACATTCTCTCTCATTAGTCATTAGTAGTATCTCGTAAGACATGCTTGAAGAGACCGCCGCTTACAGTCCGTGCGAGCCTGTATACGATTTTTCTTTTCTTCTTTGCTCTCTCGTTGGTTAATATGTGGTGTTCTGGGCCAAGCTTGGAGGTACTATCACATGTAGTTCCTATGAGCCGGCGAAAGATGAGTATCTGCCCTATGCTCTCTCAACGGCAATGCGTAGTATTTCACAAGACATGTTCTAAGGTAGCAACATACCGGGATAGCATGAGCCGATAAAGTGTTATGGTCATGTTGGAGCCTCATCGATGGCCATGGGAGGGTTCCGAGAGTGAAGGTATTCGGTAGTACCATAGTGAGATTTGCCAGCCGACGAAAGGCTGGGAGAAAGGTTTGGGGTCTCTCGTTGGTATACCAGAGTGAGCCGTTCGCTGAATGATCTGATAGCACCGCACAGGAATGTCGCATTCGGCGAGGACTACCCACCTTTGGATTGCGATCGGCAGAACCGAGTAGCTATTCGATGCTGAGCTGATACGCATTAGATCATTCGTATATATTCGTACTTCATACGCAAGTCGTGGGAAGAAAGAAAAAAAGACGCGATCCATCTCACGGGAAAGCATACCTACCAACCAAATGCAACAAGACCACCAGCGCGATGAAGCGCACCCCAACCCAGGTATATTCAAAGACGAAAATCAGCACTACCTCTTCCGAACAAACCCATGCATAAAACCCAACAAAAGCAAAGGTATCACAGCAATGAACCAGAAGACCCAAACCAACCCGACCGCCAGATAAACCTTGGCCATATCCGTCCAAGCCCCATAATAGCCCTCCCTCCTCTTCGCCTCCTCACTCCTCCCATCCACAGTACTATGTTCCAAAGCAGCGGCCAACTGCACCGCAACGCGATTATTGATCTTGTCCCAAGTCGTATCAAGCGCCTGTTCGCGAGCTCTGGCGCCCATCTCATTCCGCAGCACAGCATCCGAAGCCAGGGCGTAAGCATGCGCGACGAACTTGTCCATATCGAGCGGCGGCACGAGAAAGCCCGTACTGCCATGCCGGACCGTCTCGCTGGGCCCACCCTCGTCGCGCGCGATGACCGGCACGCCGGACGCCATACTCTCCAGCACCACGAGACCAAACGTCTCCGTGATGGAGCAGTGCAAGAAGACGTCTGCGGCGGCGTAGGCGCGCGCCAAAGCGTCGCCGCGCAGCATTCCGGTAAAAATCACGCGGTCGCCAAGTGGGGCAAAGTAGGCGTGGACTTCGTTCTCGACTGTGGGATTTTTGTTGCCGCCTACGATCAGGAGTTTGAAAGGTAGGCCGGTGGCTGCTAGGCGGATGGCGGCTTGGGCGAGGAATTCAAACCCTTTCTCTGGCGCAAGTCGGGAGATGCAGGCGAAGATTATCTCGCCGTTAGGGGCGAGTTGGTCGCGGTAGAGTTTGCAGCGGCGAGAAGGGTTGAATTGTTCGGTGTCGACGCCGCGGCCGAGGTGTTGCATTTTGGCTTCTGGGGCGCCAGTCGCTGCCATGTATTTGCGGACATAGGCGGACGGATAGAAGATGGTTTGCACAGCTGATGCTTGGAAGAGGAAGCCCTGAACTATTTGTAGTAGCCAGACGCCATACTGGTCTAGGGGTTGGGGGAAGAGGATTGTTGAGTAGTGCGACAGGTCAGTTTGGAAGTTCAGGAGGGTTGGGATTGGGTTTTTGAGTTGACGCAGTTGGATGAGGAATTGGAATCCGACACTAGCAGGAGACGCGAGGTAGATCAGGTCCGGCTTGAAGGTGTTGTCGTATACGACTCCCAAGCGGAAGGGATATGCCACTGTGAGATCGGGGTTGTAGGGTAGTGCGATGCCTTGCAGTCGGAACTCAGGATTCGTGCGTGTGAGCTTGTTTGCTTCTAGCCGTCGTGTGGCCTCCTCGCTCCGTCTGCGGTTGATCATCCGGGGATTCTTATTAGACGGGGTGAAGTTCTGGGCCGCAGACTGCTGAACGAGCCTGTCATGTTCTTCTCGCTCATAGTGCAACGTCCAAGCTCCACCAAGTGCGCGAGCACCTAGGGTGGTTGATTTCTTCTCGATGGCACGAACCCAATCTTTGTTAACAATGGGCGTCCTCTCCGGCCTTGGTTCGGCCGGCACAATAGGCTGACCGGCATAGTTGGGGGCACATGTTGCAACGTTGACGCCGTTCTTGCGAAGGTAGTCGATAAGACTCTGAGTAGTACGGCTCACTCCGTTGATTGGGCCAAGAGATTCGCTCGCAAGCAAGACCTTCTTGCCGACAAGTTCCTGTGGGAAGTCGGGAAGAGTGCTTGGTGGAGCTGGTGAAGTTGATGTTGCGGGCAATTCCGGGTGGGTTGTTTGCATGGTGCTATGAATGCTAGGTGGTCCGATCGGGCAAGGCGTGGTGCGCTAGATGCTGCCAAGAACGACGCGACTGGATGGGCAGGGCTGGCTACAACATCTCCCAGTTGTCTATCCAGACGTCAGGCGTGTCGATTGTTGCGGATTCAGTGGTGGTCTGATATGAATGGCGACTTGGGCAGGCGGTTGCCGATGGACGACCTGTATGTCTCAGAAGAGCTTAGGTCGACGTGAACAGATGGGAAGTAATACCAGGGATGCGATCGACAGTGTTAGCAGGTAAGCGATGACGGCGACAATTTACAACAGTGACAGCAATATTGAGGGGACGAGGTGGAAGGTATTATATCCATCTCTACGCAGCCAGTCGAGTCGACACACCACGAATGTTGGGTCATGACAACGGGCACTCACGAGGCGGCGTACAGTACGTGTATGGCAGACGGAATGCGAGACTGCCAGCCCCGTCGGCACGGGCGGAATGATTGGCTGTCGAGCCATCGCCGCCGAAACACTTGCAATCGCAGCATATCCAACAATCCCACCCACGCCCCATCAACTACATCAATCTTTCCCATTCCACTCGCCACACTCACTGGCCGCGTGATCGCTTCGTGGCTAACTGGTGGTGTCGGCCTAACACCGGTCTTGCATCTCACTCACTCTAGCTGTGAAAACGATCGCTTGCCGGTTTTCATCCCGGACACATCATACTGGACTGAGAATCCACAACCACGGGACCTACTGTGGGCAAAGTACAGTAACATTGTAGTCTCATTGTTACCGGCACATCTAACCAGCTACGAATCTTCAAAGGCGGGCACATGTGGGTAATGACCTATGCCTCTGAGATCTCCCTTCAATCTCCCCTGCAATCTCTCAGGCCTTCCTTGTCTCCTTCTCTCCGAATTCACAAGTCGTTCACAGCAACTTCGCTTCCCTGCCTTATGTCTTTCCTCACCAGAACGCCACCCTGATCGGCAGCAAACCGGCTTTTCGGAGAGACTGGGCCGGCAGCAACCGTGGACTTGACAGTCACATGAGTTTTCATGTCGTCCATCGGAAGTGCCTCCAGCTGCTCACGCTCCCATACCGCTGCGGGCCGAAATGGCGACGTCAAGCGTTGAAACCCGGACCGGGAGTGGACGTCTTTCGGCGCGACAGGTAGGGCCTTCTCAACATCGGCAGCCGCGTGTTGACCGCGCCAGAATGCAAATCGAGACTTGGACGCGCCTGCTCCTGCAGATGCGGGAGTCGGAGTCTGCATCCGCGAGTTCTCTTGCACAGTCTCCAAATGCTTCATCGTCCTGGGCGACAACGGCTCGGCCATGGTGTAATCCGTCGCCCACGACTTGACCGACTGGACAGATTGCGAAGGCGAAGTGCTGCTCTTACGTCCAAACAGCAATCTCGCCTTGCTGCTCACCGAGTTCATCGTCCCGGCGTGCGAAGCGGTCCTTCCAGGCGGAGTGTGATGATTGTTCAAGAAAGGCAAGCATCTGCCCAGTCCGAGACCGCGCAGGCCCTTGGCGTACATCCTGGTGGCATCCCTGCCGAAGCCGAAGAACACGAAAACCATGAATGCGCTCCCCAGCCAGATGTACTGCGGATACGGGATCCGGCCGCCAGAAGCGGCCTTTTCAATTGTACGCCAGGCTTCGGGGTCGTGCACAAGGTTCCAATCGAATTGCAAGTGCTTAACGGCGGCTTGCTGGCTGACAACATAGATCTGCAGAGGCACTGAAATGCAGAGCCAGACGAGGCAGATGCCGAAGAGGCGGACGAAGCGTGATCTGTTCGTGTTGCTGTGTGCCAGCAGGCTGGTAAAGTTGCGGCGATAGCGGTGCAGGCGGGTGAGCACGAGAGCTGTTATTGATGTCTCAGGTCAGCTCTTGATTCAGAAGGAAGGAAAAGAAAGGGATTATCGATCTCACCAGAATACCACCCTCCCAAAAGCGTCCACGCAACCGGCGGCGCAAAGATCAGCAGATCCGTCACCCAGCTGCTACTAGCCGCCGGCGTGCAACCCGCAATCCCAATAACATAGTACCGTTCCGTCTGCACCACATAGTGGGAAAACATCTGCAGAAGCGGGAACCCGACACACCACAGCAGATCCACCGCCAGATCCTTCCGCTTCTGGGCCTTTGACAGCCCCAAACCTACTTTGTCAGTATCCATGACCCGTGCCAGGACTCTTAACACGCTCGCCACGGAAGCTGGCACCCCGATCTGGGCGGCGATCATGGTTTTGACTTCGATGTCGCAGAGCACGTTTCCGCTATACCATTGCGAGATGTCGTCGTGTGGCCAGATGAGGGCGTTGATGAATGTTTGGAAGTTGAGGATGAGGAGCCAGAGGATTAGGCTTGTCGCGCCTATGTTGCGGTTGGAGCCGTGCCAGAGCATGGGGGGAGTGATTAGGAGGGCGGCGATGAGGGAGAAGGTTGCGAGGAGGATGGCGGAGGTGTAGGGCTGGGTTGTTGGAGTTGGGTTGTCCATTTTGGTTGGAGTGTGGTGTGTTGTGTAGCTGTGAGTTTGGTCGACTGAGTAGACTCTGCTGATCGATACGACCAGGCAGTCTCCAGCTGTAACGAAAGACCAGCTCAGGAGGAACAGAAAGAAAAGATGATCTCGAAAGGTAAGGAGTGTCGATCTGGTGGTTGTTGTAATCATAGCAGACGAAGATGAAGATGTAGTCGTAGGTCGCAGCGGCAATGGTAAAACAGTAGTATGCCAACCAAGCACCTTCGCAACAACAACAGCACCTATTGAATTATCCTCAATAAGAAAAACTCAAACCTTCTTGCTCACGAGTCTCACCGCCAAACCACCCAATAGCATGCCCCCTCAATAACCAAAATCGTCAATAGCGAAAACCAATCATCAATAGCCCACACTGCCAGCTCTCAATAGCATCAGCGTCCTTCAGTATCGAACCTGAGACCGTAGGCGAGAGACACAAGCTCGCGGCACTTGTGACGGATCAATTGGAAGTGTTTTGGTGGACGACAGCAGCAGACGGCATGCCGGTAGCACGGGTATTAGGACCTCACTACGGCGGCGCATTTTGGCATGCGTTTCATGCAGGGTTTAATGGCGCATGCCCATGTTTGTTAGGTCTTTGTCCTGAAGGACGGTTTGCGTGCATGTGTGGTCTGGGTCGTTGGTGGCGCGGGTGTTGGGGTCTATTGACGGATTTGGGTGTCAATAGGATTTTCTGGTAGATTTTTGTCAATTGGGAATTGGAGACAGGGCTTATCCACGTGGCTGATGATCTTTTCCATCCACCGCGGATGATTATTCTATTGGAGAATTGACACCGCAAGTGTATAACCTTTCGATCGATTCCACTGATGGAAACGCTCTGTTTGATCATTGCAGTCAGGTATGGGTTGAATCTAGGAAGCAATCACTCATTGAATCAAGAGCTCCTCCGGAGAATTTGCCGAAGACGATGCCAGACCTGACCTTGCGGCGTAGCATCCTGCTCGAGGGAAGCCTCCGCCATTCTCTCCCACCTCTCCCTCCCAGCCTTCACTTCTTCCGCCACTGCTTCCTCCACCACCCGACCATCATCAGCATCATGCAGCGGTCCGAAAGGAACAACATCCGCCGCACAAGTGGTATTGACAGGCGGGAGTTCGCCGGTCTGGAAATACTGCCTCAAATACCCCGTCGTGCAGTAGCTAAAAGCCGCGTCCGAGCAGTGACCGCCCGAGTCCTGCATGAGAGCCACAGCGCCTTCGAAGCCTTTGGCCATCTCCCGCGCATACAGGCCCGGCGTGACTGGGTCCGCGGTGTTGCCGGTGAAGAGCAGCGGGTGGCTGGTGTTCGCTTTCCAAGGACCGGTGTAGCGGTGCACGGCGGGCAGGGTGTAGTGGACACAGTTCATGCGCATCATGCTTAGATAACTGCCCGCCGAGGGCGATTGTTCGGCCAGTCCTTGGGCGAAACTCTCGAACTCCGAGCGGCTGAGGTTGCTTTGGTCGTCGGCGTCGCTGCAAGCTATGGCTGTTTGCGCGTCGACTGACATTGCGTAGAGCGTTGTGAGGGGATCAGCGGCGCAAACGGAGGGGTGGATGAGTTGTACGAGTACGGCGAGGATGCTCTCGCTGTTTTTCTGCTCGATTGCGAGGAGTATCATTGCCAGAGATGGGAATGCTAGCACCGGTTGATATAGACTTGAGAAGACTAAGCTTTTCACTTCGCTCCAGGTGAGGACATAGGGGGTTGGAAGGTAGACTGGCAGAGGGTTGTGGTAGAGGCTGTTGATGATACTGTTTGTCCGGTTTTCGATGTCAGCTGGAGTGCTTGTGTTCGCCTCATTAGACAGCATGCACGCGGGATAGCCGGCACGCGCGCAATGGTAGTAGAAAGAGTCCATGGTCTTTTCTGTGTCGCGAAGGTTTGACGACCAGTTTCCAGATCTGTAATTCTCGTATTCGACCACGCCGTCCACCACGAGTCTCTCCACTCTATCAGGGAACATTGCTGCAAAAGTCCCTCCAAGATATGAGCCGTAGCTGAGGCCATAGTACTGGATCTTCTCTTCTCCAGGCTGGTACTGAAGAGCGACGGGCACCTTTATGCGCTGCATTGACCTCGGAACCAGGCGTCTCAAGGTGGAGCATTCACCGTGTAGCAGTCTCTGGGCTTCACGCTCACGCCATACACCATGCTTTTCCACGAGTTCGAGCATATCTCGTGCCACGCTGGCAGTCGAGACATATTGCTTGATCTCATCACCATCATGCCCACTCCAATTGGAACAGCTCTGGCCTTTGGCAAGAGACATAGACCACACTCGCCCGAGCGCAGCATCCGAAGACTCGAACCAACCAACATCCTGGAGCCGCTGCTGCCAACTAGCCGCCGCACTCGGGTCGTGGAAACAATCCACGCGAGGTCTCGAGACGCCAACACCTCGTGGGTCGAAAGACATGATGTCAAAGTACTTCCCATCCGTCGTGTTGGTGTCAAAGATGGACCTTGCGTGCTCGCCGCTACGGAGCATGAGTCCTACACCCGAGCCTCCGGGGCCACCTGGGTTCAGAAGAATGATGCCTCCGTACTGAGGGTGGGTGACAGGGACTACGGCCGGTTGGCGGATCACTGCTAGGCTTACGGTATTGTTCGACGTTTGGTTAAACCAGTCCATTGGAAGCTCCAGTCGTGCGCACTGCAGGCGCTCGTAGCAGAGTGTGTATCGCAGGTCGATGTTTGTCTCAATGCTATCCCAGTCAAAGTTGGGGGGATGCCATAGCGGTTTTTTGTCGTGGTGGAGCTTTCGATATAAAGAACGGCCGAAGTCAAGACCGGACAGCCAGAGTATGGCGACGATTATCAGTGCCGTTGCTATGATTCCCTTTCGTGTGTGTGGGCCATGTGGCGGATGATGCAAGCCTCGCACTGGCGGAGCAGTTCGATACCCATCTTTCTCAGGGCTCATGTTGCTTATGTCGAAAATGTATCAGGTGGCCCAGATACTATGTACTTCGAGATATAGGTCACACTTCTGCTTTCACATCAACGACGAGAGCTGGTGTGTACTGAAAAGCAGATGGCAGGAGTACCCCGCCGTCGTTTAGGCAGCTGCATAATCTAATGATCCTTCAGGGCCGCCCGATCTAGAAGGTGTTGCCATCAGCCAATGGGATACAAAGCAGAGATGAAACTCATTATACTTGATGATGTGCTTTTTCTCAGTACCCTGGAAAATTTGAGATTGTCATTGTTAAACGCCAGTCAAATCCCTACAGACTCACGCGCCTTTCAGATCAAAGTCACTTGAAAGGCGCTAAGTAGGAGGCCATTGGCATTTTCGCACTACATGTGATCGTCCAAGAACGTCTTGATATCATCGAGCGCCTTCTGCGTCTCTGGCGTGCCGCCCACTGGGAAAAACACGAAGCCGTGCGGCGCACCTATAATTGCTCACCATTAGAATCCAATCCCATCGAGTGAAGTACCACCGCTCGTTAACGTACCCGGGTACAGCTTCAAGACCGCCTCTGCTCCACTCATGGTCCACTTTGTAGCCATCAACACGCTGTCATCGAGCAGCGGATCGAGCGTTCCACAAGTGAAAATCGCCGGCGGGGCTTTGATCTTCGACATGTCCGCGAAGAAGGGTGAGATATCCGGGTCTCGTCTGTCTTCCTCGCTGGTTGAGGGGAGGTATGCGGCGATGTAACTGCAGTTGTCAGCTTGTGATTTCAACAAGACGAGGGGAGGCATATGAACTGGTCCATGATGTCCTTGGTCAATATCAGCGGTTGATCGAAGTGGTGCACCTGCGGGAGGAAGCCGGCAAGGTTAAAAGCACCAAAGTTGAGCACGAGGCCTTTGAAGGTGAATGAAGGCTTGGATTTCAGCAGGCGGAAACACGTCACGGCGCTGAGGTGACCACCAGCAGAGTCGCCGCCCATGAATGCCAGAGGCGCACCATATCGTTCTTGGGCGTGGTCAACCAGCCATATCGCCACGTCTTCGCAATCGTCGTTGCCTTTAGGATATGGGTCTTCCGGGGCAAGGCGATAGCCGACACTGACGACGGCAAGCTGGCAATTCTGCGCCATCCAATTGAGCATCAAGTCTTGGTAGTGCTCGGTTTGTAGGACCCAGCCGCCACCATGGATGTGCATGAACACTGCCTTTGGTTTGCAGGAGTCTGGTGTGAAGACGCGACAGGGAATCTCTCTTCCAGCATCGCGAGAGGGCAATTTGATGTCCTTCCCAGAGTCTACAACGGTTGGCTTGGGGAAGGCTGTTTCCCCGTTCCATCGCATTTGGCGATACTTCTCGGCGCCGACCTTCAAGTTGTTAGACGCAGACGAGACAGAGATGCTAGAACTGAAGACGCACCTCGTACCACTTCGGTCCTTTCGATCCCAGCTGCTTGAGCGAGTCATTAAGAGCGTGTGTCTTGGAGGATATCGCAGCGGAATCTAATGCTGATATGTCAAGCGCAAGATCCGATTTCAGCGGCATTGTAGCTGGTGATTGGAAGATACAAGGAATAGATGAGTAAATCGGGGCGGATCTGCTTGAAGGCTAATTCTTGAGTGAGCTGAAGTCGATCAATACATGTACCATTGGTGTTTCGAACCCTATCTATGATTTTTATTGCTTCTCAGTCTGGTGGAAGCGCACGGCGGGGCATCGCGCTGATCGGACCGAGGTTGATAGTCTTCGTCTCTATCGACGATACATGATCACCCTAATGTCATCGTGAATGCATATTCAGCGCCGTTTGTTCGTTTTGTACGCGTTCTGACGATCGAATCGTCTGGTCTAGCTGTCATTGCCCAAGCGCGAGCATCAGACCGTAGCCGAAAGCTGTTTACGCCGTCGTGATTCATTACAAGACTCCTCCATGAGCCTCAATCTTCGTCATCACTGTCGCTGCCGTATCCGACTAGTGGGCCAGCCAACGCTGGCTTCTCTGCAGGTGCAGCGCGGACACCTTGCAGAGCGGCTAGCGTGGAGGCACTCAGCAGTCCAGAAGATTGCTGTTGTTCCGCCACGTCGGGTGCAGATTCCAGCATCTTTGGCTGCTCGGGCGCTTCCAGCCTCGCCTTTTCACTGGCATACCACACGTCATCTGGCGCATCATATCCTTGTAGTCCAAAGCTGCCGTCAATCTTTCTCCGTTTGCGCTCCTCTTCCGGGTCTGCACCCTCCCATTTCCTGCCCTCTAGCTCTGCGATGTAGCTCGCCGGCAATGCTCTTCTGATGGCTTCCGCGGCCTGCTCCTCTACTCTCCTTGCCTCGCGCTTTTGAGCAACCGGGTTGGGGTCGACTGTCGCCCAGCGAACGTTGAGCGTCTCGTTATTGTCCAAGCTCTGGTGTGCCATGGCCTCTTTCGCGAACTCGCTGTTCGCCAAATGTGTGTATGTGACGAATGCGACGCCTCTACTGGGAAGAACTCGGATGCGATCGACCTGGCCCCATTCTTGGAAGTGCCGTGACACGATCTCCTCGATATCATCGCTGACGTTGATACGGCCAACATAGAGTGTGCGGTTGACGCGCATGAAAGATCCTACTCCGCCCATGTCGTCTCTGTAGTCTGAGAATTTGTCGCGACCGAAGCAGTCGACGTTGCTTGGGAAGATGTCACCCAGGCTGCCTTCGCCTTCTTTGCCTAGTCTGCTATTGGGCAGGCGATGTAGATACTCGCAATCGCTGCCGCGCGGACAAAGACCGCGCGCAAAGAACAGGCAGAAGTATGATCCTGGGACCTTGTCCGCGCGCGTGTATCCAGAGTCAAGCGCAACGTTGCACCTGCCCTTGGCTTGATGCTTTGACGAAAGCGCATCTTCCCTGTCGCCGCCCGACCATTTGTTGTACCAGATATTGAAGATTGTGCCGGTCTGTGGAGGTGGTTCGGTCTTGAATGTGCTGGGGTCCTGCTGCGGACGAGCAGGTCTTCGTTTGCGCTTGATCACTTTGGTCTTGCGTACTTTCTGAACGGTGCCGTCGGCGCTTGTTGTTGCGAGTGCGCTTTCGGTGGTGACGGGATGTTCACCGGTTGCTGCCGCCACTGCAGCATCTGCAATGGCTGTGTCTGCCATGGTGTGTGTGAGGGATGTGGGATGTGGGAAGGGTCGTCGCGTTACTTTACAGAGAGAGTCGAGGGTTCATGTTCGTTCGCGTTGGCTTGCCATCGAAAAGTGACGCTACCAGATGCCAACGCGGAAAGGAGCCGCACTCAACCTGGCGACTCACTCAAGGCGATTCCAAGGTTCGCTTCTTGCTCTTTCATCAACTCATCAATCACACCTTCATTTGCATACTTGTGTGGGCACTATACGACATAGCCCAGCAAGGCAAGATCATGAGATTGGTCCAACTCTACCCAGCTCATCCAACATGTCCTTCTTAACCTCGGCGGGAGCCCAACAAATGTCTATCGCATCTCTGGCCAGTCGCAGCATATCCGCATTGTCAAACTCGCAGAATCTCTGTACGAGCAACAGGTTCTCATGAATCCAAGTGTCCTCCATGAATGTCGGGTCATCGCTCCCAATCGCAATTTTGATACCCACGTCGAACAGCGTACGGATGCGGTCGAACACCTCGTCGAAAGGCTGGTGGCGGATGTAAGACCATGGACAGACCGTCATGCCAATCCCTTTCTCGCATATCAATCTCATCAGTTCGGGGCTGTCCGTAGCGTTGAGACCGTGGTCGATGCGCTCGGCACCTGTCTGGCCGATTGACGAAGCTACCTGCTGGACATTCTCGAGCGGATATGCTTTGCCTACGTCGCAATGCGCTGTCAACCGAAAGCCATCCGCTCTCGCTCGGACGAACACTTCCTCGAAGAGTGAGGGTGGTCGCTGATCCTCGTTTGAGTCGAGGCCTATGCCGACTATCATGTCCCGGTAGTTGAGGGCAGCGAGATAGTGCTCCATGCCTGACTGCGCCGGTTCATCTCGCAGCAGACACATGATCCATGCGCTTTTAACCTACTTCCAGAAGTAAGCATTAGTGTCTGTGTTTGGCTAGGCAACGACATCGAGTGGCCCACGTACGTTCAAGTCTCGCTCGGCCTGCTCCTGCGCAGAGCGGAAACCAGTCATCATGGTTTCCCATGTCGTGCCTGTGCGAGTGTGGCCTTGAGGATCGAAGAACAGTTCACAGTACCTGACATTCATTGCTGCGGCGCGCTCGAAATAATGCATGGCGAGGTCATGGTAGTCTTGTTTGGTTTTGAGGATTTCAAACCCGCCATAGTAGGCTTCGAAGAAGGACAGTGTCTCCTCTGCATTATCCATTCGATCGCCACCCGCAGGCTTCATGGTGTCATGCGAGTCTCTCAACTCCTCCAAGGTAGAGAAGACGGCGCCAGTACGCGGATGTTTGAGTATCATGCCATTGCGTTGTGAGAACCTCCACTTCAACTCGGGCGTCAGCGTGCCTTCAATGTGGACGTGGAGCTCGACTTTGGGTATTGCCTCGATAAGAGGGCTTTTAGTCGATGCGATGGAAGCTCTGAGCTCTCGGCGGCCTGCAATGGAAAGAGCGCCTTCAACGTCGGCCATGATGAAGATCTGAGGGTGACAGCTCAACAGTCGCTTCGGTGTGAAATTTCACGCAAGACAAGCGAATGGTACAGTGGCTTGCTAGAGAAACCTTAGAGGCATCAACGGTACCATGTACAGAGGTTGTTCCAATAGCGATTCGAAGTGACTCACGTCACCCATCCCAGTCATATCGCATAGAACAGTTAAGGTAATGACATGCCGACGCTGTCGGACTATTGTACGCCGAAACCCCTAACCCTGAGCTGTACCTTCGGCTTCTTGTCGACGTCCTTGGTCCCTTGGTCAACCTCTCAACCTCTCAACCTTGCGAACGTGAAGAACATATCATCAACTCAACATATTTATTAGATTCGCTCACCGGGAATTAGCGCTTTGGAGTCGGAGTCCTGCTAGATACTACTGCACGCGAGGACGCCATCTCAATACCTCTACACCGAGCTCATGCAAGCCGCCGATCTGGCCAGCTTCAAGCTTGTCTCCTTTCACCTTGCACACAAGAGCTCAGCCTCATTTTCTGCAGAGCTTCCTCTTCTTCGTCATCCAGAAGGCCCGAAGACGTGTGAGCGGGCTACCTATTTGCTTGTCTTCGGCAGCTCCCCAACCGGTGTGCAGCATTCCTATCATGATTAGCGGACCTCGGCGAGCCGAGCAATCTCTTCAGCCCTGCTATCAACAGTCCGCGCAGCAAACAAGTCGCCGGTAGTTGCGGAGTAGGCCTGCACGGCGAGCAATATCGGTCTTCCTGGAAGCTGCAAGGCGACGGCGGGCAAGTGTTCATGGAGATCACGATGAGTCTTGTTAAGAAAACGAAAAAGAGCATGAGCGATGTTATAAGTTGCTGAGTCAAGTGTCTGCCAGGACGACGATAACTTGAGGGCCGCGACTAGATTGAAAGCGTTGATCTACCTGTCACACGGCCCAAGGTTGACGAACTAATGGTGTACGCACTATTTTTTCAACCCCGAGGTGGACCCCAGTAATCGTTGTTGGGAACACCCGTCATATTCGAACAGCTCGGACTTTCATGGTCCTGCTTGCTGCCCCATGGCCAGATCGGAACCATGCAAACCTCATCCAGCTGGCATCCGACACACCTTTTCCAAATCGACCAAGCGAGCCAAGTCTTCAAGCTTCTGATCAAAGGAACCGCTTCTTCAAATGTCTCTGCCAGCAAGGCATCCGACAGCGACTGGCATATCTGTGTATACGTTGTCTTAACGGCGATGGCGGCTGTTGAGTTGGAAGCGATGGCTTCTGGAGACAGATGTTGGTTCGCGCAACGCGTAACCTCCTCTGTTGCGTTGCGGTTTCTGTAGTCGATGAAAGGTCTCAGAGCGCGATCCAGCCCTGCGTGCAGAGCGTCGAAAGTGCTGGTTGCCGTTGACGTTGACGCCAGAGACGCGATGCGATGGGCGTATCTCGCAACAATCATATCCGTGATTGCTTGCCAGTCAATGCTGTCCATAGCGCTCGATCTAGACCGAGTAAGCATCTCTGTCACGTCCGAACGAATGCGCGAGATTTTAGACGTTTCATTTACCACCCGAGGAAGACCGGTATGATCGATTGCTGTCGCATTGGCGTATGCGTACACGCTGATGAAAGAGTTGTAATCGAGGCTGACGCGATGGCCTCCGACGCCATCGAAACGTGCAGCCACCGCTTGATAGTAATTCAACTGCTCTCCAGGATTTCTCGGGCGAGGCAGCTCTTGCTTGATGCCCACTAGATCGAGATTATCTTTGAAAGAGCACAGTATGACCTCGAATCCAGCTTCCATACGAAGAATACCGTCGATCTTTCCCGCCCACTCTTTCTCGGCGCGATGACATAATTCTATCGCCCGCAATTGCTCTGATGGAGGTCCGCCCGGTCGCCGGCTTTCTGGAAGAAAGCCAACTTCAAGGCCTGGATCGCGGAGGATCATATCTTGCACATCGAGGGTGCCCTTGTCAGATTTGGCCGCTGACTGGCCGTCGAGGTACAACAACCGGAGCTCTTTTCTTGTACGGTACGTGTGCAGGTAACCTCTACACAGTTCGTCGACGTTCGCAGGTGATTCTCGTCCAAAAGTGTGGACGCCGGATTTGCCGCCGCCTTGGATGACGAATCGATTGTCTTGCTCGACGTTGCTTGGGTTGTCTTCTTGCAAACGGTCTTCAGAAGACGGTGGTGGTGATGGCGGATGACCTTTATCACCCTTTTCAGGCCCGTGACAGTTTGCAAACACCAAAGCGTGTTCTGGCTCGAAGGCGAGCCATTCAGTATCGTTGACCCGGTACTCGGAGGATGTTCCGTGGTAGAACTCAGTGGCAACCGGCACAGTCGCAAGAAACATGGACATTCCATTGTGATCGAGAGAGGAGCCCCACTGTCGCATAGCATGGTGGATCGAGTTGAAGATACGGTTAGCATTGTCTTGAGCTGGACTTAACGTCGGATCTCTACTAGAAGCAGCTGAAGATAAAACGAAACAAAATGTGACCGAGAGCCGGAGGACGAATCTAGCAAGCATGATCGATCGTGCTTGAACAAATTTGTCGAACATCTGTAGAAGTGCTTTGAACAAGGGTTGCTGGTTACCTGTCAACTGTACAGGAGTGCGAGGGGGAAGGCAGCCATATAAGGTACTGCACTGTACGACCTGGCCGCCGACAACGGCTTATCTGATCTGTACTTTACCTATTCAGGATTGTAGCTGTGTGCTGTGCCCTACCAACCTAGTCGGCCACGCGGCTGACTGCGTATGGCGAGTTATTTGGTGGACAGTAGAAGATGGCTGGGAGAAAAATTGAGCCGGACCATTTTATTCGATGCAATATTGGTCGGCAGTATCCGTCGCTAGCGGTTGCTCGCCGGGAAGAGCTCAGTTTGAGATTCGGCCTGAGAGCTGACGCTCAAACTGAGAGTTCACAAACAAAATCGTGCCTTCCTCATTCTGTCATCAAACTTCAAATTGCACCCAAAAACGATATCGGTCTGATTGATTTATCGACGTGGTTTTCGAATGTTGGAGTCTTACAGTTGTGCACACAAGACTCGGTGGCGACTACGGGTTTTTTCTTGAATCTTGTGCGACAGAGTCGGATGTGTCATTCTGTCTCATGCGCCCGCCAAGTCATCTCACATCCATGGCGGTCTTGAAAAAGAACTTCTGGTCTGACAGGTCCGTTGATGCACGTTGAACATTGATATTGTGGCCTTCCCTACAATCTTTTCGATCATTCAAGAACGCACGCTCGCCACCTCAATAGGCAAAGATGAGCCCACCGGATGTATTAGTGACCGGAGCCTGCGGTCATCTCGGTTACGCCCTCATGCTTTCGCTACCAAACTATGGATACCACCCAGTCGGAATCGATATACTTCCCTCTTCAGAAAACGACGGACATCATGTCCACGTCGGCTCTATCTCAGACCCCGAATTCTGCGCCTCCATCTTCCAACAATATCCGACTCTGCGCTATGTTTTGCACACGGCTACTTTACACAAGCCACATGTTGGCTCACATTCCAAATCGGACTTCATCGATACCAACATTCGTGGTACACTGAATCTGCTTGAAGCAGCAGCTCGCCAGCCGAATTCGATTGAAGGCTTCGTATTCACCAGTACTACATCGACGTTCGGAAAGGCTCTCGCGCCGCGTGCAGGTCAACCAGCGGCTTGGATCGATGAGCAGGTTGTGCCTGTGCCAAAGAACATCTACGGCACGACCAAAGTAGCCGCCGAAGACCTCTGCCAGCTAGTCCAGTCCGAGACTGGCATGCCCACGCTCGTGCTTCGGACTTCGAGATTCTTCCCTGAAGAGGACGATGACGAGAAGGCGAGAGCGACATATGAAGACGACAATCTCAAAGTCTGCGAGCTTTTGTATCGTCGTGTGGACGTCCAGGACGTTGTGTCCGCCCATGTCTGTGCGATGCGCGAAGCCAGAGCGATTGGATGGGGCAAGTATATCATTAGTGCTCCTCCACCTTTCACCAAAAGCTCCGAGTTATTGCAACAGCTAGACTCCAATGCCGCCGAAGCGATCGCACAGGTGATGCCTGTGCATGCGCGAATGGTTCTCAACCACGGCTGGAAACCCCCAGCACGATTGGACCGCGTATATGATTCCCGGAAAGCTATCTCGGGGCTGAAGTGGACGCCCGAGTATACATTCGAGCGAGCAGTCGAGCTGTTGAATGAGGGCAAAGACTGGAAGAGCCCGTTGACAGGTCGGATGGGTAAGCGAGGTTACCACGCGCAACCCACAGGGGT
>Ga0265797_10005884_pt1 | contig 17691 bp, 10 predicted proteins | sample P2T30metagenome_FD_192433 | JGI IMG/M metagenome (GOLD analysis project Ga0265797, IMG submission 192433) | Plant litter microbial communities from East Loma Ridge, Irvine, California - P2 T30 | ecosystem: Environmental > Terrestrial > Plant litter > Unclassified | place: USA: California...
GCCGTCTGATTTCTTCGTTCAGTTTTTCAATATCGGGGATCATTGCTGTTCCTGATACCCAGTCGTACAACGCGTCTGTATCAGCAAGAACGAGCGGATATATTTTTTCAAAAACGGTCATGCTTTTGCTGCCATTGTCAAAAAAGATCTGAGCGTACCAGTCGATATACAAAACAGGGGAAGTTCTTTTCCAGTTGTTTAGTTCCTGGCGAAACGGCTCTTTTTCAGCTAATTCATCAAGCAGCTGATTGGAAATGTTGTGGTGCTGGTTCGGCATTTGAACCAACAGCTGTCCGCCTTTTTTGATTGTGGAAATGATTTTCGGGAAAAACGTTTCGTGATCATCAACCCATTGTATGGCTGCGTTGGAAAAGACCAGATCCCATTTTTTATCCGATTCAACATGTTGCTCTATCGATCGCTTTTCAAACTTAACATTATCATTGGCAAAGGCTGCCGACTGACTAAGCATTTGTTCAGAAGAATCAATCCCTAAGACTCGTGCACCGGGCAGTGCATCCGCCAGTATTCGGGTAAGTTCTCCCGTTCCGCACCCGAGGTCGGTTACGTCCATGTCCGGTTTCGGCTTAGCCAGGGCAAGCAAATCGTAAAAGGGAGCAAATCTGTCTGATTTGAATTTGTTATATGTATCAGGATTCCAGGCCATTTTGTTGTTTGGATAAATGTGGTTGAAGCTGTTGTGCCATCTAAAATTTGTATTAAAAGAAAAATGCCTGTAAACAGAAAGACTCTGATCACAGGCATTTTTTTCTATTAAAAAATACTACCTTAAATTTACGGCAGCTATTATTTTACTTTTAATTCCACAACAACAGGCAGGTGGTCAGATGCATATTTTTCATCAATTACCCGGGTTGAAATGGCTGTTACAGATGATTGCGGTTTAAACATGATAAAATCAATCGTACGATTCGGGTTTTCTACCGGAATAGTAGGCAGGCAGTTCTGCTTACAGCTTCTTGTAAAATGCTGATCCAGATAGGCAATTGCCGGCCCATCCGGTTTGTCGTTGAAATCACCTCCAAGGATCATGGGGTAGGAGGTATTTCCAAAATGTTTTACAATCAGTTCCGACTGCGTAAGTCGGTTTGGCGCTTTCAGGTCCAGATGCGTACTCGCAAAAATCACCTTTTTTCCTTTTGATATTTCTGCGGTGACCGCCGCGATCGTGCGAACCTCGCCGCCAATTGCATTGTCGATGGGCAGAATAAACCTTGCCGAATCTACAATAGTAAACCGGGAAAGAACTGCCACGCCATAATCGCCCCCCTGGTGGTCAATGGCTTTTGAAAAATAGAAGTTCATTCCGGTCAGTTTTGCAAGCTGCTGCGCCTGGTTAAGGCCTTTGCCTGATCTTTCCGTATTTACATCCACTTCCTGAAGTGCAACAAAATCAGGTTTTTCTTTATTGATCACTGCTGCGATCGCCTCAACATCAATCTTTGTCCCTGCGGAGGGCGGGTTACAGTGATGGATATTATACGTCATCACTTTCAGATTCGCCTTTTCCTTTACCGGCGGATCAATGGCTGTGCTTTCTTCAGATTCTTTACCGCAGGCTGTAAAGCTTATCAGGGCAAAGCATAAACAAATCAGTTTGTGTATCATCATTCAGTTCGTTATAGGTTTTATTACCAGCCCGGGTTTTGTCCCAAAGCAGGATTGCGTTCATTTTGTACAAACGGAACAGGCCATAAGTAGTTTCTTTCGGCAAAGTTTCTTCCAGTGAATGCCACAATGTAACCTTGTGCATCCGTGCGGATTGCCGCTACATCGGCTGGAACAGTAGCCCATTCTTTTTTCATTCCTTTTACATCCTGAGCAAGTACAGCACCCAGTTTCCACCGCTTGATATCGAAGTAGCGCTGGCCTTCCAATGCTAGTTCAACGCGTCGCTCCCTGCGGATTTCATCCCTGACATTCATTCCATTCGCAGTCAGTTCTGTAAGTACCATGCGTTTCATGCCCACACGGTCCCGTAAAAGGTTTACTGAAATATCCAGATCCGCCTGTGTAAGTTTTCCCTGTTCAAACCTCGCTTCTGCATAAGCGAGTAAGATTTCAGCATAACGAAGTACGTGAATGTCATTGGCGTCGCGGGTAACCTGTGGAACCGTTGACAACTCAACGTATTTGGTAAAATAATAACCGGTAATAGTTACCGAACCTCTTCTGTCGGAGCGGAATTTGGGAGCAGTGTAAATAGCCGGATTGGTATTGGCAGGGTTCCCGTCATAACGACCTCCCCAGGCACTGTTTGGCGCAAGAATAGTCTGCGTCATACGCGGATCACGGTTTGTAAAAACATCCTTATAACTGGTTTCTTTATAAAGCGGTGATTTATCAATAGGCAGGCCGTCCTTGCACAGATAGGAGTCAACAAGGGATTTTGTCGGATTAAATCTTGCATTCTGATCCGGTACCTGTATTTCACGGCTCAGGTTGTGCATGTTCAGGTCTTCCAGATGTGTTCTGGCAATGATTGTTTCTTTGTTGGCACCTCTGGCTAGCTTTCCTGCGTAAGTAAACAGGGTGTTGTAACTGGTTGCCTGGTTTCCATTGGAATAAAGCTGGTGTACTTTAAGGTCCATCACATCCTTCGCTGCTTTCTCGGCTACATCGTATTTCCCAAAGTAAAGGGCAACCCTTGCTTTAAGGCCTAGTGCCGCACTTTTTCTTAACCGTCCCAGATCTTTGCCAGTCGCAATTTCTTTTGGGAGTACAGCTGCGGCTGCGTCCAGTTCTGCCAGGATGAAATCGACAACTTCTGCTGAGGTGTTACGCGGACCATAAAGTTCATCAATATTGACAGACTTGGTAATCAGCGGTACATCACCCCAAAACATCACCAGGTAACTGTACATGTATGCCCTGATGATCTTTACTTCGGCCGCAAGTATTTCTTTTCTTGCTTCTACGGGTACAACTGCTTTCTGATAATTTTCAAGAAAGGTATTGCACTGGCGGATACCCTGGTACAAGTTTCTCCATTCTGTATTGAACATGCCCAGATCGACGCCAAAATTCCCGCTTCCGATCAGCTGGAAATCGGTGGTGGAAGGCCAGAGCGTGTTGTCACCCATGTTTTCCATGTCCACCGTATTTTTGCCTTTGATGTTTGCATAACATCCATTGGTAGCCAGGATCAGCTGCTCTTCTGTATTCCAGAAAGTTTCATCAGCGATCTCATCCAGCGGCAGCCGGTCCAGATAGCCACTGTCGCAGCCTGCGGCGACAAACGCTATTATTGAAAGTATAAATATGAAATTCTTTTTCATGATCCTGTTTATTTGAAATTTAAACTAACCCCTGCCACAAATGTTTTTACCTGTGGATAAAATCCTCCGCTGGTAACCGGTGATTCGGGGTCATATCCGTAAAAGAAGTCGGTTTTTGTCAGCAGATTGTCAGCCGAAACGTAAATCCGCATACGGCTTACCCTTGCTTTGTTTGTCAGTTTTTCCGGAAGGGTATATCCCAGCTGAATGTTTTTCAAACGCAGGTAAGATGCATTTTCAAGCCAGAAAGTCGAAAGCCGCTGGTTGTAGCTTTGCTGGTAAGTAAGTCTTGGATAGCTTGCATCCGTATTTTCCGGTGTCCAGCGATCACGGTGTATTTCCTGTGGCAATGAACCTTCGTTGATCAGCGCATGGCGGGCAGCACCCTGAATGTAACCATCGGCTTTACCCACGCCTTGCAGGAAGAAACTGAAATCGAAACCTTTCCAGCCAAGTTCACCGCGGAAACCATAGTTAAAACGGGGAATGGCACTTCCGATCACTTTCCGGTCTTCGTCCAGCGTAATTTTGTCATCGCCGTTCAGATCCTTATAAATGATATCTCCCGGTGCAACCGGATCACCCGCATAAGTTGGAAATTTAGGCGTATACTTCTGCGTTTCAGCATTATAATCAAAATCAGAAACCTGAGCAATCCGGTCTGCAACCAGTCCGTAAAATGCATCTATAGGCTGGCCGACAATCCGGATGCGGTCACCGTATGTTGGCGGCATGCCACCCAGACCGGTTACCTTATTACGGACATCAGAAAGATTAAAGTTTGCTCCGTACCTGAAATCACTGATCTGATCACGCCATGAAACTGCAAGCTCCCAACCCTTGTTTTGAACTTTACCTGCATTTTGCGGAGGATAATTAGTACCGACACCCAATACGTCAGGCAGCGGTACGTTCAGCAGGATATTTTTTGTATTTTGAATGTAGTAATCAAAAGTGAAACCCAACCGGCCTTTCAGCATGGCAAGATCAATTCCGATATTTTGCTTTACAACTGATTCCCAGGTTATCAGCGGATTTGGAATGCCTGTTGGCCGGTATCCGATTGTGAGTGCATTGCCAATCGGATAAGTATTATTGACTGGTCCGAGCGTAGACAGGTAAGCAAAATCCAGAATGTCACTTGTACCTGCTACACGCACTTTATCATTACCCTGAGTTCCATAAGAAACACGTATTTTTCCAGATTCAACAACATTTCGAAGTCTTTCAAAGAATTTCTCTTCCGAAAATACCCATCCCGCAGAGGCAGAAGTAAACCAGTTCCAACGTCGCTCAGGAGCAAAACGGGATGAACCGTCATAACGGAAGTTAAATTCAGCAAGATACTTTTCGTTAAAACCGTAATTGAACCTCCCAAAAAATGAACGCAGCGCATTCTGAGATGCATTTCCGCTGTTAAGCTGATTTTCAGTTCCGAGGTTAATTGATTCCACATCCTGAGAAGCCAGATTGGTACGTGTTGCAGTGAAATTGTTAGAAACGGTTTCTTCCTGCGAAACAGCCAGCATACCTTTAACAGCATGCTTCCCTGCAAATATTTTATCATAATCCAGAAAGCCCAGCATAGTCTGGTAAAGATTGGTGTAATCACGTACATCAATTTTGTTCTGCGGGTTGGTCTGATAGATCAGCGATCCGTCAACCGGACTATAATAATTGATTGTTTTGCTGAAAATAGAGCGGTATGAATTAGACCTGATCAGTCCGTATTGCCCACGCAGACTAAGGCCGTCAAAAATTTTAAGCGTTGCACTTAAATTCCCGGTAAACTCTTGTGAATTAAAACGGTTTGTTCCGCCGTCGGTCGTTACTGCAACCGGGTTCCGCTGACCTCCGATGTAACCCCAGCCACCGGTTGTAAACCGGACAGGTACCAATGGAAGAATCTGATGCGCCGCATATAACGGGCCTCCTGCTGCTTCAACCCCTTCCGCAGCACCTGAAAATCCTCTGTCGATGTATCCCAGATTGGCATCCAGATGCAGACGATCCAGTAAGGTCGTATTCAGGCGAAGCCGTACATTGTGTCGTTGTGCGTTGTAGTTATCACCCGTAATCATGCCGCCTTCTTTCAAATAGCCATAAGAGACATAATAATTCAGGTTTTTCGCACCTCCATTGATGCTTAGGTTATGATTTTGCTGAGGAGCGCTCTTTTTGTATATCTCGTCAATCCAGTTGGTATTGGCAAAATAATTAGGATCCGAACCGTTTCTGGCAATTTCTATGTCCGCATCAGAGTAAGTCGGGTTACGGCCTACGTTCACCTGCGATTCATTCAGCAGCTGCATGTATTCCGGTGAGCCCACAAACTTAGGCAGTGCAGTAGGCGTTTGCATACCAATATATCCGTTGTAAGAAACGGTAGGCTGAGCGTCTTCTTTTCCCTTTTTTGTAGTTACAACAATTACTCCGTTCGCACCCCTTACACCATAAATTGAAGAGGATGCAGCATCTTTAAGAACGGAGATACTTTCAATGTCAGCCGGATTCAGGATATTTAAATCCCCTCCCGGAATACCGTCTACGACTACCAGCGGGTTTGCATCACCCAGCGTTCCGACTCCCCGGATCCGGATCGAGCTTCCGTTCTGTCCGGGCAGGGCAGTGGAGTTCACCACAGTTACACCGGCCATCAATCCCTGCAAAGCGGTACTCAGGTTTTTCACCGGACGGCTGTCAATGTCTTTGGCTTCAATAGCAGCTACTGCACCGGTTACGTTGATTTTCTTTTGCGTGCCGTAACCCACTACAACAAGCTCTTCAAGTCCGGCTACGTCATCGAGCAGCTGCGTGGTAAGAGATGTTTCACCTTTATAGGCAATTTCTTTTTTCAAAAAGCCGATAAAGGAAACCACGATTACTTCGCCATTATTGACATTAAGCGAGTAATTTCCGTTTTGGTCTGAAACTGTTCCCCGGTCTGTACCTTTCACAACCACAGAAGCACCAGGCAAAGGCTGACCGGCCTTGTCAACAATTTTACCGGTCAGCTGCGCGATCTGTGCTTCCTCCGTCGGCGTAGCGGCGGGTTCAGCGGGTTTAGGAATAATAACTACAGGTTTGGGTTTAGGAGCAGCTTTAAGTACGATCGTTGAGCCCACAGTAGAGTAGGTGAGTGAGTATGGTTTTAAAAGCGCATCCAGTACGGTTCCCAGCTTTTCGTTACGTACGTTGATATTTGCCTTTTTCAGCGATTCATTTTCACTTGCCAGTACAAACCTGGTATTGGCAACTTTGGAAATTTGTTCCAGTACTTCGGGGAGTGTCTTTTTTCCTGTTTTAAGCGTGATTGTCCTGTCCAGAATCTGGCTGTAAGTGTTGTCTGCAAACCCTATGGAGCAGCAAAAGCCAATGAGTACTGATAAAATTGCGCTGTATTTCATTATTGATAGCGTACAATGAAATAGTTTACCTCTGTAAAGAGATTTTTCCATAATTTTGATTGGTTAAAGGTTAAGCAAATCTGTAAAATACCTGTGTTTTCGAAGGCCCCGGCATTTACATTTCAACAGCTTTTGACATTGATTCCCTGCTTGCAGCTCTGCTGTGAGAGGGAATTTTTATTTTGTCTACGTCATGGTTTGTTTTTAGTAAATGGTTTATACAGTATTGTTATTTGCATCCTTTCCCGGTAAGGGAAAATCTGGTTTCGGAAATTTGCTTTACTTTACCGCCTAGCGAAACAGCAAGCTGTTCCAGAACTAAGCGAGGCGTGTCTTCGGGAAGTACATCTGCATAAATCAGACAGTTCATCAGATGCGGCTGTGCGGTAATTTCAATTTCAAACCTTCTTTCCAGATCGTCAATTACCTGAAATAACGGACTTTTGCGATATGTCAGTTTTCCGTTTGTCCAGGCCATCATACTCAATGTATCCACATCGTTTTTTACTTCCATGCGTCCTGAAACCCGGTCGGCGGTTACCTGTTGACTGGCAAGCAGTAATACCTGATTTAATTTTGTTTTGCTGCTTTCGCTCACAGATACTTTTCCACTTAAAACCGATACACTGCTTTGTTGGTCGCCAGCGTAGGATTTTATTACAAAACGGGTCCCCAGCACACGGGTTGCCAGGTTATTGGAATGAATAACGAATGGTTTTTTTGCATCGTGAGCCACTTCAAAATAGGCTTCTCCGGAGAGAGAAACTTTTCTGATGCTGTCACGGAATTCTTCCGGATATTGCAGCTTGCTTTCTGAGTTAAGCCATACCGTTGTTCCATCCGGAAGTTTTGTTTTAAGTAATTTCCCCTTTGCGGCATAAGTCTGCAAGGTGTTTACAGGGAAAAACTGATTCAGAAGTTGAAGCCGAAAAGTGTAGACAGCAAAAAAACATACCGCCACAACAGCTGCCGCTGCAACCAGCTGCCAGCGAAATACATGTCGCCTCAAAGGAGTAACCGCTGTTTCGGAATGCTGTATTTCTGAAATAATATTGTTTAACAGCCTTTGTTTAACCTGCTGCTGGTTATCCATGACGCGCTCATTCCATTGACTGGTTCCTGCTTCCAGCGATGCACATGCATCAAGAAAACGCAGTTGTTCTTCGGCCGTGAGCGTGCCTTCGAGATACTTTTCGGACAGGGTTATAAATTCGGATTTTTTCATAGTAATGACTGTATGTGTCAAAACCAGTTGCTAACACCTAAGCGGAAGAAGATTTTTTTTATTTTTTTTCAAAATGCGCTTACCAGTAGGCCGGAAGCATGATGCATGCCCAGAAGAGCAGGTCGCCCAGGCCGATGCGAAGACGGCTGAGCGCGGTGGTAAGGTGGTTTTCAACTGTCTTTGAAGAAATTCCCAGTTTTTCAGAAATCTCGCTAATGGAAAGATGCTGCTTTCTGCTCAGGATGAAAACCTGTCTGCACTTTTCCGGAAGCCTTCCGATATGCTGTTCCAGAATACGGTCCAGGTCTTGTGAAAATAATGCATCTTCGGCGTCGGTAAGTCTGATCGGTGCGGTTATTTCATCAGGAAGTACCAGTTTTACTTTACCTGCCTTTACTGCCTTGAAAACCTGATAGCGGACACTTGTGTGCAGATAAGCAGCCAGTGATTCAATTTCAGCGGAATTTCTTTTGGTCCATAGCTGTACGAAAATATCCTGTACAATATCTTCACAAGCCTGTTTGTCACGAAGGATACTGTATGCGGACAGGTACAGCTTCGACCAGTAGGCATCATAAATATCTTCAAATGCACTCCAGTTACTGTTTTGCAGCGAACTAAGAGCCTGTTGATCTGTATTTTCGATGGTTTGATAGTTCATAAAGCGCTACTGAAACAACATTGTCATCCGAATTAAAAACAGATACGTTTTCGGAAGCAATGAAAATTTGCCCAAGTCGCAAAGCAAGTAAAAATATTCAGGTTATTAGCTGAATACTAAGTTAAGATATTTTTAAATTTTACCGCTTTTAACAATCACATTAATATTTCATTACTTGCTTTTACTTGTAGCGGCAGTTCCATTTCTCCAAGCATTTCTCTTAAATCAATTTCAATTGTACGGCTCATAGAAGTAACAGGTACATCATTCGGACCACCTTCGAAAGGATTTTCGGTACTTTCCCCGACCTGTTCCAGAGATGTAAAAACCCAGGAAACCACAACACTAAAAGGGATGTTCAGCCATACGCCGTATTCACCCAGTTTTGCAAATTCATTGAGCAGTCCGAAGGGAATTAAAATAACAAGCAGCCGCACAAAAAACAGATTGATGCTCGCAAACTGACGCGGATACGGAAAATTTTTGATCCGTTCGCTTTTTCCCTGGTGTTCGTAAAGTTCCTTCATAACATTTTCCAGCTCTACATAATAAAGCGGATTCAGGTGCCCCTGGTCGGTCAGCTTCCTAAGCTGTTCGGATTGCAGGGCAATAATTTGTGTTGCCCTGTTCTTGGTTGACAAGACATAGTTTAGCTCATTTTCAGATAAAAACGGTTTTAGTTCGTCCGGCAGTTGCTTTTCCCATTCTTCTACGGAATAAAGCTCCCTGAATTCAACATTGTAGCTTTTAGTTTTGATGTTTTCCCAATTTTTCGACTCCCTGAGCTGAAAACGAAGTGCGGTCAACCAGCCAATATGGCGGTAAATGATCTCCTGGTGATAGCGTTTTTGTGATTCATCTTCGGTCCGGATATAGCCTGTCACCATGATACCCAGCGTGCGGCTGCTGTTTACAATTCCACCCCAGATCTGCCTGGCTTCCCAAAGCCGGTTGTAAGTCTGGGTATTTTTAAATCCGGCTATAAATGAGGTTGCTGTACCAATAAGCGCAATCGGTACCCAGGGAATAGCCAGCCAGATGAATCCTGCCAACTTGTAAAGTGCCGTTGAAGTGACGGCCCAGAGTATAAGCCAATATATGGTTCTTCGCGTCCACAGAATAAAAGTTTTCAGGTTGTAATGGCTGCCAATGTGCATCTGATTTTCTTTTTTCTTCAAAAAAGGAAAATTTACCAGTTAAATACCAATTTAGCGGGATTAATAAATTAGTATTAAGCAAGAATGGTTTAAAGCCGGATCGCTGATATACTTTCAGGGTAACTGCATCAATGGGAAGTCTCACGATTACAGGTTTTTTAAATTGTTTATAAATCCGGATGTGTGTAGCAAACTGATTTGTCTCTGTTGTCGTGTAATCGCCTGATTTTAGTACTCATTCCTGAACTTGAACATCCCAAATGTTACAATACCGTTTTCTGGTTTATTTATTTTGTTTGTGTTACAGTTTCACTGGTTTTACCCAGCAGAAGGATAATTTGTTCAAAAATATCGATTATGATAAACTGCATGGTTCGCACGATGTGAGCCTTTCACCCTGGGGGCCATATTCTAAAAAATATGCGGGTATTTCCAACATTCCTGATATACAAAGCGGTATGCGTTTTGATTTTTCGGTAATGCCGGCTTATTACAGAAACAAAGTTCTTATTCCCAACGTCAGATTTGAATCCGGTTACTTCCCCTGGGAATTCAGCGCAGATTTAAAACAGTTTACCTACCGATATGAACTGGAATGGAAGGACAAGGTTTTTGTAGATGTGACTTATAAAATCCGCGATTCTTCAACCGTATTGGTGAAAATTCGCAGTGTCAACAATACGGATCTGCCGCAAAACCTGGCGATGAACCTGATGTCTTTTGTTGATTACCCTGAAAATTATGCATTAAAAAAAATTAGTGTTGCACCGGGTGCACAGTGGTATAATGCCATGACCTATCAATCATTAAGTTATGCAAAAAAAACAGCCCGTGACAATCTGGTTTATGACGGATGGCTGCGAGGGGAAATTCGCCAAAGTGATTTAATTGATGGCCGGGGTGTAGGAAAAGGCTTTGGTGAAACGACGGGAGATAGCTTGACCTACAAGATAAATGTCGCGCAAAATCAGTTGAAAGGAAAAATAACCTTTTTATACAAAGTAAAAAAAGGTGCTGTGTCGTCCTTTCGTTTGTCAGGCTTGTTGAGCGATGTAATTCAGTTAAAAGGAACGGGTAATGCGGAAACATTTGAGATTCCGTTTTCAGTATCTACGACTGGAGCCTACCAGCTTGTCCTGGTTGCAGAAGGTTCGTCAGGAGCTGAGATTAATGGATTTGCAGTGTCGGAACAGTCGCAAAAGGAACCTTTCAAAATAGAATTACAGACTAAAAGTTTTAGTCCGAAGGCTGAGGAGAACCTGTCTGCAAAAACGCTGATATTAAAATATCCGGATATTGAATCGTATTACGGCATTGGCTGGGATAATAAGTTTTCGGAGGTACGGGAATTTCGTAACAGCGAACTTGATATTTACTTTAAAAATCTGGTTCATAATCATGTCGATAAATTATTTACGGGTGACAAGGAAGGCAGTTATTCCAATGTATTCATCCGCCCGCTTGAAGTTTTACCACACAGTGAAAATATTTCTTATGCAGTCATTTGCAGTGGGAGTCAAAATCAGGTAAAAGCATTGCTGGCAAAGTTGGATCCCTCTAAAAAGGATGTTTCAAATTTTCTGCCGGTAGAGTCAAATCCCGCTAGCCAAATTATAACCGAAGGAAAAAAATACCTTTTCAGCCAGAAAATGATGCAGGCGGCACTGTTATCGAATGTAGTGTACCCGGTTTACACACAAAACAGTTATATCAGGAACTTTACACCCGGCAAATGGTGGAATAGTTTGTATACCTGGGACTCGGGTTTTATTGCTTTAGGTATGAATGAAGTAAATACGCGTCTGGCTGCTGAGTGTATTAACGCCTATACCACATCGTCCGAAAGCCAGTCTGCATTCATTCACCACGGTTCACCGCTTCCCGTCCAGGTCTATGCGTTTTTTGATCTTTGGAACAAAACCCAGTCGAAAGAACTGCTCACTTATTTTTATCCAAGGTTAAGACAGCTGTATCTTTTTACTGCCGGAAAATTTGGCAGTTCTACCATCGGATCTTTAAAATCAGGCCTCTTAAAAACGTGGGATTATTTTTACAATTCTGCGGGCTGGGATGATTACCCGCCACAGGTTGGTGTGCACGCACAAAAACTGGAATATGCCGTTTCTCCCGTTTCAAATACCGCACACGCGATCCGGGTTGCGAAAATATTGAGGATGATGGCTTTAAAGCTTGGACTGGATGCAGATGTAAAGGAATATGATGAGGACATAGCCCGTTTTACAACTGCTTTACAGGAATATTCCTGGGATAAAAAAAGCGGATATTTTAGTTATGTCAAACATGATTCTCAGGGAAAAGCCATCTCATTTTTTAACTATGAACCTGGTGGTATTAACTTCAATATGGGTCTAGATGGTGTTTCTCCGCTGATAGCAGGCATTTGTACAGTGGAACAGCAGAGCACTCTGGTAGCCAAACTTTTTTCCGGAAAACATTTATGGACGCCAACGGGTATTTCTGCTGTCGATCAGTCGGCGCCGTATTATAAAACCGATGGCTACTGGAACGGCTCGGTATGGATGCCGCATCAGTGGTTTATCTGGAAATCATTGCTGGATATAGGAAAGCCGGAGCTTGCCTACAAGCTTGCTGAAAAAGCACTTGACGTCTGGAAAAAAGAAACCGATGCGTCCTATTACACCTTTGAACATTTTCTTGCCAAGTCGGGCAGGGGAGCAGGCTGGCATCAGTTTTCGGGTTTATCCGCACCTGTTCTTGCCTGGTTTTCTTCTTACTATAAAGTCGGTACGGTAACAGCAGGTTTTGAAACGCTGATCGAGGAAAAATCTTTTAACAAAGACTGTTCCGAATTTAAGGCATCTTTATCATTTGACAGCGCAACGAAAGCGCATGTCAGGACGCTGCTGGTTTGTATGAGTCCCGCAAAAAGTTATCAGGTGGTTTTTGGAAGTAGAAACCTTAAATTCCTGGTTTTGAATAAAGGTTTGCTTCAGATCGAACTTCCGGCGACCAATGAGCCGGGTAAACTTGAAGTTAAACCCTTGAAATAATTGAACCGAGCTGAGCACATATTTTGCTTAAACTACATCTTAAAATGTTGCGATTACTTTCTGTTGTATTTCTTTCTTTAGGGTTGTGTTTTTTAATGGGATTTCAACAGGAAAAACCCGCTCCTAAAAAGCCCAACATTGTTTTGTTTTTTATTGATGATCTCGGGTACGGTGACCTGTCGGTGAATGGTGCTTTAGGTTACAAAACACCCAACCTGGATAAAATGGCAGCCGAAGGTACACGGTTCACCAACTTTATGGCTGCACAAGCCGTTTGCAGTGCTTCCAGGGCTGCACTTTTGACGGGCTGTTATGCAAATCGGGTAGGCATATCCGGTGCTTTGGGACCGTCTGCAGGAATAGGGCTAAATCCGGAGGAAGAAACGATTGCGGAAATTGTCAAAACACAGGGTTACACAACAGGTATTTTTGGTAAATGGCATTTGGGCAGCGAGCTGGAATTTCTCCCTTTGCAACAGGGATTTGATCAGTATTACGGCGTTCCCTATTCTCATGATATGTGGCCGATGCATCCGGCACAGGCCCGTGCACAATATCCGCCGTTATTCTGGATCGACGGAAATAATAATGGCAAGGAGATCAAAACACTTGATGATGTCAGTGAACTTACTCCGCAAATCACAGCCCGGGCAGTTTCTTTTATCAAAGAAAATAAGAATAAACCTTTCTTTATGTACGTGCCGCATCCGCTGCCGCATGTGCCATTATCAGCCTCTGCCCGATTTAAAGGGAAAAGTCAGCGGGGTGTTTTTGGTGATGTGCTGATGGAACTGGACTGGTCGGTAGGTGAAATTCTCAAAGAATTAAAAGCGCAGGGGGTCGATCAGAACACACTTGTAATTTTCACCAGCGACAATGGCCCCTGGCTTAATTATGGTGACCATGCAGGATCATCCGGCGGTTTTCGTGAAGGTAAAGGTACATCTTTCGAAGGCGGCCAACGTGAACCCTGCATCATGCGCTGGCCGGGTGTCGTGCCGGCTAACCGGGTATGCAACAAGCTTTTGTCTACAATTGATATTCTTCCCACGATTGCAAAGCTGACGGGTGCAAAACTTCCGTCAAGAAAAATTGACGGGATTGATTTTACAGATCTGCTTAAAGGAGATGAAAGTAAATCACCCCGGGAAGAGTTTCTGTACTATTACAGGAAAAACAATCTGGAAGCAGTACGCAAAAATGACTGGAAACTGGTATTTGCCCATCAGGGTAGAAGTTACGAAGGGCCTGTTCCGGGAAAAGATGGCAAACCGGGGCTGACGCTTGAAAATCATGTAGTGCCCAGAGCACTTTATAATTTGGGGCGTGATCCCGGTGAACGGTATGATGTGTTGGAACAGAACCCGCAAATAGTTGCTGAGCTGGAAAAAATTGCTGAAAGGGCAAGAGAGGATCTTGGAGATGATCTGCAGCAGCGTACCGGCAAGAACCAGCGTCAGGCCGGTAAGGCTGAAAAGAAATGATAAATTTATCTGGTTCGGAATATCGGGAAAAGTTTAATTCAGGATTTACAAACGATAACAAACTTTGTGTACTTTTAAAAGTATTCAGGGTAAAGTAATTGTTTGTCAAAATCCATATATGAAACGGTCCATTTTACTGATTATTTCTGTGCTGTCTGTCTCAGTTCAGACTATTTGTTTTGCACAAAAGAAAACAGGGAATTCAAAACCACTTCCCAGGATTGCCATTACCGGACTGGCTATTGAATCCAGCACTTTTTCGCCTGCGCTCACGCACGAAGAAGCTTTTAAAGCCAAATACGGAGATGAGATATTTGGTAATTACCCATTTTTTTTAGCAGATTCTTTAAACAGAAAACGGGCGCAGTGGTTTCCTGCACTGATGGGGCGCTCACTTCCGGGCGGGGCTGTGACCCGTGAGGCTTACGAATCGCTCGTAAAACAAAGCCTGGATCTGCTCAGCAAAAACCTGCCCTATGACGGATTGTTTTTTGACATTCACGGGGCCATGAGCGTTGTTGGACTGGATGACCCGGAAGGCGATTTCATCGTACGCGTTCGGGAAGTAATTGGTAAAAAGACCATTATTTCAACTTCCATGGATCTTCATGGCAACGTTTCCTGGCGGCTGGCTGAAAATACTGATCTGATTACCTGTTACCGCATGGCACCGCACGAAGATGCAATGCAGACTAAGAAACGTGCGGTGGACAATCTTTTAACCCGACTGGAAAGTGGAAAAGGAAAACCTGCATACAAGGCTTACATAGAAGTACCGGTGCTTTTACCTGGTGAAAAAACAAGTACGCGAATCGAGCCGGCCAAAACCATTTATGCAGCCGTTGCGCCAGCTTCAGTTCAGCCCGGGATCATCGATGCGGCTATGTGGGTAGGCTATGCCTGGGCGGACGAGCCACGCAATCATGCTGTGGTAATGGTGACCGGAGATGACAAACAGAAAGTAGGTGCAACAGCAGAAAAACTGGCAGCAAGTTTCTGGAAGGCACGTTCTGATTTTGCTTTTGTAGCACCCACCGGTACACTGGCTGAAAGTCTGGATAAGGCAATTAACAGTCAGAAGCATCCATACTTTATCAGTGACTCCGGTGATAATCCCACAGCTGGTGGTGCAGGTGATGTAACCTGGACATTAAAAGAGATTCTTGCCCGGAACGAATTCAAATCCGAAAATGGTCCCTCACTTATTTATGCATCCATTCCCGGTCCCGAACTTGTTGCAAAAGCTGTTGCCGTAGGTGTTGGTAATACGATTGAAGCTTATGTTGGTGCAGCAGTTGATGCACGTTTTGCTCCTCCGGTTCAACTGAACGGGACAATCGAAGCGATTGAGCATGGTGACCGCAACGCAGAGACGGAGGTTGTAATTAAAGTCGGCAGTGTGCACGTGATCGTAACCAAGAAAAGAAAACCTTATCATAAGGAAGCAGACTTCACGAGATTGGGACTAAATCCGAGGAAATCGGATATCGTAGTGGTGAAAATTGGTTATCTGGAACCTGAGCTTTATGCCATGCGGGCTGACTGGATCCTGGCGCTTACGCCGGGAGGGGTAGACCAGAATCTGGAACGGCTTGGGTATAAGCGCATAAAACGCCCCATGTTTCCGCTTGACAAAGACATGGAGAGCCCGGACTTAAAAGCAAAATGGGTACCAGCTTCAGATAAGATTTGAGGTCATTGTTTCAACATGGTCCCATAGAACTATCTATAAAGAACCCTCTATTTAGCTAATGCAGCGCTTATATCAGAACATTTTCGATTGAAGAATATTTTATACAATTACATTCATAAAGTAAAATTTCTATTTATTTATTTATTATGGCGATAATTAAGTTTGTCATTTTACAATAAAACAAAATATTATATATAAAATTTGATGTGTGAAATAGATAATTGCGTATATTGACAAAGATTTGTCGGGCTACTTTTTATCATCTGTAAAATGACATCATTAGCACTGGTATCAAATAATTCTATGTACTAATAAAATTGAGTACATCTTTTTTTTAATTTTTTTGTAGAAACAGTTCTAAAAGTGCGATAGAATTAATTAAATTATGCTAATTTTATATTGTAATAATTAATGATCCTTTTTACCAGTAGAAATTAAGAGTGACCTAAACCATAAAAAGACGTTATGAGAAAATTAAATATGTCGATGGCATTGAAGTGGTTTGTCTTCTTACCTATGATTCTGCCAATATGTGTAATATTCGGAGCGGTTCAGGGTATGATGACTATGGCAGATAAGGTGCTGACCAGAATGTGGATTGATATTGAAAAAGTTGGATAATGCTTCCGCATATTCCCTAATAATTTCCTGCTATACCAAATTTTAATATAATGTATTGAAAATCATGCTCCAGGTAGTGCCAATATGGCTTTTTGACTGGGTTAGAAAGTTTCTGATGCGTTATTGATCTTTAAATTCCTGATTACTGTACATTAATCTGAGGAATTTCTTCTTTATTCTGTTACTATATCCAAAATTTTTAGAACCACATAATTCGGCTGGACAGATTGCATCCTATACGATTATTTCAGGAATATAAGAATAAGCCCGGTTTCTTTTGATAACTTGGCACTGTAAAGTCGGCCGGTTGCTCATCCCTTACCTCTGATAAAGGCACACGCTCAATGCGGCAGTCCTGATACAGAATTTAAAATTCTGTCTGAGAGGTAAGGGAACTGGCCATCAATAAATCTTACTGAAAAGTTTCATTATTGCCATTAGTTGCCATGCAAATGGGAACTGCATGTTTTCGTATCACAGTACGAGTGTAGTGTTGACAGAGCATCATTCTGTTTTCAGGAAAATTATGTACTTTTGATACAAATCAAGCGGTTTGCTGACTGGGAAATTAAAAGTCAGCTCTTTACTTAATCAACACAATCAGGTGAAAAGTCGATTTTATCTGAAATTAAAAAGCTGAATTTTGAATTTCAACGAATTTGATCTCCACGAAGACGTGCTTAACGCCGTGGACTCTATGAATTACCAGTTAGCTACACCTATTCAGGAGCAGGCTATACCTCATATTCTGAAAGGAAAAGACCTTTTAGCCTGCGCACAGACGGGAACAGGAAAAACCGCCGCTTATCTGATTCCGATACTGGATAAGGTGGCCCATGAGTCCAATAAAAATACGGCTGCCCTGATTCTGGTGCCTACCCGTGAGTTGGCTGTTCAGATCGATCAGCAAATACAGGGACTTGGCTATTTTGTAGGTGCCACTAGTATTGCCGTTTATGGCGGTAACAAAGGCCCAGAATGGGATCAGCAGAAAAAAGCGCTGACACAGGGTGCTGATATCATTATTGCGACGCCAGGCAGACTTATAGCACATTTACAGCTCGGCTATGTCGATTTTAAAGGTATCAAGCATCTGGTACTTGATGAGTCTT
>Ga0265797_10005885_pt1 | contig 17689 bp, 14 predicted proteins | sample P2T30metagenome_FD_192433 | JGI IMG/M metagenome (GOLD analysis project Ga0265797, IMG submission 192433) | Plant litter microbial communities from East Loma Ridge, Irvine, California - P2 T30 | ecosystem: Environmental > Terrestrial > Plant litter > Unclassified | place: USA: California...
CATGTCGCGCTGGGTGGCCAGCGACGTCGTGTCGCCGAAGTTGTGCCACAGGCCCAGCGACATCAGGGGCAGCTTCAGGCCGCTGTTGCCGCAGGCGCGGTAGGGCATGTTTTCGTAGCGGTGGCGGGATGCGGTGTAGGTCATGGCGTCTCCATCGATGTCGGACTGCCATTATCGGCCAAACGAAAAAAGCTCGCCGCGGCGAGCTTTTTCAATGGGACGGCGTAAAAAAACCGGTGTCTGTCACCGGTTTTTCTGTCCTCAGGCGAACTGCTTGTTGACGAATTCCCAGTTGACCAGGTTCCAGAACGTCTCGACGTATTTCGGACGGGCGTTGCGGTAGTCGACGTAGTAGGCGTGTTCCCAGACGTCGCAGGTCAGCAGTGGCTTGTCGGCGGTGGTCAGCGGCGTTTGCGCGTTCGACGTGTTGACGATGTCGACGGTGCCGTCGGCCTTTTTCACCAGCCAGGTCCAGCCGGAACCGAAGTTGCCGACGCAGGACTTGCTGAACTCTTCCTTGAACTTGTCGAACGAACCCCACTTGGCGTTGATCGCGTCGGCCACGGCGCCGGTGGCTGCGCCGCCCGCGTTCGGTGCCATGCAGTTCCAGTAGAACGTGTGGTTCCACACCTGCGCGGAGTTGTTGAAGACGCCGCCGGACGATTTCTGGATGATCTCTTCCAGGGACATGTTCTCGAACTCGGTGCCCTTGATCAGGTTGTTCAGGTTCGTGACGTAGGCCTGGTGGTGCTTACCGTAGTGGTATTCCAGCGTTTCCTTGGAAATGTGCGGCTGCAGGGCATCCATCGCGTACGGCAGGGGCGGCAGGGTATGTTCCATATTTCTTCCTTTTTGGTTGAGACACAAGTGTGTTTGCCAGATCGACCACTATTGTAATGCGTAGTCCGGACAGGTGTTGAAATCCCCTTTAAAACGTGCGGACAAGCCTACTCCAGATCCACCTGCACCGCGCCGACCTCCACCTGGGCAGTCCCCTCGGCCAGCCGCACCGTCAACGCGCTGCGCGGCTGGATCTCGCGCGGCGAGCGCAGGATCGCTCCCTTTGCATCGGTGACGATGGCATACCCCCGCTCCAGCGTGCGCTGGGGATTGAGCAGCTCCAGCTGCGCCGCCAGCGCGTTCAGCGCCTCGCGCTTGTGCGCCAGCTGGGAATCGATATTGATGGCGCAGCGGTGCTGCAGCGCGGCCAGCCGGGCACGCACGGGCCGCGTGTCGGGACGGCGCGCGGCCAGGCGGCCCGCCACCTTGTCGAGGGCATGGCGCGATGCGCTCAACGGCGCGCGCGTCGCATGCATCATCGCCGTGGACAGCGCCAGCAGTTGCAGCCGCTGCTGGCGGATGCGCGCCGTGGGGCTGAGCAGGCGGCGGGCGTGTTGGTCCAGCGACTGCTGCGCGTTGTCCAGCGTGCGGCGCATGGCGCGGCGCAGGTCCGTGGCGTCCGCGCGCAGCGATGCGAGCCAGTCGCCGCGTGGCGTCGCGGCCAGTTCGGCGGCGGCCGTGGGAGTGGCCGCGCGCAGGTCGGCGGCGAAATCGGCGATCGTGAAATCGGTCTCGTGGCCCACGCCGGAAATGACGGGCATGCGGCAGTTGGCGATCGCGTACGCCACCGCTTCCTCATTGAAGCACCACAGGTCTTCGATGCTGCCGCCCCCGCGGCAGACAATCAAGACGTCGCACTCGGCACGCATGGATGCCGTATCGATGGCGTCCGCAATCTGCGCGGCGGCCAGCTGGCCCTGCACCAGCGTCGGATACAGCACGACGCGCACATGGGGCGCGCGCCGGCGTAGCGCCGTCAGCACGTCGCGCAGGGCGGCGGCTTGCGGACTGGTGACGATGCCGACGGTGCGCGGGAACAGGGGCAGGGGACGCTTGCGCGCTTCGTCGAACAGCCCCGCGTGGGTCAGCTTTTCCTTCAGCCGCATGAACGCTTCGAACAGCGCGCCCACGCCGGCGCGGCGGATCGCCTCCACGTTGATCTGGTAGTCGCCGCGCGGGCCGTACAGGGTGACGAGCGCGCGCACCTCGACCTTGTCGCCTTCGCGGGGCACGAAGCCGGCGTACTGGGCGCGGCCACGGAACATCACCGCGCGCACCTGGGCGCCGTCGTCCTTCAACGTGAAATACCAGTGGCCGGAGCTGGCACGCGTGAAGTTGGAGATCTCGCCGGCGATCCACGTCAGCGGAAACGAACGCTCCAGCAGGCGGCCCACTGCCTGGTTCAGTGCGCTCACGGTGATGACGGCGGGTTGTTCGAAGGCGGGATCTGGCGGTGTCATGGGCAGTCGTATCGGGATGGTTGATTCGTGCTATCCACACATGTGTGGGGCGGTCATGCTTATGTCATATCTCGCGTCTGGTCGCAAGGTGTTTTTGTAAACCCCTGATTTTTAACAGTAAACCGCCGTGCTGCATTCGCGTGCAGTGTAAGAATTCTCTTACAGATCAAGGATTTGGCTGATGCGGCGGGGTGTTACGCACAAAGATATCCACAGAAATTGTGAGCAAAAGTGGATAAGCTCGGGCGCGATGCCAAAAAATGCCGCAAGGATACAATGTTCTTTCAAATCAATGGGTTGCTCCGTTCACTGCCGCCTTCCCCACAATATTATCCACAGAAGCTGTGCAGAACGCCGCCGCATCAGCGCTGCACAGTGCCGCCCACAAGGGGGTGTCGGAGCCTGTACGGCCTGCCTAAAAAATAAGCGTGGGCAATTTATCCTTATGAATCAAGGCACTTAGGTGAAGTCAGCACGCTTGCGCACAATATTGTCCACAGTTTTTGTGCAGAAGGGCACGGTTGGCCTCGCTGCGCTGTGAAAACACGCAATTTCCTGCCTCTGCGCAATTTTTGTGCGGCATAAGATTTCCTATTCGAATCAACGGGTTGCGTCTCACTAGTGACCATTGCCAACAGTCTTATCAACAGTTTGTGTGCAGAACCGCCGGGGTCCCTTTGATATGGCATTTCGCCCGCTGCAAGCAATTTGAGCAGCGGAGAAATAGTGTATGAATTCAATGGGTTAGCAGCGTTCGATAGCGCTTGCCAACAATATTGTCCACAGAAAATGTGCAGAAGCGGACTCTGCTGTCGTCGATAGTGATCTGCTGCAATTTTACGCAGCGGCAAATGTCCGCTTAAAATCAATGGGTTACGGACGAATACTGGCGTTCCTCACAATCTTTTCCACAGAATCTGTGCAGAAGAGCTCGTCTGACGCTTCGCTGTGATGACAGTTTTCGTGCCTGACCCCGATGTTGTCAGCGTGCTCATCGTTCGGCAGCGGGCGCGCACTTGCCGAGTGCCGTCCAACACGCTACATTGCGCGTCTGGCCCACCGCTTGCCTACTTATCCGAGGAGTTTGTTTTGCTCGCCATCTTTCAAGCCGCAGGCTGGCCGATCTGGCTGCTGTTGATTGCTTCCATTGTCGCCACCGCCCTGATCGTCGAGCGGCTGCTGTCGCTGCGCCGTGCGCGCATCCTGCCGCCCAGCACGCTGGACGACGTTGTGCGCATCTATCGCAGCGGCACCGTCACGCCCGACATCATCGCCAAGCTGGAAAGCAGCTCGCCGCTGGGCGTCGTGCTGTCGGCCGCGCTGAAGAACATCGATGCGCCGCGCGAGGTGATGAAGGAATCGATCGAGGAGGCGGGCAGCGGCGTGGCGCACACGCTGGAGCGCTTCCTGACGACGCTGGGTACGATCGCCACGCTGGCGCCGCTGATGGGCCTGTTCGGCACCGTCGTCGGCATGATCGAGATCTTCGGCGCGCAAAACGCCACCGGCACCAATCCCGCCCAGCTGGCGCACGGCATTTCCGTGGCGCTGTACAACACGGGCTTCGGCCTGGCCATCGCCATGCCGACCCTGGTGTTCTACCGTCACTTCCGCGCGCTGGTCGACAGCTTCGTCATCCAGATGGAACAGCAGGCCGTGCGCTTTGTCGACGTCGTGCACAATTCGAGGAAGTAAGCCGTGAACTTCCGCAAAGGCCAACGCCGCGAGGACCCGGAGATCAACCTGATCCCGTTCATCGACGTGCTGCTCGTGATCCTGATCTTCCTGATGGTGACGACGACCTACAGCAAGTTCACGGAACTGCAGATCACGCTGCCGACGGCGGATGCGGAAAAGGCCGTGGAGCAGCCGAACCAGATCGACGTGACGGTCGATGCCAAGGGCAACTACACCATCAACGGCGCGCCCGTGTCGTTCCGCGATGTGCCGGCGCTGGCGCAGGCGATGAAGGCGGCCGCCAAGGGCGGGGCCAATCCCGTGGTTGTCGTCAATGCCGACCAGTTCGCGATGCACCAGATGGTCGTCAACGTGATGGAAGCGGCGCGCATCGCCGGCTTCGACCGGCTGACATTCGCGGCGCAGAGCGGCAGTGCGAAATAAAGCTGTACCCCGAACGCTGCACCGCGAACGCGGCCTGCGCGGCGGTTGACCATGTCCCTTGAGACCACCATCACCCGCGCCTGGCAGCGCCGCGGCCCGCTGGCCTGCGCGCTGTATCCGCTGTCGCTGCTGGTGCGCGCGCTGACGGCGTTGCGCCGCCGGCTGTACCGCGCCGGCATCCTGCGCTCGAACCGGCTGCCCGTCCCCGTCGTTGTGGTGGGGAATATCTTCATCGGCGGCACGGGCAAGACCCCGCTGACGATCTGGCTGGTGCGGCAATTGCGCGCGGCCGGGTTGACGCCGGGTGTCGTGTCGCGCGGCTTTGGTGCCAAGGACAGCGCGCCCCGTCCGGTCACCGTGCTGTCCACGCCCGCCCAGGTGGGCGATGAGCCAGTCTTGATCGCCACCCGCGCCGGCTGTCCCGTCGTCGTCGGCCGCGACCGCGCCGCCGCGGGCAGGGCGCTGCTGGCGGCGCACCCGGAAGTGGATGTCATCGTCACCGACGACGGCCTGCAGCACTACGCCCTGCAGCGCGATATCGAGATCGTGCTGTTCGACGGCCGTGGCACGGGCAATGGCTGGACGTTGCCGGCCGGGCCCCTGCGCGAAGGACCGGGGCGGCGGCGCGACGTCACCGTCGTCAACACGCCGGCGCTGACACCGGCGCTGGCGCGCCAGGTCGGCAACGGCGGCCCCGTGTTCCAGATGACGTTGCTGGGCGATGTGGCCGAGCGCCTGACCGACCGGCATCAGCGCGTCTCCCTGGCCGAGCTGGCGACGCGGCCGGTGCGTGTGGCGGCGGTGGCGGGCATCGGTAATCCGGCGCGCTTCTTCGGCATGCTGGCGCAGGCGGGATTGCGCTGCACGGAGCTGGCGCTGCCCGACCATCACGATTTCCTCGACAATCCGCTGCGCGCGCTGGACGCGGACGTGATCTTGATGACGGAGAAGGATGCAGTAAAATGCACGCAAATTGAAGAACTGAAGGACGATCCGCGACTGTGGGTCGTTCCGGTCACGGCGCGCATCGATGCCGCGCTGGCCGAACACATTGTGGAGAAATGCCGTGGACGCACGTTTGCTTGATATCCTGGTCTGCCCCGTCTGCAAGGGGCCGCTGGTGCAGGACAAGAAGAGCCAGGAACTGATTTGCCGCGGCGACCGCCTCGCATTCCCGATCCGCGATGGCATCCCGATCATGTGGGCCGACGAGGCCCGTACGCTGCAGGACGCGGTAGAGTAAGCGGCAGTGTCGTTTACCGTCATCATTCCCGCGCGGCTGGCTTCGACCCGGCTGCCGAACAAGCCGCTGGCCGATTTGAAAGGCAAGCCGATGATCGTGCGCGTGGCCGAGCGTGCGCGCCTGTCGGGCGCGGCGCGCATCATCGTCGCCACCGACCATGATTCGATCCTGGCCGCCTGCGCGCAGCACGGCATCGAAGCCTGCCTGACCCGCGCCGACCATCCGTCCGGCACCGACCGCATCGCCGAAGTGGCGCGCGCGCTGGACCTGGCGCCGGACGCCGTCGTCGTCAACCTGCAGGGCGACGAGCCGCTGATCGACCCAAGCCTGCTGGCCGCCTGCGCCGCCCGCATCGGGCTGGACGTACCGATGGCCACCTGCGCCCATCCGCTGGACGACGCGGCCGATGCGTTCAACCCGAACGTCGTCAAGGTCGTGCTGGACAAGCATGGCCGCGCGCTGTATTTCAGCCGCGCGACGATCCCGTGGGCGCGCGACGCTTTCGCGGTCAGCCGCGAAACGCTGCCTTCTGGTTACGCCCCGCTGCGTCACATCGGCCTGTACGCCTACCGCAACGACTTCCTGCAGGCGTATCCCGCCTTGGCCCTGTCGCCGCTGGAAGGCATCGAGGCGCTCGAGCAGTTGCGCGTGCTGTGGCACGGCTACCCGATTGCCGTGCACGTGACGGACGCGGCGCCGGCACCCGGCGTGGACACACCGGAAGACCTGGAGCGGGTGCGCCGCCACTTCGGCTGAAGCCTGATCATTTTGCGAGGTAAAAAAGCGCTCCCAAGGTGGCGTTGGGGCAGCCTTTTGTGGTAAGTTTCGTCACAACCCTGACACACTTACCATATTATTAAAAACGTTCTAGGAATTTTCATGCGTCTCATTCTGTTAGGAGCTCCCGGCGCCGGCAAGGGAACCCAGGCCAACTTCATCAAGGAAAAGTACAGTATTCCTCAGATTTCGACGGGCGACATGCTGCGTGCCGCCATCGCGGCCGGAAGCGAGCTGGGCCTCGCCGCCAAGAAGGTGATGGACGCCGGCCAGCTGGTGTCCGACGACATCATCATCGGCCTGGTGAAGGACCGCCTGAAAGAAGCGGACTGCGCCAACGGCTACCTGTTCGACGGCTTCCCGCGCACGATCGCGCAGGCGGACGCGATGAAGGACGCCGGTGTCAAGGTCGACTACGTGCTGGAGATCGCCGTGCCGGATGAATCGATCATCGAGCGCATGGATGGCCGCCGTTGCCACCCCGGCTCCGGCCGCGTGTACCACATCAAGTTCAACCCGCCGAAGGTCGAAGGCATCGACGACGTGACGGGCGAGCCGCTGGTGCAGCGTGAAGACGACCGCGCCGAGACGGTGAAGAAGCGCCTGGACGTGTATCACAACCAGACCGAAGTCCTGCTGGGCTACTACAACGAGTGGGCCAAATCGGGCGATCCGGTGGCGCCGAAATATCGCCGCATCGAAGGCGTGGGTCCGGTGGAGGAAATCCGGGACCGGGCATTTACCGCGCTGGCGGACTGATAAGAGCGGACCTGCGGGTCCGCTTTTTTTTGTCCCATTTTTAACATCGCGCGGTCGGATTGCCGTTTGGGCCCCTGTTGGCCAGTCGAGATTTCGCAGTACGTGGTTTGGTAGGCCGCCCGCCTGGCGCGGTTTTCTGAAGTCCGTTTTATTTGCTGATCCGAAAACAATGGGGGACATATGGCAGCTAGTCTGTGGTTTGCTGTGGCGTGCGGCATTATCGCCGTCGTGTACGGGCTGTATTCGCGCAGCTGGATTCTGGGGCAGGATGCGGGCAACGCCCGCATGCAGGAAATCTCCGCCGCCATCCAGCAGGGAGCGGGCGCCTACCTGGCGCGCCAGTACCGGACCATCGGCATGGTCGGCGTCATCCTGCTGATCGCCATCTTCTTCCTGCTGGGCGCGCACACGGCGCTCGGATTCCTGATCGGGGCGGTGCTGTCCGGCGCCTGCGGCTTCATCGGCATGAACGTCTCGGTGCGGGCCAACGTGCGCACGGCGCAGGCGGCGTCCATCGGCATGAACGAGGCGCTGAACGTGGCCTTCCGCGGCGGCGCCATCACCGGGCTGCTGGTGGTCGGCCTCGGCCTGCTCGGCGTCGCGCTGTTCTACTGGGTGCTGACGACATTCTCCGCCGCCGCCTACCCGGCGCCGAACCTGAGCGCCCACGACGTCATCAAGCCGCTCATCGGCCTGGCCTTCGGCGCCTCGCTGATCTCCATCTTCGCCCGGCTTGGCGGGGGCATCTTCACGAAGGGTGCGGACGTCGGCGCGGACCTGGTCGGCAAGGTGGAGGCGGGCATCCCCGAGGACGATCCGCGCAATCCCGCCGTCATCGCCGACAATGTGGGCGACAACGTCGGCGATTGCGCCGGCATGGCCGCCGACCTGTTCGAGACCTACGTCGTCACCCTGATCGCCACGATGCTGCTGGGCGCCCTCGTCATCGCCGATGCGCCGCAGGAGGCGATGCTGTATCCGCTGCTGCTGGGGGCCGTGTCGATCCTCGGGTCCATCGTCGGCTGCATGTTCGTCAAGAACAAGCCGGGCAAGAAGATCATGTCGGCGCTGTACACGGGCCTGTGGTGGTCGGCGATCCTGTCGCTGATCGGCTTTGCCGTCGTCACGTGGCTGCTGTGGACGGACGACACGATGCGCTGGAAGATGATGGGCGCCACTGTCGTGGGTATCGTCCTTACGGGGCTGATGGTCTACATCACGGAGTTCTACACGGGCACGGACTTCAAGCCGGTGCGCCATATCGCGGACGCATCGACGACGGGGCACGGCACCAACATCATCGCAGGCCTGGGCGTGTCGATGAAATCCACCGCGTGGCCCGTGCTGGCCGTCTGCGTGGCGATCCTCGTCTCGTTCAAGCTGGCCGGGTTGTACGGTATCGCCATCGCCGCCACGTCGATGCTGTCGATGGCCGGCATCATTGTCGCGCTGGACGCGTACGGTCCCATTACCGACAACGCCGGCGGCATCGCCGAGATGGCCGGCATGCCCGATTCCGTGCGGGCGATCACCGATCCGCTGGATGCCGTCGGCAATACCACCAAGGCGGTCACGAAGGGCTATGCCATCGGCTCGGCGGGCCTGGCCGCGCTGGTGCTGTTCGCCGACTACACGCATGCGCTGGAGTCGGTCGGCAAGACGATGACGTTCGACCTGTCCAATCCGATGGTCATCGTCGGGCTGTTCATCGGCGGCCTGATTCCCTACCTGTTCGGGGCGATGGCGATGGAAGCGGTGGGCCGCGCGGCGGGCGCCGTCGTCGTCGAGGTGCGCCGCCAGTTCCGCGACATCAAGGGCATCATGGACGGCACCGGCAAGCCGGAATACGACAAGGCCGTGGACATGCTGACGGCGTCCGCCATCCGCGAAATGATCGTGCCGTCGCTGCTGCCCGTCGTCGTGCCGATCCTCGTCGGTATGCTGCTGGGCCCCGCCGCGCTGGGCGGCATGCTGATGGGGACCATCGTCACGGGACTGTTCGTCGCCATTTCGATGACGACGGGCGGCGGCGCCTGGGACAACGCCAAGAAGTACATCGAGGACGGCAACCATGGCGGCAAGGGATCGGAGGCGCACAAGGCCGCCGTCACGGGCGACACGGTGGGCGATCCGTACAAGGACACGGCCGGTCCGGCCGTCAACCCCTTGATCAAGATCATCAACATCGTGGCGCTGCTGCTGGTGCCGCTGCTGCCGACGACGGGCTGGCTGGCCGTAACGGCCGAGCCGCTGCTGGCGCACGGACCGGCCAGGGCGCAGGTCGCGACCGTGCCGGCAGCGCCGCCCGCCGCGCGCGAACCGGCGCGCTGAGGGCCCGTCGCAACGGTGCGGCCCGCCTGAAGGGGGCGGGCGTATCATCGGAACGCCATTCCAGGAGCGTTCCATGACCTTGATGATCCGCCGCCAGATCCGGGCCGCCGTGCTGGCGGCGCTGCTGCCGTATGCACTGTCCGCAGGGGCGGCGCCGCAGTCCAACGCCGAACGGGAAGCCTACGCGCGCCTGCCCGTCTGCAAGCTGCGGCCGGACGGGCGCGGGCTGGCCGTCGAGCCGTGCCGCACCGCGCCGGCGCGGCGGCCGATGCCACGCCGGCCCGTGCCGCTGCAGGTCGAGCCGACGCCCCCGGTCACGGTGCAGCCGTCGCCGCCCGTGACGCTGTTCGAGCTGACGCCGCGCACGGGTCCGACGACGATCGTCACGCCGGCGCCCGGCACGTCCGTCACGCCGCCGCCATCTCCCTACGTCAACCACGCACCGGGCGCCTTTGCCGCGCCGCCGCCGGGCGTCAGCCAGCCCGTTCCCGCCACCTGCGGCGCCGGCGGCTGCCGCGATGCCGGCGGCACGCAGTACAACGGCGCGCGGGTGCTGACCAGTCCCACCGGACGGCTGTGCAGCAGTGCCGGCGGCGTCGTCACCTGTATGTGAACGGCGCTCCCTTCGCGCTACAATGCGGGTTGACGTTAACGTAAACGTCATCCACCACGAAGGAGACACGAACAATGCAAATCAGGGACAACGTATTCATCATCACCGGCGGCGCGTCGGGCCTGGGCGCCGCGACGGCGCGCACGCTGGCGGCGGCCGGCGCGAAGGTCGTGCTGGCGGACGTGCAGGAAGGGCCGGGTCAGGCGCTGGCCGACGAGCTGAAAGGCAAATTCGTCCGCTGCGACGTGACCTCGGAGGCGGACGGCCAGGCCGTGGTTGCCGCCGCGACGGCGCTGGGCACGTTGCGTGGCTTGGTCAACTGCGCCGGTGTCGCGCCGGCCGTGAAGACCGTCGGCAAGGACGGCCCCCATCCGCTGGACGTGTTCCAGCGCGCCGTCAACATCAACCTGATCGGCACCTTCAATATGTGCCGGCTGGCGGCCGACGCGATGGGCAAGACCGAAGCGGCGGAGCAGGGCGAGCGGGGCGTCATCATCAACACGGCGTCGGTCGCCGCGTTCGACGGCCAGATCGGCCAGGCCGCCTACGCCGCGTCGAAGGCGGCGGTGGCGGGCATGACCTTGCCGATGGCGCGCGACCTGTCGCGCAGCGGCATTCGCGTGATGACGATCGCCCCGGGCATCTTTGAAACCCCGATGCTGCTGGGGATGCCTGCCGAGGTGCAGGACGCGCTGGGCAAGATGGTGCCGTTCCCGCCGCGGCTGGGCAAACCGGACGAATACGCCCACCTGGCCAAGGCCATCATCGAGAACGTGATGCTGAACGGCGAGACGATCCGCCTGGACGGCGCGATTCGCATGCAGCCGAAATAAGGTAGCATTCCACGGTCACGAGCGCGCCGGACCGCCGGCGCGTTTTGTATTGTGGAGAACCGATGATCAGCTTCAAACACCTTGCCCTGGCCGTGGCACTGGCCTGCGCCGCCGCGCCGGCGCTGCATGCGCAGGACGCCGGCCAGCGTCCAGTTCCTGAAAAATCCGCCAACAAGGCCGCCCTGCAGGCTGCCCCCGAAATCGCCACCGGCTATGCGGAGAAATCCGGCTGGACCGCCAGCAAATTCATGGTGGCCGCCGCCAATCCCCTGGCCACCGAAGCGGGTTACCGCATGCTCAAGCAGGGCGGCAGCGCCATCGACGCGGCGATCGCCACGCAGATGGTGCTGACGTTGGTCGAGCCGCAATCGTCCGGCATCGGCGGCGGTGCCTTCCTGCTGCTCTTCGACGGCAAGAAGGTGCATTCGTACGACGGCCGCGAGACGGCGCCGATGGCCGCCACCGAACGGCTGTTCCTCGACCAGGATGGCAAGCCCGTGTCGCGCGAAACGGGCGTCGTCGGCGGCCGCTCCACCGGTGCGCCGGGCGTGCTGCGCATGCTGGAGCTGGCGCATAAAAAACACGGCAAGCTGGCGTGGGCGAAGCTGTTCGAGCCCGCCATCGAACTGGCCGAAAAAGGGTTTAATGTCAGCCCGCGCCTGAACGCGCTGCTGAAGTACGATCAGCGCCGGCTGCCGCGCGACCCCGTCGCCGCGGCCTATTTCTACGATGCGGCCGGCCAGCCGCGCCCTGTCGGCTACCTGCTGAAGAATCCCCAGCTGGCGCAGGTGCTGCGCGAAGTGGCGCAAGGCGGCGCCGACGTGTTCTACACGGGCCGCGTGGCGCGCGACATCGCCGCCAAGGTGGCGAACCATCCGACCAACCCGGGCCTGCTGACGGCTGCCGACATTGCCAATTACCGGCCGCGCGAGCGCGACCCCGTCTGCAGCGACTACCGCAAATGGAAAGTCTGCGGCGCGCCGCCGCCATCGTCGGGCGGCATCGCGATTGCCGAAATGCTGGGCATCCTGGAGAGTACCGACATCGGCGCACACAAGCCGGTCAATGGCGTGCCCGACGCGCAGGCGGTGCACCTGTTCAGCGAAGCGGGCCGTCTCGCCTACGCGGACCGCAACCGCTACGTGGCCGATACCGACTTCGTGCCGCTGCCTGGCAACGGCATCGCGTCGCTGCTGGACAAGCGCTACCTGGCCCGCCGTGCGGCGCTGATTGGCGCGCAGTCGATGGGCAGCGCGCAACCGGGCACGCCGCAGGGCATGCAGGTGGCGTGGGGCACGGACACGGCGATCGACAAGCCGTCGACGTCGCACCTCGTGGCCGTCGATGGGTACGGCAACGGCCTGTCGATGACGACGTCCGTGGAAGATGCATTCGGCTCGCGCCAGATGGTCGATGGCTTCATGCTGAACAACCAGCTGACCGATTTCTCGTTCGACGCGTTCGATGCCAACGGCCCGATCGCCAACCGCGTCCAGCCGGGCAAGCGCCCGCGCAGCGCCATGTCGCCCACGCTGGTGTTCGACAAGGCGACCAATAAGCTGGTACTGGCGACGGGATCGCCGGGCGGCTCGGCCATCATCAACTACGTGGCCAAGGTGCTGGTGGGGACGCTGGACTGGAACCTGGACGTGCAGCAGGCCATCAGCCTGCCGAACTTCGGCAGCCGCAACGGTCCGACGGAGCTGGAAGCAGACCGCTTCCCCGCCGCCACCGTGCAGCAACTGAAGGCACGCGGCCACGAGGTGCGCGAGTTCGAGCAGAACTCCGGCCTGCAGGGCATTCAGCGCGTGCGGCGCGACGGCAAGGAGGTCTGGTTCGGCGGCGCCGATCCGCGCCGCGAAGGGATCGTCAAGGGAGACTAGGCGGCGGACGTCGTGCGCTGCCGGCCGCAGCTGGCAGCCCGCGCCCGCAGACGATTTGCAACGGTCGGACGCAATCTCCAAAATGCGCTCGCACGGGGTTGCTCCTGGCGGGGCAGCGGATTACCGCCCGGCTCTGCATGGCACGATGTATTCACGAGGCCTGGCGTGATTTTCCCCGTCCCTGTCAACCAACGGGGCTCGCTCACGTTGTGCAGTTACGGCCGTCGGTTTTGGCGCACGGTTTCCTGTCACCGGAGCCCCTCATGATTCGTCAGAATGCCGGGCTCGCGGCATTGATCGATGCCGCAATAATTCTCAGGGAAGTCTTCGATATTGCCTATGCCAGGACGCTTTTGCTGAGCGGCGGCGTGCCGGCGGATGTGGTCGAGCGCGTACTGGACGGCCTCCCCGCCGAACGACGAAAAATGCAATGGCGTGACAGCCACGGCTCGGATCAGATACTCTAGGAAAGCGGTGATTTATTCATCGCGGCGACTTTAGCCCTGAGAAAACGCGCCAGCTGCGCCACACCTGCCCCGCCATACCCCGGTATGACAGGGCATTTGCGTCTTGCTGGACACATTGGTCAGGACGAATTTCCGCCACCAGCAATAGATCAACGCTTCCCCCGGGCGAGCTCTCAAGATCTGTCGGCGCTCCATCTCGTGACGCCCGGCCATACGTCGCGCAGCGTTTGCATCGCCACACACCGACCGATACGCTATTGCGCGTGGCGCGTCAGTCCTCGAACTGCTTCAGCTGTGCAAAAGCCGTCAACGTTTTCGCTCTCGCGGCATTAACTCGCTGAAAAAGTTCGGTGGCAAGCAAATGGTAGACTTCGACTTTCGCGCATTGCGCCAATTCGTGCGCTACGGCATATTCCTCTGCAGCCGCGGTCGCATAATCGCGAAAAGCCGATTGCCCGCTGGATCGATAAGTTTTCATATACGCCTTCAGTTTTACGCGGCAGGATGGTGAGGTGAGGCGCAGCTGTTGCCTGGCGGCTGCCGATTTGTCTGCAATAACAGGCATGTGGCGGTGATTAATTCCATTGCAAGCAAAAAATCCGTAAATCGGAGAATATGGCGCGCGATAATGGCGGGTGTGGAGGCTGGCAGCCTCAGCCGAATATGCCGTTTTTCGGCAGGGTTTTACTTTGGCGGCGTCAGTGTTGTGTGCATTCGACGGCAATCTTGCGGCGCCTGACCTCGTTCGACCGTGCGCGAGCCGGGGTGCCGCCGCCGCTGTTGCAGCGCTGCACCAGCGGACTGCGTGAGGGCTTTCGGCGTAACGGGCGCTGCCGCGCCGTGTTACCCTTGGTAAATGGGAATGAAAAAGAAGACCGGCCTGATACTGACCGGAGGCGGCGCCCGTGCCGCTTACCAGGTCGGGGTTCTGCAGGCAATCTCCGAGATATTGTGCGACGCCGGCTGGCCGCCGGCCAGGAATCCGTTTCAGATCATCTGCGGCACGTCCGCTGGCGCGATCAACGCGACGGCGCTGGCCTGCCGCGCCGACAATTTCGGCGAGAGCGTGCAGAAGCTGATGGACGTGTGGTCGCACATCGCCGTGGCCCAGGTCTACCGGGCCGATTCCCTTGGCGTACTGCGCTCGGGCGCGCGCTGGCTGTCGCTGCTGTCGTTCGGCTGGCTGCTGCGCAAATGGCACGCGGCGCCGCCGTCGTCTCTTCTGGACAACACCCCCCTGGTCGACCTGCTGCACCGCATGCTGGATCTGCCGCGGCTGGACACCGTGCTGCAGGAAGGGCTGCTGCACGCAGTGGCGGTGACGGCATCGTCGTACACGGGCGGTCAGCACCTGACGTTTTATCAGACGGCCGCCGAGATCGCGCCGTGGGTACGCATGCAGCGCGTGGCGCTGCAGGACCAGATCGGCGTCGAACACCTGCTGGCGTCGTCGGCGATCCCGTTCATCTTTCCCGCCACGCCGCTGTACCTGGGCGGCCACCGCGAATACTTCGGCGATGGTTCGATGCGCCAGCTGGCGCCGATCTCGCCGGCGATCCACCTGGGCGCGGCGAAGGTGCTGGTCGTGGGCGCCGGACGCCTGTCGGAAACCGGGCGCCCGGCCATCGAGTCGGCCCGCTATCCCAGCCTGGCGCAGATCGCCGGCCACGCGATGTCGTCGATCTTCCTCGACAGCCTGGCCGTCGATATCGAACGGCTCAATCGCATCAACCAGACGCTGTCCGTGCTGCCGCCCGAGCTGCTGGAGAAGACGCCGCTGCGGCCCGTCCAGCTGCTTGTCATCGCGCCTTCCGAGCGGCTCGACGACCTGGCACTGCGCCACATCGGCAGCTTGCCGGCGCCCGTGCGCACGCTGCTGTCCGGGATCGGCGCGACGGAGGTGCGCGGCGCCGCGCTGGCGTCCTACCTGCTGTTCGAGGCCAGCTATACCAATGAGCTGATCCGGCTGGGCCAGCGCGATACCCAGGCGCGCCGCAGCGACGTGCTGGCGTTTTTCGGATCCTGACGATGATGGCGATGTTGCGCGACCTTTTCCGCGTTTTTTTCCGCGATTTTTTCCGCGATTTTTTCCGATACCTGCTGTGTGCCTCGCTGTTGCTGACGGCCGCGCTGGCCCATGCCGCGCCGGCGCGCACGTTGCGCTTCGAGCAGCTGGGCGTGGCCGACGGACTGGCGCAGGAGTCGGTGTTGTCGATCGCGCAGGACCGCCAGGGCTTCATGTGGTTCGGCAGCCAGGGTGGCCTGTCGCGCTTCGACGGCTACCGCACCGTGGTCTACCGGCACACGCTGTCCGATCCGCACAGCCTGGCCGAGAACTGGGTGCGGGTCGTCCACGTCGATCCGTCCGGCCGCATGTGGGTCGGCACGGACAATGGCCTGGACCTGTTCGACCCGCTGACGCAGCGCTTCACGCACTACCGCCCGGAGGAGCCGGAGCAGCGTGGCAACGGCAACCGCCACGTGCGCGCCATCATCGACGACGGCGCCGGCGGCCTGTGGGTCGGCACCGCGGACGGGCTGCAGCGCTTCGATCCCGCCACCGGGCGCTTCGCGCTGTGGCACAACGAGGTCGCCAATCCGCGCAGCCTGGGACACGACCAGGTCAACGCGCTGGCGCGCGACAAGGCGGGCCGGCTGTGGATCGCCACGCCGGCCGGCGTCGACATGCTGGCGCCGGGCGCGCAGGGCTTCCGGCATTACCGCATCGAGTCGGCGCCCGGCCGTCCCGTGGCCGCGCAGGCGCTGCTGGCGGACCGCGACCAGATGCTGTGGGTCGGCACGCACGAAGGCGTCGAGCGCTGGCAGCTGGGCCCCGGCGGCACGGAGCCGCGCCGCGAACGGCTGGACGAAGGGCACGGCATGATGCCGGGGACCGTGGCCACGTTGTTCCAGGACATCGAAGGCACCATCTGGCTGGGCATGCGCAACCAGGGCCTGCTGCGCTGGCTGCCGGAGTCGAAGCGCTTCGTTCAATATCGCCACCAGCCCGGCGATCCGCACAGCCTGGCCGACGACTACGTTGCCGCGCTGTTCCGCGACCGCGTCGGCACGCTGTGGGTCGGTACCTGGTACAACGGCCTGAGTCGCGTCGACCTGGCCAGCGGCGGATTCGCCCGCCTCGTCAAGGACCCGGACCAGCCGCACTCTCTCAGCGACAACCGCGTCTTCACCATCGCCCAGGCGGACAATGGCCGGCTGTGGGTCGGCAACAAGGATGGCCTCAGCCTGCACGACCCGTCCACCGGCGAGAACTCGGTGTTCGCGCTGCCGCGCAGCGAGAACCTGCGCACCGAGGGACAGGTCACCGCACTGTGGCCGGGGCGCGACGGCACGCTGTGGGTTGGCTCGCGCACGGGCGTGCGCCAGTTCGATCCGGTGCGGCGCACGTTCGGCCCCGCACTGCTGGCCCATGGCGACCCGGAGACGGACGTGGTTCGCTACCTCTACCAGGATCGCGCCGACATGCTGTGGGTGGCCACCAAGGCGGGCCTCGTGCGGCTCGATCCCGCCACCGGCGGCGTGCTGGTGTTCCGCCATGACCCGGCCGATCCGGCCAGCCTGTCCGACAATATCGTCCGGCCGATCCTCGAGGATCGCCGCGGCGACCTGTGGGTGGGCACGTTCAATGGCCTGGACATGCTCGACCGCCGCACGGGCCAGTTCCGCCACTTCCGCCACGACCCGAACGACCCGGCAAGCCTCAGCCACAACGAAGTGCATTACCTGTACGAGGATGCGAAGGGCACGCTGTGGGTGGGCACGGCGTCGGGACTGAACCGCATGGAACGCCGGCCGGACGGCAGCGCCAGGTTCCGCCGCTACCTGCGCCAGGACGGCCTGGCCGACGATGCCATCGCCGCCATCCTGGCCGACCGCTCGGGCAAGCTGTGGCTGTCGTCGAACACCGGCGTGTCCAGCCTCGATCCCGCCTCCGGCCGCGTCAACAATTATTCCGGCGTGGACGGCACCATCGAGGGCGCCTACTTCGACGGCTCCGCGCTGGCCGCGCAGGACGGCACGCTGTACTTCGGCGGCTTCAACGGCATCACCGCCTTCGATCCGGCGCAGATCCGCTCGAACACGATGGCGCCCCCCGTCGTCATCACCGACTTCCAGATCTTCAACCGTTCGCAGCGGCCGGGCGAAAGCGACGTCGACGGCCACGCCGTGCTGACCCACGCCATCGAGTACACCCGCGCATTGACGCTGCAGCAGGACGATTCCGTGTTCTCGCTGGAGTTCGCGGCGCTGCACTTCGCGGCGCCGCAGCGCAACCGCTTCGCCTATCAGCTGGTCGGCTTTGACAAGAACTGGGTCAGCACGGATGCGGACAAGCGCTTC
>Ga0265797_10005887_pt1 | contig 17680 bp, 17 predicted proteins | sample P2T30metagenome_FD_192433 | JGI IMG/M metagenome (GOLD analysis project Ga0265797, IMG submission 192433) | Plant litter microbial communities from East Loma Ridge, Irvine, California - P2 T30 | ecosystem: Environmental > Terrestrial > Plant litter > Unclassified | place: USA: California...
GCCACGCAGTCGGTGACCAGGTACTGGTGCACGCGGCGCGCACCACAATCTCGGCCCTGCGCGAGATCGACCACGTGGCGCGCTTCGGCGGTGAGGAATTCATCGTGCTGCTATCGGGAACCACGGCAGAGCGGGCAAAAGCGATGGCGCAACGTATCCAGGTGTCGCTGTTTGCGGCGCGCGGCGGCAACGTGCCAAGCTACACGGTCAGCATCGGCATCGCCAGCCAACGGACCTCAGACGAAAGCCTGGAAGCCCTGATGGCGCGCGCTGACGCCGCCCTCTACCGCGCGAAGGCGGCCGGCCGCGACCGCAGCGAGCTGGCGTAAGGGGCAGGCTCGGCGGCATGCGGCACAGGGCAGCTGATGGCCAGCGCGGGCAATCAGGCCGTCGTGACCTTACAGCGCAAGAATAGCTGCTAGCGAATGCACACTAGTGTTGTGCGATAACTCGTGCTGAACCGGGTCGCTGGGACTGCTCTGCGTGCTGCTGCAGGGCCGGTCCGCTGCTGGCGCGACAGGCGCAATACGACCCGTAGCGGCTCTTTATTGAAGGTGGCGGGTTAGCGATACTCGACTTGGACAGGATGAGGCACTTGCGTTTCGAAGGCCTCGGCGAACGCGACAACTTCGGCAAGAGATTCGTCTTTATGCGATGTCGTGACGATAACGTGTCCGTTAAGTCCGTCTTCTTCGCTACCCGTCCAATCGAGAGCGTCTTCCCATTTCTCCGCATCGACGCCAACGGCACAGAAAAGCGCGATGCGAGCTGCAAGCAAGTCACGCAAGAATGCATTGTCTCGCTCCGGCCTGTATCCAGACGCAGACACCAATACGATTTTCCCAGGGTAGGTCATCCTTGCCTTTTAACAGTCTGCTTCTGTCCGAATCCGGCTATTCGTTTCAGCATAGCAGGCTCCGAGGTCGGCAATTCAGCGGTCGCCGCGACAGGCCGGTACCGACCCTAAGCGGCCCTTCATCACTCTGTAGTTAGACTCGTATTGGTGAGTCCCAGTTCGGCTTGACAACACCAACTTACTAGTTGACTCGCCAAGCCCTGCGAGCGTCATTGCATTGATGTGCTCATGCGTGGCCCAGAGGCGCAGTGCTTCCTTGCGAGACTGGATTTTTTTCTTCCGCGCTGCCATCGACGGAGCGCGCGCGCTGGCCTTGGCCAAAGGCGCCGTACGGGTATCCGCCGGATTGCGGCTGGCTGACCTTGTCAAGTTTTGCAGTCATTTCCCCGCTTAGATGCAGTTTGGCAGCCCCCAGGTTGTCCTTCAATTGCTCCATCGTGCGCGCGCCAAAAATAGGAGCGGTAACGCTCGGCCGATCTGCCAGCCAGCTCAACGCAACCTGCGACGGTGTCGCGCCAATCTCTTTTGCAATCTGCACGACGGCATCGATGATTACCCAGTTGCGGTCGCTCTCCGCGTATTCAGCCGATATCCACTGGTACAGCGGTTTTTCCGAGCCGGCACGTGTGTTTTTAGCAGGCACCGTTCCTCGTTGGTATTTGCCCGCGAGAAAGCCGCCAGCTAATGGCGACCATGGCAGCAAGCCCACTCCGTTGTGCAACGCTGCAGGAATGACTTCCCATTCGCTTTCGCGTGACATCAAGCTGTACTGTTGCTGCAGCGTGACTGGTAGCACGGCATTCATCTGGTGCGCCGTTGCCATGAATAGCTGCAGCTGCCAGCCGGTGTAGTTTGACAGGCCAACATAGTGTATTTTGCCGGCGCGGACTGCGTCGTCCAGGAAGCGGATGGTTTCTTCCGGCGGCGTCAGTGGATCCCATGCATGCATCTGATAGAGATCGATCGTTTCACGCTGCAAATTTGTCAGCGATTCGTTGAGCAGGCGGTTCAGGCCTGGCCGGCTGAGGCCGGCAGCATTTGGACCTCCGTGCGTCGAATGGCGGCCTTTCGATGCGATCAAGATGCGGTCGGTCACTTCCTGCGGGCGGCTGATAAACCATTTCCCGACGATTGCTTCCGACTTTCCTTCTTCGTAGACGTTGGCGGTATCGATAAAGTTGCCGCCGGCTTCCACGTAGGCGTCCATGATGGCAAAAGCATCCTGCTCTGAGGTCTCGCCTCCGAAATACATCGAGCCGAGTGCAAAACGAGACACGATTGTGCCACTGTTGCCTAATTGCTTATATTCCATGAGTTTTCCTTTTATATCAGGTAGGGTACGAATCTCTGAACAATTCAGTATTCGGTGGGCGCTTGGGTCAAACGTGCGCCTGGACGTGATATTTTTTCGCTGAATAAGGAGCTGGGCTGCAAAGCGCAGAGACAGGTTCCGGTTTCGCGGGCACGAAATGCTTACGTCGCGGCGAACGAACCATTCCCTGGTCTGCTACTGGACGCCGACCGGAACCTGGTCCGAGTACTGCACCTTCTTTTTCTGAAACGACCGCGCCGTCAGCATTGTCAGCATGGCGGCGGCGACGAGCATAGCGGCGCTCGCACCGAACGTCGCCCGATAGCCGTGCATGTCGAACAGGACCCCGCCGATAGTGGCGCCGCCCATGATGGCAAGCTGGACCATTGCCACCACCAGGCCGCCGCCGGCTTCTGCGTCGTCAGGGAGCGTACGTGCCATCCATGTCCACCAACCCACTGGAGCCGCCGTGGCAATCAAGCCCCATAGCGCCAAAAGGATGGCCGTAGCCGTGACGGAACTCCCCACAAAAACAAACGCCAGAGCGATCAATGCCATTAACACAGGAATGGCGGTCAATGTCAGGTAGAGATGCTTGTTGAGGAGCGCGCCCACCAGGGTAGTGCCGATGAAGCCGGCCACGCCCATGGCGAGCAGCATAAGCGACAGTGCATTTACATCGACCTGGGTCACCTTCTCCAGAAACGGGCGCAGATAGGTAAATAATGTGTACTGCCCCATGAAGAACAGCGCGCACGCTGCAATACCCATCGCAACCACCGGCCGTGCCAGCAGTCTGAAGGCATTGCCGGAATCCGGACGGGATTCCACCTTCATTGCAGGCAAGCTGAACAGTTTCCAGAAGAAAGCAATTGCTGCGACAGGAACGATGCAGAAAAACGCCCATCGCCAGCCGATGATCGCGCCGAGAAAGCTGCCCAGCGGGGCAGCAAGCACGGAAGCAAGCGCGCTGCCGCTATTCAATAGCGCAAGGGCGCGCGGCACATGGCGATCGGCTACCAGACGCATTGCCGTCGCGGCCGACAACGACCAGAAGCCGCCGATGGCAATACCGATCAACGCGCGCCCGCCCATGAAGATGATGTAGTTGGGAGCGAAAGCAACGACGGTGCCTGAAGCAACCATCAGCAGAGTGAGTGACAACAGCAGAATTTTGCGGTCAAGCCGTCCAGCCAGCGATGCGATGAATAAACTGGTCAGCAAGGCAAATGCGCCGGAAATGGAGATGGCTTGCCCGGCCTGCCCTTCACTGATATGAAAGTCTGCTGCAATAGGGGTCAGCAGGCTGACTGGCATGAATTCGGATGCCACCAAGGCAAATGCCGCAAGGGACATTGCGAAGATGGGACCCCAGGCTTGTTGGTCCCGGGCTGGATTTGCTGATGTAGCGGTCATTGATTACTCAAAGAATTTCGATGATTGATCGGACTTGTCAGATCCATGTCTGCGTTGGTACCGGGTAAAGCGTGGGCCTTCCCAGCGTTCACGACTCCCCCGCCGGGCTCTCACGTTAACGGCGATATTGTTCATCGCTTACTTTCTCCAGCCATTCGACGTTCTTGTCATCGACTGACTCCTGGATGGCGATATGCGTGACGGATGTTGTCGGCGCTGCCCCGTGCCAGTGTTTAACGCCCGGCGAGGTTGACACGACGTCGCCAGGACGAATTTCCTGTACCTGCCCGCCCCACTGCTGCACGCGTCCCACACCCGCAGTCACGAGCAACACCTGGCCCTTGGGATGCGTATGCCAATCTGAACGTGCGTTTGGTTCGAACGTTACATAAGCTCCTGATGCCGTAGCAGGTGCTTCGGCATTGAACAATGGATCGATACGTACGCGACCTGTAAAATTTTGCGCCGGCCCTGCAATTGATGCCTGGGTTCCAGCACGAGCAATTGCCATCTGCTGTTTACTGCGCTCGGCAGCGCTAACATCATTCCCGGCGTTTTTCAGAGTCGGCGCATGTTGTGCGCTGACCGGGTTAGTCAATACCGACACGACAATGGCGAACGTAAATAGCTTCTTTGTAGCGGTGAATTTCATAATTAATTTTTGGGTGAGACTGGCTTGCAGGATTCAGTCGCGGCGGGAGGGCTACACATTGCGTCGTGTTGGCGTCGTGTTCGACACTGCTCATGATGTCAACGGGCAGCCAGGTACGTGAAGTGAACGGCAGACCCCGCCTGTACTCAACAGCGGCATCCCGGGTCATCACATCGATGCGCTTGCTTCTGCTATCGCCGAATACAGCTTCAGTGAAGCGAGATCACCGCTTTCAAGGTGTCCGAACCAGGTGCCCGAGAAAAATCTGGGGCGAGCTTGGCTACCAGGCTGAGCACAGAAGTCGTGACCCCGCCAGCACGTTCTATTTGTCGGATAGCAGCCTGCTCGGTACGCTCGGAACGACTACCGATGCCGTCGACGGGCACCTGTACGGTATATCCAGCCGCGATACCATCGAGCGCGCCTTGCAGCACCGCTACCTCAGTTGCGAACCCGACAATTACCAGAACCTTGCGGCGGTTTTCCGCGAGTGCAGATACCAAAGCGGGTTCGGAGAATGGACTTGCGATGACGCGATTGATGGTGTTGGTCTTGCTCGCATAAGGACGAAGCTCAGGAATTAATTGGCCAGGCTTGCCTGCTTGCGGAACAATGGCGAAGGTCATCGGAATGCCCAAGATGTGCGCGGCTTTGGCCAAGGCGCCAGCAGAAGCGGCCAGTGTTTTTGGCTCGACAGTTGTACTGGTGGAGACCAGACCTGCTTGCAAATCAGCAAATAAAATCTGTACATCGCTGACGCTCAAGGCGGCGTGTTTGCCGATCTCGTTCTGCACGACCGGGACACTCGCCGCCGGTGCCTGCTGAGCATGGACAGTTGGTACGAGAAGCGCTAACGACAGCAGAGCAGCAAGCGGGATACGTGTCAGCTTGCAGTGTTCAGATCGGGCAGGATGGGTCATTGGGCTATCCATTTCATGAGTAAGTAGTTTGTTGTGGCTGCATCGGAAAGTCGCCCCGTTGACAGGTCAATCATTGTTTTACAAAGCTTGGTGAAGCCAGTCGGAAGATCGAGCGATACATACAGGCCACTACAGTACCGATTGTCATATGTCCGAGGTAGAGGTAAACTTTGCAAACCGATATGCAAAATCTTCATAAATGCCGCGTACTGACTTCAACAATCTTCAGGCTTTCACCGTCGTTGCCCGCGAACGCAGTTTCACGCGGGCTGCTGCGCAGCTGGGCGTGTCGCAATCCGCGCTCAGCCACACGATTCGCACGCTTGAAGCCAAGCTGGGCGTCCGTCTTCTGACCAGAACAACTCGCGGTGTCTCTCCCACGGAGCTTGGCAGGCACTTGCTGTTGACACTCGCGCCTCACTACGCCGGGATCGAAGCCGAAATGGCTGCCATGAGCAAGACCCAGGGGGCGCCCGCCGGGAATGTTCGCATTACGGCCGATCAGCACGTAGTCGATACCATTCTTTGGCCGAAGCTGTTCCCACTCATGCTCGACTATCCTGAAATACGGATTGAAATTAGCGTGAACTACGGAATGATCGATATCGTGAGCGAGCAATTCGATGGTGGCGTTCGTCTCGGCGATCAGGTGGCCAAGGACATGATCGCTGTACGGCTGGCGCCCGATATGCGAATGGCAGTGACGGCACGTCGTAGCTACCTCAACAGCCGCGAGCTCCCGAAGACGCCTAATGACCTGACGCTTCACAACTGCATCAATCTTCGCCTTCCCACCTACGGTGGACTGTACGCGTGGGAATTCATGCAGCACGGCCAGACTTTCAAGGTGCACGTGACTGGACAGTTTGTCGGCAACACATCGTCCCAACTACTGGCTGCCGTAATGGCTGGCATCGGCATCGGCTACACGCCATTTGCATTGGTAGAGCAGGAGATCGCTTCCGGTGAACTCATCCCTCTGCTTGAGGACTGGTGGCCTACCTTCCCCGGGTATCATTTCTATTATCCAAGCCGCCTTCAATCGAACTCCGCTATTGCATTGGTGGTTGACACACTACGTCTCAAGCCTTAGGTCACTTATGAGTTTTCCTCATCACGCCTAGCAACCTTCCCCCCTACTCGACTTACGGCAGCATCGTTAGGCTTCATGCTTTCTTAGCGTTGGAGTGTCTGCGATCGTATTTTCGATATCGCACCGCACCTTGGTCATTTATTAGGGGGAATCATGCAAAAGCGCGTATTGGGAACGGGTCAGCTTGAGGTGTCGGCGATTGGCCTGGGGTGTATGGGACTGAGTTTCGGGTACGGACCAGCGACTGAAAAAACAGACGGGATAAAACTGATCCGTGCGGCCTTCGAGCGAGGCGTTACCTTCTTCGACACTGCCGAAGCGTATGGGCAGCACAATGAGGAAATGGTAGGCGAAGCGCTGGCGCCATTTCGCGACCAAGTTGTAATTGCGACTAAGTTCGGGTTCAAGAACGGAAGACCGGCCGATGGCTTGGACAGTCGTCCGGAAAACATTCGCGTAATGGTGGAGCAGTCGCTGCAACGCCTGCGTACAGACTGCATCGACTTGCTGTATCAGCACCGTGTCGACCCAAATGTACCAATCGAAGATGTCGCGGGCGCAGTACGCGAACTGATCCAGGAAGGCAAAGTCAAGTATTTTGGTCTTTCTGAGGCGGGCGCCACAACGATTCGTCGAGCGCACGCTGTACAGCCAGTCACCGCGCTGCAGAGCGAGTATTCCATGTGGTGGCGCGAACCCGAGCAGAGTGTCATGTCGACGCTGGAAGAACTTGGCATCGGCTTTGTTCCATTCAGCCCTTTGGGTAAAGGCTTTCTGACCGGTGCTGTCGCGCAAAATACCCAATTTGCCGAAGGCGATATTCGCAATACCTTGCCAAGGTTCCAGGAGCAGGCACGCCAGGCCAACCAAGAGCTAGTCGAATTGCTCGGGCTGATTGCAGCCGACACCGGCGCAACGCAGGCTCAGGTCGCGCTCGCCTGGCTGCTTGCACAACGGCCATGGATCGTACCGATCCCCGGCACCACCAAGCTGCATCGCCTCGACGAAAACACGAAAGCAGCTGCCGTGTCACTGAGCACAACCGATTTACAGCGCATTGAATCCGCCTTGGGCAAGGTCGATATCCAAGGCGATCGATACACGCCGCAACAGCTCAAGACGATCGATCGCTGATCAACCCAGTCAGAAGTAAATCTTCAGGAAAATAATCTGTCACGAGCCGCTGCTTGTTCAGGAGCGACTCGATGGCGTGAACCTAACAAGACGGAATCAGCGATGAATAAAACAACGATCCTCAAGCGCCGTACCGTGTACACAATCGCGATTGCTTTGATTGCCGCATCCGCTTCATTGTGCCGGGCCGCTTTGGCGGCAGAACAGTCGGGCAAGGCAGGCCAGACACCCGCAACGGCCACTGCACTAACGCCTCGCCAGCAGGCTATTGTGCCCATCGCGGCGTTCGCAGCTGCTGGCAATATCCCCAAACTCGGCATGGCACTGAACCGTGGCCTGGATGCAGGGATGACGGTGAGCGATGCGAGGGAAGTATTAGTGCAGTTGTATGCCTACGCCGGCTTCCCGCGTAGCTTGAACGCACTTGACGAGCTGATGAAAGTGCTGGCGTCGCGTAAGCAGCGCGGCATCCAGGACGCTGCGGGCGCAGCACCTGGTAAGCCTGTTCCGACGGGCAAAGCACTACTGACTGCGGGCACTGCCAATCAAACCAAGCTGATCGGCGCACCGGTGAAGGGGGCTGTCTTCGATTTCGCGCCTGCTATCGACGAGTATCTCAAGACTCATTTATTCGGCGACATCTTCGAGCGCGACAACCTGGACTGGCAGAGCCGCGAGTTGGCGACGCTCGGGATGTTATCGGCCCTGCCTGGAGCCGAGGCGCAGTTGCAGTCGCACATGCGCGTCAGCATGAACGTCGGTCTGACCGCTGAGCAGTTACATCAGTTAACCAGTGTGCTGGCCGACCGGGCCGATGGTGCGAATGCACGGCGCGCGCGTCAGGCACTCGAACGGGCCCTTGAAGCTACTTCGCCCCGCCAGGCGTCGACGCCACAGCCTGCAACGTGTGCAGGGACGCGGACCTGCAACGCGGAAGAATTTCAAGCGCTGTAGACGCGCGAAATTAACGAAGCCGGCACTTGCGCTGCCGAACCAGAAATCAGAAAGACGACGAGAACCATATGAAAAATCAATACACACTGCTGCGGCATTTGTTCGCGGCCGTTACCTTGACTGCAGGCCTGGCCGCGCCGCTGGCTCATGCCCAGCAGCCGCTCCAGGTCGCCACTCCTTCCGGTCCGATCGCAGGATCGACGCTCAAAGGAATTGACGCCTGGCTTGGTATTCCATTTGCAGCGCCGCCAGTTGGCCAACTGCGATGGCAGCCTCCACAACCGGTCAAGCCTTGGACCGTACCAATCACGGCGACTACCATGCCTGGGGCCTGTGCACAGAACGCCGATCTGGGTGTGTTCGCGCGTGCCGGTGGCAGCGAGGACTGCCTCTACCTCAACGTGTATCGCAGTGCGGACGCAGCGCGTGCAGGGCAAAAATTACCCGTGTTTGTCTGGATTCATGGCGGCGCCCTGCAGGTCGGGCAAGGCGGAGACTACGACCCAAGTAAATTGGCCATTAACGGCAAGGCTGTCGTCGTTACGCTGAACTACCGGCTAGGCCTGTTCGGCTTTTTTGCACATCCCGCCCTCGACGCGGAAGGCCACGATTTCGCTAACTACGGTCTGATGGACCAGCAAGCTGCGCTGCGCTGGGTGCAACAAAACATCGCTCTCTTTGGCGGTGATCCGGCGAATGTCACGATCTCTGGCGAGTCTTCGGGCGGCAATAGTGTCCTCGCGCACATCGCTGCGCCGCAGTCCGCGGGCCTGTTCCAGCATGTGGTTGCAATGAGTGGCGGAGGCATCATGGCCAGACATCCCGCATTCGGGGCACCACGTCCGCTGAACGTCGCACGTGACATCGGCACGCGCTTTGCCAAGGAAGTGGGATGCTCGAGTGGCGCCGCCGCCTGCATGCGCGCACTACCGACCAAGCGTATTCTCGATGCCCAGAAGCCCTATCTGCTTAACGAGTTCATTATCGACGGCAAGGTACTGCCGGTTCATCCATCGGACGCTTATCGCACAGGCCGTATCAATCGCGTGACGCTGGTGACGGGCAGTACCCGTGACGAAGGCACCTTCTTTATCGCGCTGCCGGAACTGGCTACCGGGAAAGCAATTACTGAGGCAGATTATCCTGTCCTGATCGAAAGCCAGTTCGGAAAAGCGCTTGCTCCCAAAGTGATACGCGAATACCCGCTGGTCAACTACGACAGCCCAAGCGAAGCGTTTGCCGCCACCTTAACTGACAGCATGTTCTCGTGCACCGGCCGCGCCATGCAGCGCGTGCTGTCCGACAAGATCCCCGTGTTCGCCTACGAGTTTAGCGATCGCACCGCACCTTCCTATGTCGATAACACGACTTTTCCGCTATTGGCCGCACATACTTACGAGTTGCCGTACGTGTTTCCCGGCTTCCGTGGGGGTGGTTACGCTGAGGTCAAGCTCAATCCATTGCAGGAAAAGCTTTCGGACCGCATGATTGGCTATTTCGCGAACGTCGCCCGGCTGCCAGGCGGACAGACCGAATGGTCGCGATACAACCTGGTGCAGGACAACGTCATGACCTTCGCATTACCAGACGCCCGAATGATTTCGGGCCGCTTTGCCCACGCGCACCATTGTGCATTTTGGGACAAGACCGGTACCTACTAACGCTTGGGACGTCAGCCATCATGGCGACTGTCACGCCAGCCCAGGTCTCCACCCGGGCTGGCTATTTTATGTGCAAACCCACGGGAACACCGTGCAAGCTTGAAACATTACCTGGTTAAAAGGCGTGCGTAATCCCGAGCTGGAAACCGATCAGCGATTTTCCGACTACGTCGCTGCCTTCGAGGTTTGCAGAGGGCGGCGCGGAGCCGCTAAAGCGAAAGCCAGCGTTCGCATCGTTCTTCAGCCAGCTTGCAAAAGCATATAGCGTGGTGCGCTTCGACGGCTCGTAAAAGCCGCCGACGTTCGCGCCCCGCGCTCCAGACGCCTGTCCGGATCGGTCGGAAATTACCCCCCACAACGCGCCTACACGGACCTTATTGCCAAATCGGTAATCAGCCGATATCTGGTAGATATGGAAAAGTGGATTGCTATTGCCATCAACAGTGGCATGAGTCACAAGCGCCTCGCCAGTCTCATTATTTGCACTCGTAAAGACGCCATAGATCGTGCCACTTCCATAGTCGTAAGTAGCATAGAAGTTATGAGACCGTTTTTTTTCTTCGGTAGCACTGGCCACGCGCGGTCGGCTGACCATGCCGGCATATCCGATCCGGTAGCGCCCCAGCGTCCGATCCAGCACGATCTGCGAGGTGCTTGCGCAGCGGTTGTTTGCAACGCAGTCTTCGGCAAGTGCATGATGCACAGCCAGGCGCATGCCATCGATGCGGGGTGATTGGTAGGAAACATCGTTATCAGTGCGGGCGAGCGATCCAAAACTATTGCGCACTGAGCCGAATGTAGTACTGGCAACGTAATCGTAAGCACCGCCCGCATAGAACAGCTCGGAATTCTGTCTTCCAATCCTGAACTCGCCGATTGCACTTTTGTGGCCAATCCACGCTTGACGATCAAAAATCCTGCCCGCAACAGCCTGCTCTCCGGAATCAGCACTGATTCCCTGTTCCAAGGCGTACGTAATTGCATTTCCATTTGCAAGGTCGTCGGTTCCGCGAACACCTATGCGACTACGAAGAATCGCCCCATCGTTGATCCCGACGATGGAATTTCCGCTGCTACTGTGAATGTATCCGAGTGATTGATCTACTCGTCCGTAGAGAACAACGCCAGAGTGCGCATGTGCAGTAGCATAAATAAAAAAACTTGTGCATAGCGTAGCTACACCTGTTTTGATGTGAATCATTCGAATATGCGAGTACGTCGGGAGGTATCAGTGATCAGTCCAGCGCAAGACTGCAAAAATAGGCGATGCACGCCCCCAGTTTTGCAAATGGGAGAATGCAATATGCCATGAACGCCGCTAGCTGCTGCCGGCATAGGGCCGGGGCACGACAGTTTTGGATACTGTCAGATCGATCCGGGTAGGCCAGGCAACAGTTTGTCCAATGTGATGGGGTAATCACGTACCCGCACACCTGTCGCGTTATAGATCGCGTTGGCAATCGCAGCAGGGACGCCACTTATGCCAAGCTCTCCTACTCCCTTGGCTTTCAATGGCCCCGCCGTTGTATCGACTTCATCCAGGAAGATTACCTCCTGTTCAGGAATATCACCGTGCACCGGCACCTCGTAACCTGCCAGATCATGATTAACGAAAAAGCCACGCTGCTTGTCTACTACCAAGTGTTCCATTAATGCAGCGCCGACACCCATCGTCATGCCGCCAATAATCTGGCTACGCGCCGCCATGGGATTGATGATCCGGCCTGCTGCGCATACCGCCAGCATGCGTCGCACTCGCACTTCGCCAGTAGCCGCATGCACGGCGACCTCAACGAAATGGGCACCAAAGGTCTGTTGCTCGAAACGCTTGGCCAGATCACCATATTCCATTGCATCCTCGGCGACGAGCTCGCCTGACACGACGGCATCCGTCAATGGACGGCTCGACCCTCCCAAGCGCACTCGCCCAGCGATGAATTCTATGTCGGGGCCCACCATGCCGAGACGGGCCGCAACCAAATCGCGCAATTTGATGCAAGCGGCGTATACGCCTGCCGTCGATGAAGCGGCGCCAAACTGACCACCTGATCCAGCACCATCGGGATCGACTGAGTCACCCAGCTTGACCGTGACCTTGTCCAAGCCCACGCCCAGCATCTCGGCCGCGGTCTGGGCCATGATGGTATAGCTGCCAGTGCCGATGTCGGTCATGTCCGAAGCGACCGTCACGCGACCGTCGCGGCCCAGCGTAACCCTGGCAGCGGACTTAACCACCGGAGCACCCCGCACGGCCGCTGCCATCCCGATCCCGATTAACCATTGCCCTTCGCGGTGACGTCCAGGTTGCTTGCTACGCTTTTCCCAGCCAAAACGTTGTGCACCCTGTTGCATGCACTGCACCAATTGTCGGGCTGAGAAAGGCCGTTTCGGATCTTCGGGATCTACCTGCGTGTCATTCAGAATGCGCACGGCAACGGGATCCATACCAAGCTTCTCAGCTAGTTCGTCCATTGCGATTTCGAGTGCCATCATGCCTGGCGCTTCGCCTGGCGCACGCATGGCGTTGCCTTCCGCTAGATCGAGGTGGCCCAGGCGCAAACGAGTCATTCGGTTGGCTCCGGCGTAAAGCACCCGCGTTGGCGCGGTAGCGGTCTCGGGTTTGGTCGTGATATTGCCAGACCAGCTTTCGTGACCAATTGCCGTGATACGCCCGCTTCGATCGGCCCCGATACGGATCCGCTGGATTGTTGCGGGACGATGCGAGGTGTTATTGAACATCATGTGACGTGCAAGAGTGACCTTCACAGGACGACCGATTCGACGGGCGGCAAGTGCGGCCAAGACTGCGTCGGCGGCAATAGAACCTTTACCGCCGAAGCCCCCTCCGATATAGGGCGAGATGACTCGGATGTTTTCTTTTGCAATACCTAAGGTAAGCGATATATCGCGGACGCCCCAAGTAACTAGCTGGATGGATGTCCACAGTGTCAGCTTGTCATCTTGCCAGTTGGCGACCGTCGCATGCGGCTCCATCATCGCGTGAGAATGATCCGGTGTTGTGTAACTGGCGTCAACCTTGATTGGTGCACCAGAAAAAGCCGTGTCGAAATCACCGACTGCGGTATCCCAGCCGGGTTCTTTGTACAGAGGCCGCTCAGGAGATTCCCCGCTCTTTACTTTTTCCAGATCGAAGCTGCCTCCAACGCGCTCGTAGTCGACACGGACAAGCTGCGCGCCGGCCCTGGCCTGCTCGAACGTCTCGGCAACAACCAATGCTACTGCTTGGTGGTAATGCTGGACATCAGGGCCAGCAAGAGCACGTACTTTGTAAAACTGCCCCATACCCAGCTTGCCGGCGTTCTCGGCGGTAACAACCGTGAGAACACCTGGCGATGCGCTGGCCCGACTGGTATCAATAGAGTTGATACGTCCTTTCGGAATTGCAGCTCCGACAACAAAGCCAACAGCAGCGTTCGGTGCTGCCGCGTGCTGTTCATAAGCATAAGTTGCCTTACCGGTGACCTTCAGCTTGCCTTCGACGCGTTGCGTCGGCTTACCCACCACTTTAAGTTGGTCGATCGGATTACGAATCGCAGGTTTGTCGAATTTCATTTCGTGCTTCCCCTCGCTTCTGAAAGAATTCCCGCGAGCGTACGCTCGACCAGCGAAAATTTAAATGCATTCTGTTCGGTAGTGACTGCGCCCTCCAACACACCTGCTGTTACAGGCGCGGCGCCACGAACCATGTGTTCCTCAGCCGCCTCCACACGCCAGGGCATCGGTGCTACCCCGCCCAGCGCCATCTTGCCACGTCCATCTGGGTGGACAATCGCGGCAACCGATACCAAGGCGAAGGCGTAGGAAGCGCGATCGCGTACCTTGTGGTAAACATGCAAACCGCCAACTGGCGCCGGCAGCGATACTGCGGTAATCAGTTCATTGCGTTCCAGATTTGTTTCGACATGCGGTGTCGCCCCTGGAAGACGGTAAAAGTCTGCGATCGGGATCTTTCGAGTCGTGCCGTCACTACGCGCAGTTTCGATCGACGCGTCCAGGATTCGCATGGCAACCGCCATGTCGCTCGGCTGCGTTGCGATGCAGCTTTGGCTGCCGCCGACGATGGCATGCTGGCGACTTACGCCGCTCAATGCACTGCATCCGCTGCCCGGGACACGCTTGTTGCAGGCCTGATATGTATCGTAAAAATAGGGGCAACGCGTACGTTGTAGCAGATTGCCCGCTGTTGTTGCCTTGTTGCGCAGTTGGCCTGACGCGCCAGAAAGTAACGCGCGGGCCAGTACGCCGTAGTCGCGGCGTACCCTCGCATCAGCAGCCAGATCAGCATTGCGTACCATCGCACCGATACGAATGCCGCCATCGGTACTTGGCTCGATTCGATCGAGCGACAGACGGCTAACGTCGATCAGGTGTCTCGGCGTCTCGATCTCCAGCTTCATCAGATCGAGCAAATTGGTGCCGCCTGCGATAAAACGGGCATGGGGCGTGCGTTTCGTTGCATCGATGGCTTCAGCAACGGTGCCGACACGTTCATAAGTGAACGACTTCATTTTCTCGCTCCCGCCACATCAACAATGGCATCAATGATGTTTGGGTAGGCGCCACAGCGGCAGATATTTCCGCTCATGCGCTCGCGTAATTCGGCGCGTGTTATGTCGGGATGTGCATTGAGATCGCCTGTGACATGGCTTGGTACACCAGCTTTGATTTCTGCCACTACTGCAACCGCCGAGCAGATTTGGCCAGGCGTGCAGTAGCCACACTGGAAGCTGTCATGCTTTACGAAAGCCAGTTGCATCGGATGCATATTGTCGGGTGTGCCCAGCCCTTCCACTGTGACGACATCGTCTCCGTCATGCATGATCGCCAGTGAAAGGCACGAGTTAATGCGGCGCCCATTGACAAGGACAGTGCATGCGCCGCACTGGCCTTGGTCACATCCTTTCTTGGTACCTGTCAGGTGCAAATTCTCGCGCAGTGCATCAAGCAGCGAGGTTCTGGTATCGAGCTCCAACTGCCGCCGTTGCGTGTTAACTGTCAGCGAAATGCGTGTAGCTTGCGGCTTTTCCTGGACCTCGTCCGCGTGCACGGCAGCCGGGATCGAAATAGTGGCAGCGGTGCCTGCACTAGCGACCATGAATCCTCTCCGAGAGATGGATAGTGCGTTTTTATCGACCATACCGTAATTCCTAACGTCTAAAAGTTTCTCAAATTCACTCTAACGCGAAAGAAATCCGCTGGTTAGCTGTTCTAGTGCGATATGGTGATGAGGAAAATTCATGAGTGATGTTTCGGCGACTGACGCTAGTAAAGCGTTGCGTTGCTAGTCCACATACGAACAGGTCAACTACACATCGCCAGTGCGCCGCCGCCACGGTAGGTTAAGAGACGCTGCACTGTGCTGGCACCAGCGACAATGCCGAAGCGAGCTTGTAGACTTCACTTTAACGAGGCTTATCTTCGACTCGTAGAGCGTTATTCTGCTAAGGGTTATGCAGAAAACTAATAAGTGCTTGGGATGGTCAAGCAGGAGCCTGCTACCGCGGCGGTAGAGGGGGCGGGACTGCTATAGATAGTCATCGCCCCGCAAACTCTACTCGCAAAAGCAATGCTCAGTCAGGTTGAAAACTACACGCCCTCCAATCGTTACCGTGCACTCGGCATCTCGACAGAGCGCATTTGATCTAACGCTAACGTCCGCTTCTGGCCGATTCCTGCCTGTCGACACTGGCCAGATGCTACCCAATGCAGATGCAGGGCCAAGCATCGTTGCCTGTTACTGCGCTTTGCCGGCACGGATTTCAATCGCACTTTTTAGGCTCCTGACGTCGTGGGTCCATTTCGGAAGGACTAGTGAAATTAAAATACCTTCCAGTTCCGACAGAAGGCCTACGAACAAGGTGATCCAGAGAAAGGGCCCCGCGTAATCGAACATCACAATCATACTGACTGCGACCAGCAGTGAACCCCCAAAAAGCTTTGCACTCAGCGCATGGTAGCTCGCACCGCGCCCAAAACGCCACCAATCTAATGGATAACGAAGTAGCTCCAATGTGATGACGATGCCGATACCCCAGCGATGCGCATAGATAATTTCAGGATGACTCACCCAAAGACTGATTGCGATCCCAAAGGCGTAGATTGTGTCCGCTATGCTGTCAGCCTGGCGCAAACCTGGTGTTGCAGTCCCCCAGCGGCGTGCCAGCTTCCCGTCAAACCAATCAGACATCGCAGCCATGACGAACTGCCCCATCCACAGCGCTGCAGGTAGCCCTGCAACTGCGATCCATATTGCGACTGGGGCGAGTAGTGCTCGGGCAATGACCAATAACCAAGGTATGAGTCGTGTAAGCGGATACATCGGTAATCTCTGCGGCGGTTAGCCGCGCCCTCGGTAACTGTGAGCAGGAACTCTCTCAGGTGGCTCGTATACCTTTGTCGCGTCCACTCATGGCCGAACCTAGCGATGGGCTCAGCATAGCAGGCCGCCGAGGCTTAAAAACCTCTGACTGTCACGAAGACCGTTTTCGACCCAAAGCTGTCGTTCGTTGTCGAGGTCAACCCCATTCACTTGGCCAAAAGAATTGACCTTCCTGCGGGTCTTCAATAACTCCCATCGAAAGTTCAGCAATCGCTTTGCACACTGCTGTTTGAAGGAATGAAGAACGGTCGGATCGTCCCGACGACGTCGAAACTTCGTACACCACCTCGGCACATTTTGCTTCAGCTAGTACCTGCGAATTAATTTTATCTAACGATCGCTCGAAATAATCACTGTCAAAATTTTCGAAAAAATCCTGAGCCGCACTCGCTGAAATGTTGCAATATCCAAGCAATCCATCTTCGAAAAGCTTATCCCGCTCGACACAATTTTGTTGTTGAAGAACCTCGATCAACTCGGCTCTGCTGATTGATTCGTTCGGCCAGCATAGGACTGTGCAGTATTCGGTAATCTCGCCTTCAATTGTCTTTGACGTATCTATATCGCAGTATATTTCCGAATTAATTGCGTAATTCATGAGGGCGGCCACAAGCTGATCCCTCGTTACGCGCTGGCCACTCTTGGTGAAAACATAGTAGTCGATACTCATCAGATTTAGATTTCCTTAAGATCAGACCTGGTTTAGTAGGAGTTAACCGTCCGCTTCTGGTCGTACCCAGCCATTCAGCTGAGCATATCAGGTCACTAAGGCGAAAAGGTCGCGGACTGTCACGACGGGCAGCGTCGCCGTCGGCAGCGGCACGGGCAAGGACATCGAGCATGCCCTCAAGCGCTGGCCGGCTCTGTAGCGCTACGCCAGCTCCCGCACTCTCCCGATAGACAACAATCCAGTCTAGAATACGATGCGTCCAATCGCCATCGGCAAGAAGAACTGACTGTTTGCCGGCTCGGAGCGTGCTGGCCGCCGCGCCGCAGCCATCCAGAGCCTGTTTGCGATGGCCAAGCTCAATGGACTGGGTCCGGCCCGCTGGCTAGCCAACACCCTCGAAAAACTGCCGACCTGCCCAAGCAGCAAGATCGATTCGCTGCTGCCATTTGCGGACTCTGAGCCAGCTTGATTCGGCTGTGAAGGTCGGGCGGCTGAACGCTTACGCATGGCCCTGAGCGTCCATGTCTCGATCGGCTATGCGCCCTTCCCGCTGGCGGTCGGCAAGCAGCACCTGACGTGGGAACGCGTGGTGAACCTGGTCGACATGGCGCT
>Ga0265797_10005888_pt1 | contig 17679 bp, 14 predicted proteins | sample P2T30metagenome_FD_192433 | JGI IMG/M metagenome (GOLD analysis project Ga0265797, IMG submission 192433) | Plant litter microbial communities from East Loma Ridge, Irvine, California - P2 T30 | ecosystem: Environmental > Terrestrial > Plant litter > Unclassified | place: USA: California...
CATCTGTTGCATGGCGGCGCCTCCGCTGATGTCGCCCATGATAGTGGGGTTGGTTGAGCTATCACCCATCCAGATCCCGCCTCTGAGTTCTGTGGTGGGAAAACCACCATCAGAGATGTATCTGGGACGGACAACTAGTTCTTTCCAGTCTTTCTGAACTGCTCGCGCGAATTCTTCGTACGTATCAACTATCAAAAGCTGGTTCTCAAGCTGCGAAGAATTCGTATAACCGGATCGATAGGTGTCAGAGTAACTCAAAGTGTGACTGGTGGAGTAAACGTCTGCCATCAAACCAATCCTCGTTGAGTTGAGTTTACCAGATGGCCCAGCAATGTACGACTTTCGAAGCTCATCCGTGCCAGAGTAATAGGCATTACTGTCTGTGTAGAAAACACCAATGTCGTTCCGATATGCGTTATCGTCAACGAGATCTGCTTGCACTGGGCATCCCAGCGGAGCATCGAACTTCTTGATCAGTAGAGGCGCAATACCTGCACCAACAAGAGCGAAAGCAACGGCGACAAAGTAAGGTAGCCATCGACGTTTGAGGATCTTGACTCTCTTGAGCAACAGAATCCACCACTGCTTGAGAAGAGAAACGGGCTGCCCTTCGGATAGTTCATAGTCCAATTCGGTTGCGTCAACAATGATGTTTTCAGTCTTCGCTTTGGCAGTATCATCTTCTTCGGCCTTTTCCTCCAAAGGTTGGATCGCATCACCGGTGATTTTGATGAATAGCTCCTCCATGGTGGGTCCGGAAAGCTGGTAGCCACCGAGGTTGTGATTGTCGAGCTGGGCCGCAATCTCTGCAGCATGAGCGGCTGTCAAGACATGGTACGTCGTCATGTGCCGCGATTGTTCCGTTCGGAGTTGCCCAGAGATGCTGATATCGACGTCTGTCTTGTAAGGCAGTTTGACAGTATAGCCATCACCAAAGCCATGTTTCAAGGACGCCGAAGTGCCTGCAGCACGAAGAGTACCTTGATACATGATGGCAATATCATCAGCAAGGTAATCGACCTCGTCGAGGAAGTGAGTCGTCATGATGATGGTGCGATTTCGCCGCTCAGTGAGTAAGATCTCCCAGATTCTTCGCCGGGAAATTGGATCGAGGCCTGTGGAGACTTCATCCACACAGCAGACTGCACTTCCACCCGCGAACATCATCGCCATCTGGAGCTTCCGCTTCTGGCCACCAGAGAGTGTCTTAGCTCTAGCTGAAAGCTTCTTGAGAAGATCGACACCTTTAGCGAGATCGTTGACGACCTCGTGGTTCGCTGCTGATAGGCATTTCAGATCGCTGAAGATGCGGATATGTTCTTGAACCGTCAATTCAGGCCAGATGACATTGCTCTGTGGAGCGTAACCCAGTCCGCCTGTTGGATCGATGATGATGTTTCCAGACGTGACCCTCTGTTCGCCCGTTATGCAGTTCAAGGTCGTCGACTTGCCACTTCCATTAGGTCCAAGCAAGCAGAAAATTTGACCAGGGTATGCGTTGAAATCGACACCTTTGACCGCATCGACGTTCTTACGACGTCGAAACACTCGAGCAAAGAAGCCAGGCTTGTATGTTTTGCAGAAGCCAGAGACCCTGACGGTCGGATCGCCTGCGCTTACTGGCCGTTCGAAACGCCTGTGCGGAGATGCTGTTGAGAACAGAAGATGCTCTACTAGGAAAGCTAGGATCGGAAACACGAATACGTGTAAGACCAATATGAGCCAGTGGATGTACAGCGGAAAACGCCAATGTTCGGACTCGCTCGCCTCATCGGCCCGATGCATCATGCTGACCGGTTTGCCGGCTGCTTCGAATGTTGCCATGCCAGTAATAAAGTACGTCAAGTTTGCTGAAGGGAACAAGACGCTTAGTATGCCGCAAACAGTACTCGTTTGGTTGAAAAGCACCGCTGGAAGGATGGCGGCGATTAGTGTGATGACCACCATGATGGGGCCACTCAACTGGGCTTTCTTGAAGAAAGAGGCCCCGAAGAGAGAAAATCCAGTCACGGCGAGCCCGTAAAGTAGAACAAATCCCACGGGTAGATAGTTAGAAGTGACGGGCAAGATGGCGGCGGAGATGACGATGGCCACTGCCAGCCAGCCGGGAAAGTAGACCAGCGCAAACGATGCGTAAGCCGCGATTTGTCGAATGGCTATGCCCCGGAACTTGGACCCTCCCATTATCATGGTGTCAATCAAACTAGACATTCCTAACTAACGTCAGTCCGTGTTATGGGAATAAATGGTGCCACATACCAATTTCGCGTTCGCGAGCAACAAATGAAGTCAGATGATCGACTACACCAATGAGTGTGAGGGTAAATATGGGTGGAAAGGCCCATGTCACAAGGTTTAGGTATGATGCGGTTCGATCGGCTTCTAGCGCTCCCTGGTCCTGACGAGTGAATGCGATGATATCTAGCTCGGGGGGAATCTGCGATGTGTTGCCTGATTGTGACCGTGCGATAATCTCGAGCTCGAGCGCGCGCTGCAAAGGGGATGTGGCTACCTCGATGGCGTTGTTGGTGCTCGCAATGTCGATGGGACCATACGGCGTGGTCAACCCCTGAATTGTGTAGTTCCAATATCCGGCTGGCGACTCGTTGGTTCCCTCGGTTGGGCTGGAGAAGAATACAATGGCGCTGTAGCATGGTGAGTTGCCTTCGTTGTCGGTTCGGCAAACTACAGCAAGGCTTCTGGTATCATCGTATAGCTCTGGTGTTTTCCCAGCAGCGCTGACACGTCGTGAGAGTGAATCGATGACATCTGAGACCTCTCCTCCTTTCATACTGTTGTCGACGAAGCCTACAATGTCGTGGCCAGGACTTGCTCGTAATCCTTCCTCAAGGGAGGGTAGCTATTCGAGTGTTAGTATTGGTTCGATTCTGTGTTAGTGCCTCAAAGCTTTGGAGGCCACTGACCTGGCGAGGCGAAGACACGCCCCAATTGCCCCCAGACGCAAACCACGTCTTGCTGAAAGCGATAACAAGAATGACGACAAGTGGAATAGCGAGTGCACGAATGAAAGTGGTGATTGGTCTTCTCAAGCAGACAAGCAAGAGAGTTTTGCGCATGAGCGCCCAAATTTGGCGAAATAGCAAATCCATGGTTGCGATCAGGAACGAGTGAAGAAAGTGTCAAGAAGGCATTCAGCGAAGGCTCGGATGGAAGAAACTCGATTTGTTGAGGTAAACGAAAGGGTTGAAGTCGGACCTGAGGGGTATGGAGTGTTGATAGTCAAACTGCCGTAGAGCTAGTTTGCACATGCCTAGTGATACAAGCATTAGCCCAGAGTGAAGGGGCTGTGCTAAGGCAGGTGCGGGTAAGCTAGCATGTCTGTGCGTAGACAGGGACCGTTTTGTTGCGCATCTTTTGCGAATCATAGATGCTGTCCCTGCTACTCGGGTCCGCGGGTGTCTCCGCTATCAATCTCGTACAGACGACAGAGAAATGCCGGACAGCTGAACAAGTTATCTTGCTTGACGCTCTCCATGCTCGTGAGACTAGCTTACCCCCGGAGTCCCCTTAGCTATGTCCTTAGCTATGTTGTCCTGGGTTACTTCCGTGTTGTGCCATGATGATAGGAGAAACAGCCGACTGATAGTGCGCTTGGGTCTCAGTGCGAAGTGCAGCCGTACGGGACTCCAGGAGCGGCCAATGCGCAAGGCGGAGTTCGTGCTCGGGCCATCTGCGCCGTGATTGGAGCGGTCGGGTTCTCTGTATGATGATTGGACGGCTATACGCTAGGCGAGGCTGAGTGGAGAATCTTAGTACCCGGCGCTTTGCGCCACGCCAACAATTGTAAGGACGTATTTTAATTTCATCGAGTTGGTGTTGCAAGCAACGGTATGTACATATGGATAAGTATGAGGTGCAGGACAGCCTGCTCGCGTTTGGGTGGGTGGAATGATCGTGGGGCTCGGCGCGCCGAGCTACCGGCCGATGCGATTGCAAGAACGGGGATTTCGTGTCATCATACTGTTGTTGATACCCCCCCCCCCCTTCCGGCGTGTGGTCAAGCAGCAGGGCGTTGCGCGACCACGACCGTCGCGCGCGCAAGTACCTAGGTACGTCAGACTACCGCTCCAGTCTTCTTAAACAGTGCCAATCTCCATGCGCGTATCGCACCTTGTTCGTCGTAAGAACGATAGCGACACCCTTAGGCATCACCGCGTCAACGTGGAAGCAAGAGGATATCGGAACTATTTTTGCGATCGGTGTAGGTGGGCAACAGGATACCTTTCTGCACCCGCCATTGTGGTCGCCCCAAGTCCCTTACAGAACATGCACTTCCCTCCGCGCAACTACAGCGCGCGTAATCACGAAGTATCAAAACAGACTTGACGCCAGGTATCATTGGTTGGTTCTCGCGACTATAGTGAGCAGCCACTTCACTCTTTAGATGGCTCTCCCTCCATAATCGTGGGTAAGCCTTTCCAAGATGCGGCGATCTGTAGATGATGAGCAGTCGCCCCGCGTCAGTTTCAGCCTTACGCGTTGATTTGGCCCCCACACTTATTCTACATAGCCTCCACCATCTCACAAGATGGCGGAGCTAAGGCAGTGGCTATTTAGGTCTTTCAGACATAACGATCTAAAAGTCCCCAGCTTCCTATCTTCATCCTCCCAGTTTTTGCACTCTCGTTAGTGTTTGTACAATCATGGGCAGGCTAAACCGTTGCTTCCCGAAGCTCCTCCCCACGCTAACCGGATGGAGGAGACTAGCCATCCTGAACATCGGCGCGATGACCCTCCTAACACTATTACTATGCGGCTTCACCGTGGCTTCGATTCTCAAAACGGACCTCTCACGAATAAACAAACCGAATCACGGTGGGCCTGAGACCAACCGAGCGGCCGTGGTGCGCAACACCTTCCTGTTCCACAGATCGCAGTGCAGTGTATCGAGATCGGGTTACTCGACATCGGATGTTATCAACATGATCCTCCACCTACTCGTCAACGGCATATCCAGTGCGGTCCTCGCGTCGTCCAGTTTCTTCTCGCAGGTACTCAGCTCGCCAACCCGTGCAGAAGTGGATGTTTCGCACGCGCAGGGAAGGTCAGTCGACGTTGGAGTGCTATCATGGCGGAACGCAACACGTTTGTCCCCTTCCAAAACGGTGGCTTGGGTCACCTTGTTGATCACGTCGCTGCCTCTGCATCTGCTCTTCAACAGTGCCATATTGCAGTCACGAGACGGTGACACCTGTGAAGTGGGCATATCGAACCCTCTTCTCTTGGCCGTTACGCTAGCTTGTTTGGTCAAGGTGGTCATCTGCGTGATAACCGTCTTAGTTCTAGGTTTTCAGGAGCCCCTGGTCACACCCGGAGACGCATTATCTTCGTTCATCTCGAATCCGGACCAATCTACCGCTGGCAGACTGGACATGCTGGTGAACCAGTCGACGCACGGAGCTAGTGATAGTGGCACGATACTGTGGAGGTATACGTCTTCAAAACGGGCATCCTCCATTTCGCGCAGGGCATGGGCATGTACCTACGCCTTTTTTATTGCCTTCATCGTGGGTGCAGCTGCAGTTCTAGGGAAAGAAGCTCAGATGCTAACGATAAGAAAAAGTCGCTACATGTGAGTTCCCATTCCAGGCTATCGCACGCACTACTCTGATCCATATTATAGAGACTACACTAGCGCTCCATATTATAATGGCTTCACTAGCGCTAATCCTACGATCCGACCACCCAATTCCTCTGTCCCCTTCATCACGACAGTGCTTTTGGCCAATATTCCACAGCTCTTACTCTCAGTCTGGTATTTCGCGTACAACTCCATATTGACTCGCCTGCAACTCAGCCAGGAATGGGCTCTATTTTCCACGTCATTCCGACCTCTTCGGGTCTCTCAGCCCAGGTATCTTCTCAATCTTTCCTGACACATTAGAATAGCATGCTGACTAGCGCTCTACAAGAGGTCAGCAGGTTGAGACTTATAGACTCCAACTCCCTTATAAATACAGCATCCTTCTCATCATTCTCAGTGCAGTGCTGCACTTCCTTCTTTCCGAGAGCTCGTCTGTGGCTCTCTACACGGGCAGTATGTACCACGACAAAATGCCACACCTATACGCAACACGCAGACATTAACATTACACCTTAGGTTCTGATCCCAACGGTACGGACAGCTGGAATGACTATAGCTCTCTACCAGATGATTTTTATGTACAATGGAGTTTATCTCCAACATACTTAGCAGGACTGTTGGCCCTGGCCACCGCCGCCATCCAGGTTCCCTGGCTTCTGGGCTTGTTGCGACTGCCCGGGCACATGCCACCCATTGGATCGGACTCGCGGGCCATAGCGGCTGCCTGCCATGTCTCGCCATTAGCCAAGGCCCCAATCGTCGAGCAAACGGATGGGAAAGGAGAAGGCTATGAGCCCGTATCCATGGCCGAAGAAGAAGGGCACAGTGGTTTGCTCGCCGTTTCGAGGAGTCTTCTCTCATGGGGCGTGGTGAAGATGCCTCAGGATTGGTATGATGCTCAGGTAGACCGGCGAAGTGGTCCAGAATCACGCCGGCCTGTGGAGCATCTGAGTTTTGGTACGGCATTGGACGGTGTGAAAAAGCCTATTAGGGGACGTTTCTACGCATGAACAGGCGCTAGGTAGCTGCACTTATTGACACATGTCTTTTTGTCTATTCAAGCATCTCTTGCCATTAATGGTGAGAGAAGCTGATGACAGGTCTTTTGGATGGAGTATGAGTGAATGCATTACAGTCTAGGTCTCGATGCTACATGAAGACGGGTATGGAGGCAAAAGCCTGTAAGAAGAAGAAAGGGTGACGCGCGAAACGACAGCGCAAACTAAGCCTTGAGCTCAGTGGTACCAGCCTCGTCGCTGCTGCGGTTCTCCGCCTTGCGCGCGTACTCCGTACCAGTGATGGACTCATCACCCATATCCCAGTCTTGCGCCAGGTCCTCGAGCGTCCTGCGCTTGGTCTCCGGGATCAGCAGGGTAGTGAAGATACCACAGAACATGAAAGCTGAGAAGATTTGCATGACGTGGTTCAACCATGGGTTCTTGTTCGTCGCTGTAGCGCCCCGAGTTCGAAGAGGAGAGATAGCTCCCTGAGCGATGATGGAGCCGATCTTGCCTGAGCCAGCAGAGATTCCGTGAGATGTGGAACGGTAGCGAGTTGGGAAGCACTCTCCAGGCACGATGAAGGTGGTCGTGTTGGGACCCCAGTTGAAGAAGAGCTGGATGAGGACGTAGATGGCCAACATGGCGTGGTGGCTGAGGTGACTGTAGGCGAATCCCTAAGTGAAAGTTAGTGTGTGCCTTCGATGTATAAAATTGGAACATATACATACCCAGACAATGAAGAGGATGGTGAGAATGGTAAAACCAGCGAGTTGGAGTGTTTTGCGTCCAACAGTATCAATAGTCGCAACCGCAAGCCAGTATCCGGGAATAGCTCCAGCGCACACCAAGATAGCGTTACCGGCAGCAAGGTTGTGTAGATTAAGATACAGATTGTCACCGTTGGCGTAGCCGATAGCTTGGAGAACAGTCGATGAATTCAGGCCAAGTCCGTAGAATGCAACATCGAGGAGGAGCCATGACATTGCGGTACCGAAAAGAATCTTGCCGTTGCGGAGCTTGCCGTAGAACCTAAAGAAGTCGCCGAAAGAAGCCTTGGGAACTTCAAGCTGAGCAGTGGCCTGGGTCTGGGCAACTTGGGCGATCGCATCAGGGTCGCCGTTGCCATGCTTACCAGAGAGGTACTGGTTGGTGTCTGCGTTGGCCTTCTCGACGTCACGGGCGACATCGAACGTGTAGCGAGGAGTCTCGGGAATGGTAAGACGGTAGTAGAGCGCGATGCAGGCTGGGACGATGCCAATTCCGATAAGGGCACGCCACATCTTGTCAACTGCGATAGAGCACTGACCATCACAGTCTGCGTAGCCCTTAGCGCCTGAAAGCGTGTCCTTGAAACCGGCAACGAGGCAAAGCATGACCAGAGCACCACCGAGCTGACCAAAACCTTGCATGGCGAAGACGGCACCCATCATGGCGCCGCGCCATTTGGTCGTGGCGAACTCAGAAGTGATGATGGAAGACAGTGGGTAGTCACCACCGATACCTGATAGCTATTAGCAAGGCGATAGTTCGTAATTTGACAATAAACTCACCAATTCCCATCAATACACGCCAGAAGATGATCAGACCGACAACTGAAGTGCCGGGACCAGGGCCAGTGAGAGACTGGGCGAGTGTGGCGACGATGATCAGGATCAACTCAAGACCATACATCTTCTTACGTCCAACAATATCGGCCAGTGTACCGAATCCGACTTGTCCAAGAACGGTACCAGCTGATGTTGCAAGCTTGATAGCTGTGTCTTGTTGTGTGAGAAGAACACCCTTGTTGTCGTGCTTGTAAACGATACCCAACATGATCGTCAAGAGAGACACGCAGAAGATATCGTACGAATCCGTGAAGAAACCGGTACCTGCCACCAAGATGGCGCGCACATGGTACCAGCCAAAGGGCGCTTTGTCGATCTCAGCGAGCGCAAGCCGGCGTCGCTCATTGGGGTCTTCAATATGCTAAAGAAAGTCAGCAAGGCTGCTATTTGAGACGTCAACCGTGCTACCATACCGCGAAGTCATTGTTGAAGTTGTGGAACGCGGCGTTGCCGCCAGCTGTCTTGTGAGCCATTGTGAAGCTTTGCCGAGACTTGTCAAGAGATTAGACGAGGCTTGAGTCCGGAAAAGACGGCTGTGGGAGCTGGAGATCAGTGGTAGAGGGTGCAGGGCCAAGCTATATACCTGCACTCAAGCTTACGCCGAGTGCTGAGCATCATGCTTGTATGCCAAACCTACGGTACCCACGGACCAGTAAGATCATTCCGTTCTGGCACGCCCGCAGATTTGCAATCTTTCCTTCGGCCGTTTCGCTGTAAGCAGCAGACTCACTCGTGAAAATGCGCCTTTGCGAGCCCAGGCCGCCACCAGGCTTGACGCGTCTTGAGGGTTATCCTTGCCGCGCATCTGGTGTGGTGAAGGGAACGCGAGGAGAGGACGTTCGGTCCAATCATGTACCCCACGTGCTGCGCCAAGACGCTAAAAGGGGCACGGCCAGAACGCCTTCTCCCAACATCGCCCCGATTGACCTTTGAAGGATTGGAGCTTCTTCGCACTCAAGACTCTCTTGGAAAGCTTGGGTGCATCCTTATGATCTTGTGGCTTGTCTTTAGACGCTTGATCAACACTCACGATGACATCCAACGCGTATGCCGCCGACCTACCTGATCAGTCTTGTCTCGTCTTCTCCGAGGAATGCAACACGCTCGAACTGAACCTGGTCCCGTACCCCATGCCTGGACCGACTAGTACAGGGCCCGTCAGATGGGGTTGCATGCATCAAGCAACTGTCTCCGCTAGCCTGCCATGCGAGACCCGTCTTCTGGACTGTCGGTTGGTCCCGATACCAAACTACTTACCAGCACACTGGCAAATTAGCTTACTCACTAACACCCAACTAGTTATCAGGGAGCAAAATTCTGACACTTTGAGGTGCAGGTCATCGGAGGCAACCCAGCCTAGGGTTGCTGCAATGACCGACCCGAGGTTTCATTGGAACCCCCACTGACATCGATGTTAGACTGCCGCATGATTCTTACCCAATCCCATCGTTGCACGTGGGATGGCACTGCAGCGATCGAATTCATTGGTGCTATGAGCGTTTCGGTCGCTGGACCTGAGCGGCAATCGTACCACCAACCCAACAACAGGTGGATAAGCCTACATCGCAAGCGATACACTGTTTCAGCGTCCCAGGCGTTGAGGCTTTTGCAAGATCTACGGACTTTCATCGCATTCGCACATGCAATTCCATCCAGACCATCGACCGTGTCCAATCCGGGCTCACCCAAGACAGCGGTCTTGGGAGTGGGTCACTGCAAGACATGCAGGGGAGATGCAGTTGGATGCCGCGGCCGGGCTGTCCAATCCGGCAATGCAGAACTAGAACCCTCTACTGGGCACCCTCGTCTCTGATGACAATGCGTCGCGGCATCGCCGAGATCGAGAGGTTTTGCTTCCTACCGAATGCCTCGCCTCTCACAACATCTTGATCCGAAGTTTAGTTCTTATCGGTCACTCCACCTACCCGCATATAGTCCGCGGATCGCACGATCGGCTTGCCACAAGTTGCACCATTCGGCGCCTCGACCACTACATGTTAGATTCACATGATCTGGCCCCACGTGCCATCAACCAGGCCAGACACGCGGCAAGTAAAACCAATTCGACGAAGAGCACTGGATTTGAGCACCAGTCATCGTCATTCTGAACGACGATCTTTCCACGGATATAACATATCAGGAGAGGGTCGTTCGCCATTGCACGAATGAACTCAGACGCGATCATCATCAATTGATCATCTCTACTCTAATTCCAATTGGTCGTATGGTCTATTCTCTTCCGCTGGTATTCGTTCAATCGGCGCTTGATTCTCTCATCACGATCTTCTCTTCTTTCCTCCCCCTCGGCTCCCACAGTCATTGGGGCTGCCTGCTCTTTGGGCGGAGACGCCATCTGTTGTCGCTTGATAATCTTCCCCGTCAAATACTGAGATTTTCACAGCGGAAGAAGTCGTCCCGGAACCGTTCTATCGTGCGTCCATACTCGTCTTCCAATACTTCCCTCAACAATCTTCGTCTCGGTGCTGACTGTCGCACCCAAGGCCACGGTCGCTTGAACGTGTGTGTGGTTCTAGTTGCCTGGTTGCGTTGTCGTGGTTGCCTCGCATTATCTTTCTCCACTTTCTTCCTCCTCGGATGGGGAACCAGGTAGCGCAAGTTGCGCAATATACAGTGCGATTTTCCAGGCTCGGAAGCGTCATCATCCCCTCCTGGACGCTCCTTCTCTGATTGAGGCAAGTCGTGAGCAGTAGTTCCTCCTGGCTCCCGATCCTGTGGAGAATCTTGGGACGATCGTTTCTCGTTTGACACACCACATTGTGAGCTCATAATCGACGGCGATGGCGGATCTTCATGAGAATGATTTAGCCCCAATGGCCTCCCTTGCTTCGTTGCACAATCCAAAGGCCAAGCTCCCGGCGGCGAAGGCCTCCATCGCGGAAAGATGAGACCTTCAGGCCATCCCGTCCATGGAGTCTTCTTCGTCCGCCTCCACCCTTGTCTACTTGGGTTGAAACGCTCAGCATACTGCGTCAGTATGGACTGATAACAACCATCATACTGCGTCCGCAAGATTGGTTTGACCAATATTTCGTACGCGCCATTGACATCTTCCATGCGCTGTTGTTCGGTCATGTCTCGAGTGAATGTTGGAAGTGTATATCTCGTCTTCTACCACGAATACCAGTTGGCCGTCTTAAAGAAAAGACCGGAATGCGCTCGGAATGCGGAGGACGTACAGAGAGATTGAATAGACCTTCCTGGTCCTCATATTGTGCAGGATGGTCTCAATACTTGGCCTTTGTGCTCGAACAGAAAACCTTTCAACAAAGAATCTTGTATCCCATCCGCCAACGCGACGATCTGCTTTGTCGCATTATCGCTCTTTTGTCAAGCACCAAGTTTCGATAAGCATCGTCGCACCATCATGGAGGAATACCTGATCCCAGGCTGTCAAAGTGCTGACAGTGTAGACTTCGCGTGTGAAGGACGGACGATTACCTCGCCAGCTTCACTTCCTAGAAGCTTGCAGCCTGTGGCATCGCAAAACAGTGGTGTCGCACAGTCGTTGTTCGAGACTTCTGGAACAACCTCGGTCTTGCCACAGCGTTAGTACACGATAAGAAAGCCAAGGCGGTTGAAATGCACCGCTCATTCGACAGATGATCTCTTTCTATCGAATGGCGAAACAGCCAATTTGACTTGCCCGTATGTTGTCTTCGCCGATTCACATGCGATGTTTGCCTGGGCGGCAAGGCAACAATCTTGGTGGCGGCAACAAGCGAGTCAAGCGCACGCAGACATTACAATGCTGAGAGAGTTCTGACAGCTTCGATGGCTCATCTCGCTTCTAGAAACCAGTTTCGAAATACGCTTCGGCGACAGAACGTTAAGATGCAACGAAATAAGCAAGCAGGGAACCGTGGTCCGTACTGGTGGAATTGCGCGCCAAGCCGATTCCCCCGTATTTTCCCCGCCGTCCGAAGAGGCGATCGAGCCTTCCAGCCACGGGAAAATCTGGGGATGCCTCTTTCCACCACTCAACACCACAACCTGCAGCCACCAGTCTAACGTTGCGCAATACCTGCTGCCGTTCCTGGGGCGGAATGCACGTTCGCCAAGATGGGCCAAGACGAAGTACAGCATCACGGTGATGGACGCAGCATGCACTTGCGCGAGTGGGAGTTTCTCGAGCCTGTACGACAATGCGCCATCAGCCATTTTGCCGGAAGAATTGCAATGGTGGACGCCTCGAAGCCTGGATGCCGACTGCATGGTCGTGTTCTGGTTCTCCGGTTGCCGACGCTGGAAATGGCAGTATATAAAATGTAAGTGATGTCGCTGGTTGATCGGCATCAGATCACGCAAACCCATCTGCATCCTCTACCTGAAGATGAAGCTCTCAATTCTATCACTCCTTTCCCTCACGCTATGTGCGACTGCAGCTCCTGCAGGGGCTGACTTTAGCCTCGTCGGTTTCGCCAAGGACAACCCAATTGGACCAACCACTGGTGGTGCTGGCAAGAATGGCAAGAGCGTCACTGTTCGGACGGTCGCGGAGTTCATCAAAGCTGTAAACGGCAGCGAGCCAACAGTCATTTACGCCAAGGGCAACTTCAACCTCACATCGAGAGTTCAAGTAGGGTCGAACAAGTCTCTCATCGGAATGGGCAAGGGAGCTCAAATCACTGGCTCGGGTCTTAACATCTTCAACAAGACCAATGTCATCATTCGCAATATCGGGTTCACAGCGATTGACGACGACTGCATGACGATTCGTAACAGCACCCGCGTATGGATCGATCATAACGAGTTCACTACTGGCAACTTCCCTGCTCTGGGCCCTGATGCGTACGACGGCCAAGTAGACATCATCCGCGCCGCGGATTGGATCACAGTCTCATGGAACTACTTCCACGATCACTGGAAGAGCTCTCTCGTTGGCAACAGCGATGCGCTCAGGGATGTTGATCAAGGTCACCTCCACGTCACCTACCACCACAACTACTGGCGCAACGAGGGCACCCGCGGCCCTGCCGGTCGTTTCGGCCACCAACACATCTACAACAACCTCTACGTCGACTTCCTGTACCAAGCCATCCACTCCCGTAGCGACAATCAGGTTCTCGTTGAAGGCAACGTCTTCAAGGGTAAGACACGCGAGGCTCTCAGCACATACGGATTGGTCATTCCAGAGGACAGTCCCAACACCAGCCCCGATGGCGACTTCGAGATTGACGGCTTCGCGAACCTTGGTGCAAAGAACGACTTTGGAAAGGCGACTGTCAATATTACTCAAGTTGGCAACTTCACCAAGGCGCCTTACAAGTACAAGCTTACTAAGCTCAAGGATGTCGAGAAGATCGTGAAGAAGGGCGCTGGTCTTGGCAAGATCTGAGCGATGACACGATCGCCAACGATATGTATAAAGTAGTCGTGCTAATAGTAATGTTATTGTTTAGTCCCCATCCTCCGCCTCTTCGTCTGCGTCCATATACTAATCCCACTGACTAACCACAACATCCCACCCCTCCGGAAACTTCCCCCTCTCCTCCTCCCGTATCCCCTTCAACTCCAACCGCGGCGCCCCACCTCCTCCTCCACCCCCTCCCCTCCCCAGAAACTCAACAAAGCAATCTCTCAACTCATCCGGCATAGGCAGCACAGAAAGCACCTTATCAGGCTCACACCCAATCATCACCGCCTCCACAACCAACCTTCTCACCCCCGTCATCCCACTCTCCCCCAAAACCTTCATCCAATGCTCAGGCACACTATCATACTCCCCCAACCCCAACTCCCCCGCATCAAACACCACCTCATCCGGACCCGGATACCTAACCCAAATCTCCATACTCTTCACCCGCGCACAATTCCCAGCCCCGATCTGCCGTTCAAACGCGGGGAGTTGGCCTGGGTGCGGGAAGTTGAAGGTGTTGGTGCCGTAGAGGGTGGAAGCTGCTTCGGCGTGGATTTGTCTGGTGGTGCGGAGGAGGGAGGGGGTGGGTGGTTTTGGGGGACGGGGAGAGGGGGAGTGCCAGTAGCCGGGGGAGGGGAGGATGGAGCCGATGTCGATGGGGGTGGAGGTGGAAAGGGCGTGCGTGTAGATTTTGTCGCGGAGTTCGCAGGGGAGGGTTAGGAATGTTGTGGGTGGCTTGGGGGTTGGAGGGGTGGGGGTTGGTGGCATCTTTTGGGAGGTGGGAGTGGTGGGGTGGAGGGTTGTTGCTGGGAATGAAAGAAGTAGTGTTGGATCAGAAGGACGGTAGGTAGTTCTTTTGAGTGTGAGGCTGTCTAGTTTCGGTCTGACGTCAGGCGCTCTTTCAGGCCAACCGCGGGACCGGCGTACATCCTGCGCTAATCACCATCAGATGCCATTGGTTGACGCATAAGATGCAGCCCAACACTCGTCGAAAGCTTAGCTACGACGCACTATGGCGTTGTCCGCACCGAAGCATTAGCACGACACCGAGACACCGTGTATACGACTCATACGGGAGGAGATACTCTACGAAAGAGAGCAGTATCGCATCTCCAAGAACCTCTGCATCGATGAGACAATGAAAACCATGAAGCGGTCGAAGAGCCTTTTCGCAAACCCTGGGATCGCGACCGCTCGCTCAAAAAGGCGTGGAAGTAAGCGATGTCAAGCCAACGGAGCGTCTTCGCGCTTCAATGTGCCCCATCATTCCAAAGTGTGGTGCTAGCGTCTGTCCGCGCATATAAAGGCCTCTCTCTCCTCAGTGAACTTTCTTCCTTCCATCCACATCTTACCGTAATTTATTCCAAAAAGAATAAGCGTCGCCCACATGATCTTCCGGCCTGGAGAATTCCAAAACCATACATTTCCTTCGCATGTGTTACAGCTTCCAAAACTTACGAACATTACCTCGATGTGTTCGCGGGGACGCAACCACGAAATTTACCTCGCGACCTTCTATGATCTGCTCCTTCTAATCTTCAGCTTTCTACTGCGGAGATTTTGTCGCATATAAAGACCTTTCTCATTAGCATCCTTTCTTCTGACACCTGCACCTGCAATTCTTCATTCCAAAACGAAATGAGATCAACTAATGTCTTTCTGGTCTGGACGGTCTCAAAAACACCATTCTTCACGCTGCATGCCTTTAAAAAAAATACTCTACCTCAAGAACTATGGATTCGCGGGACGAGACTGTTCCAAAAAAAGCGTTTCGCAGACTCATGGTCTCCGCGCTGCGACCTCCAACCATCAACTACGAAAATTCTGGTCGAAATCAACACTTCAACATCATTACCACTTCTTTCCAAACTGCTACCAAAGCCAAGCGATGGCAGCAAGCTCTGTGCGTCTTCCTCGGTGCATACAGATCGACCAGGTTGCGATTACTTTCTCTCTCCTCATCAAATGTTTCCCACGTCGGATAACTGAAAATCGTCATCATGGCCACAATGTCTGAGTCTCCTCCTCTTTTTCGAAAGTTCACACAACACCTTCATGGAAGCTGCCCTTCGCGTGTACCAAACGATCCAAACTTCCAAAAACTCCAACCTGGATAGTGATGGGAGTCTGGCTGAAGTAAGATCGACTCCAATCTCCAAAAGTGAACGCGATCGCAACCGATGCTTCTGTGAAAACAACAGGTCGTTGGAAACCAGAACAGTGGCTCTACCATGGACGCGATATATCGCCTCACCTTAGAGGTATAAAAAGTCTTCCTTGCAGCGGCACTTCTTGTCTCTCATTTACCAGCTTCCAAAACTCTAGTTTCTTGAAATCGAAAGCATCCACAGACATGTGCTGCCTGGCATCAGTCTCGAAACCGGAGTTTGAAAAATTCCATGTTTGCCTGTGCTGGGCGAAAACGTTTACACCTTTCTACTCGACGCTTTGATTCAAAACGATATTCAGGGTATCGTATGGAGTCTGCTGGCTGCTCCAAAACAAAAGCTGATACAATATGTGATGTGTGCGTCCTGGTCTCCAGCGTTTTGCGTCAAAACACTAAGTGCCTCGCTACATGGGGTCCAGAACAATTACAACGAGAGTCATATGCTGGGTTTGCTGGCATATAAATATCTGGAGCGCTGCATTGCTTCTCTCATCCACAACTTCCCTCTCCTAGGCGAGATTTCCCAAACGCAGTACAAGGCTTCGTCATGTCCTTCTTCTCAGGGCTTTCGAAAATCATCCCACGGCAGATCCATGGCTGCAAGCCACCAAAAAAGTGTTAGTAATATCATATGTCGAATAGACGACCGCGAAGATTCCAACTGAAGAAGATCTGATGTCGAAAAAGACACAGAGAGGTCACTCATGTTCGGACAGTGTAGTTCCGGGACGTACCAAAACATCGACTACCAAGGACTATGTGTCATTGTGGAGCACCGAGGAGTCAAATTGTTATGAGAAGCGGCCTATGTCCTTCAAAGTCGGCGTGCTGAGTGTGCATGTTCCGCTCCGTCGCGCCCGGTCGCAACGGGTTTAAATACCACGCCATCATTGCTCTTACTCCTCCATCATACACTGCTTTCTTTATACCAAAGCCAACTGTAAATCTATACATGGTGTTTTTCGCCTCTTCCTCCAAAATTATGCAAGTCCCTGCGTATGTTTGAGCGAAACCAAACATCCTTATCGGCACAAAAGTCATTCTTTCTGGCAAGACCGTCCAAAAAGGACCTCCAGTATTCGATGTTTCGTTCCGGCCTCGCCTTCAATGCCAACTCTCTAAACAACCGTTCCAAAAAGGCATGACAGTCAAGCAATGGCTGTGCGAAAGACACCCAGTCCGGTGTTTGACACCAAACACAGATTAGCAGTGTTCGATGTCTGTTCCCGCCCAGAGCTCTGGAATATAAAACACTCTTCCCACTCTTCGAAGTCTTTCCTTCTTATATCCCACTCGACAGAGTAGATTTCCGAAATTCAGTTCCAGTCATGCCATGTCCGACTCTTCGGAGTGACCAAATTCAACTCGACACCCTCTATGGCGGTCGCGACCCTCCAAAATTCAAAGATATTCCGTGATATGAGATCCGGGCTGGCAGCTGGAAACCACAAGTGCTCAGATAAATGTCTGGTGGCTCGCTATCGTTGTTGATATATAAAACATTTTCTTTCCATTGCTTCTTTGTACTTCAAGCCTGGAAAAAGACACCGCATGTTCAAAATCATTCGTCCAACAGCTCATGCTGTCTTGTGGGGTTGTCCGAATAAATAAAAATCGAAAAGAACGCATGACTGTGCATCCTGGGGTTCACCAAAACGTATGTGAGAAAAAAGGATGAGCTGAAAAATATATACCTCCTCCACATGCATTGGGAGAACTGAGATTGTTGATCCGAAAAGCCTGTATGCTACTGCATTCATCAATACCCTGATGATGATCAGCATAATCGCGATGCCGTCGATGCTCTTCTCATGCCCACATATTCCCATTGTCCAGACAGGGCTTGTCTCATATCCATTGAATTGAACCGATCGTAATCGTAATCTACACAAAATATACAACATCAGTCCACCCCCCAG
>Ga0265797_10005889_pt1 | contig 17679 bp, 20 predicted proteins | sample P2T30metagenome_FD_192433 | JGI IMG/M metagenome (GOLD analysis project Ga0265797, IMG submission 192433) | Plant litter microbial communities from East Loma Ridge, Irvine, California - P2 T30 | ecosystem: Environmental > Terrestrial > Plant litter > Unclassified | place: USA: California...
TTAGCTGTAGGCACATCCAGGGGTCACCTCCGAATGGTGTGATAGGTGGTGATTGGATTCTTGTCAATGTCAAACATGCACAAAAACAGACTTTGAATGTAGCTCCCCCAAAAGAGCACTTGTTCATATACTAAGCGAAGGGTATATAATATGTAAACTGATCCAACCAACCTCCCCTACATCCTCGTATCTTCAAACATTTCATTGCCCAAATACATCAATAAACCATCGCATTAAAACACATTATTCAAACCCATCGCGGTTCAAATAGTGTCACGGCCTACGCCTGCTCAACAACCATCGGCTTCTCTTTCTCTAGGTTGTCATCGTAACTCGGTTTGTCCTTGTGCATACCCGCACCAGAATCATGGTACAAGCCCGAGCGCTCCAAGAGGTTGGTAAGACCGACCTCGCGGTGGACCTCAGCCCAGCGCTCCTTCTCACGCTCGGCGGTACCGACGGAGCCGAAGAGGGTATCCATTTCTTCCTGCAAGAGGGTGTTAGCATTTCCTTTGTATGAAAGAGAAAACGAGTTTGAGAAAAAGGGGGGAGGGAGGATGCAACGTACCAGTGACAGGCCCTTTGTCTCGGGGAAGAAAATGAAGATGAATGCCGCGCCCATGGCGGTGAAGAGACCAAAGAAGATGTAGGTTCCATATCGCAGATGGGTCAACATGTCGGGTGTTACCTGACCAACGATGAAGTTGTTCATCCAGTTGGACGAGGCGCCGAGAGCGATACCATATGGACGGTTGGACATGGGCCAGATCTCCGCAATAACGATCCACGCGCAAGGACCCCACGAGTAGCCGAAGAAGATGACAAATAGCCAGACCATGACGCAAGCCGCCCAACCGGCGCCCTGGTGGTTTGGCCAGTCGTCTTGGAAGCTGGCCACAATGCCGGCGATGATGAAGTGGCAGGCTGCCATGCCGATAGCTCCACTGACGAGCACGGGCTTACGACCGAGCTTGTCGACGTACATGACGGCGGGTATGGTCGCGAGGAACATGACGATTCCGACGACACCCGTGGCGAGCAGGTTGACAGAGTTACCGGACAGGCCAAGGCCGGAGAAGATGGTGGGCGCGTAGTACAAGATGGCGTTAATACCGGTCCATTGCTGGAAGAACATGGTAAGTGTGGAAATGGCAACGCGCTTGAACATGCCCCTGGTGGTGAATAAGCTACCAATGGCAACAAACTGGAGTTTGAAGATTGACATGGCGCTCATATCCTGGAGATGCGGGAAGTTCTCGGCAAGCGACTTCTTCTCGAAAAGACTCTGGGCGCGGATCTCAGCGTACTCGAGTTCGATGAGTTCGTGGTCCGAGGGCAGGTTACGGAGACGGGCAAGAACGCTACGAGCTTCATTTTCGCGGTTGTGATGAATGAGCCAACGAGGTGAGAAGGGCATGAAGATCATACCAATACCGAGGAGGACAGCAGGAGCGAGTTGGAGGGCGAGAGGAAGGAGCCATGCAGCCTCCTTCTGGCCAGCCCCAGTTCCGCCAATGTAGTTGGTGCCGTAGTCGATCCAGAAACTAATCATGATTCCGAGGGTAATGCTCAGTTGCTGCAGACCGACGAGCGCACCTCGGACCTCTGGAGGGGCAATTTCGGCATTGTACATGGGGACAATCATGGAGAGCGAACCGACACCCATACCAGTTACAAAACGGCCGCCGAGGATAGCATTATGACCTTGACCCGCAGAGGCAGTGCACTGAACGACAACGCCGACGATGAAGATGGCGACGTTAATCAAGATGGCGTATTTACGGGAGAGGATCTCAGCGAGGAAACCAGAGTACATTGTTCCAAACCAGGCACCGAGTTCGAGGATCGAGACGAGCCAGCCCTGCTTGGACGAGTTCCACGTGAGCTTCACCGGGTCCTCGATGTAGTCGCCCATGTCTAATTGTCATCAGCATTGTGTCGTTATACAAGGTCGCATCATGACTTACGCTCTTTGAATGAATGCATGGTAAGCACACCCGAGAAGACACCCTGGTTGTAACCGTAGAGCAGACCACCCAAGCAAGCGAAGCAAGCAATGCCAAAGACCCTCGCATTCTTGACCAAAGCCGCGGGTCCAGATGCACCGGCGAGCGCTTGACGGCGAGCCAAAGCGGCCACCTCAAAGTCGGCAGCACCACCACCGACGGGAGCCATGTTGACGGTTCGAGTGTTGGTGTGGTAAAAGTCGCGACAAACAAGTCAGAAAAAGACAATGGCAGGCACGAAATCGAACGTGCAAGGACAGCCAGATAGCTCTTTATAGAAGCCCTTTGACCGTTGTGGGAATCCCAGTACCAGGGAAACCATGGGGAACTGGGTCCTACATATGCAATCCCAATTTGCCTCTATAGCGCCCAGTCAGCAACCATAGTCTCGGGTAACGGGATCGCATGCTGAATGGTCGTTGGTGCGAAGCTTTCGCATGGCGGGTAAATACGCGGTTAAGCTCAGTGTCACCGACGCTTATTTGGCACAGCGGCCGCGATATAAGCCTCGGTGGCTGTCGTGGCATTGGCAGAGAATGCTTCCTTCGCACATGGGTTACAGGCAGTCTGGAAGCCGCTGACAAGATGGCGCGCTATTGAGTCGGGGAGTGGAGGGCACTGGTGCCCGCGGCGAGTCGTTGGGTGGCCTTTGTTGCTGAGCAATCACGCGGACGGCAGAAACTGCTTTGTTCATTTCATCGTCAAGGCGTCGACGCGGACTCGAGGCATCATGTCTCCTTTTATCATATCAACATTTGCATCTCACAATGCCATGCCTGCTGTCGTGACCGCATCGATCCCACTCCTTGGTAAAGGCTACAGCTGGCGCCCATGACACTGTTACGAACGGTATAGATTAAATTGGTGCATTTACCGGTCCGAGGAGCTAGTCGCTGTCAGCGGCCGTCAGCGGTCAGCCCCCGCCTCCGTTGGCTTGCAGTGTGGAGACTCCAGAGCGGGTTGCTAGTGTGATGAAAGCATTCTGCCTAAATTGCAGGAAATCGGTCTTCAACATGTCGCCAACGAAGCCGCGCGTGCGGCAAAGTCGGAGCTATCGTTTCCATAGTGTATATTCATAAGAAGGGATTTTCTCCAAGATTTTCCTCCGTGTTTATTTCCGTCCTTTCGATCGTCCGTCGATGGATGGTCGGCCTCGTGGTGGTGTTGAGCGAGTGGAGATGGTCGTTGGGTGGACCGCGGGGAGCCGGTGTGGGCAAGTGGAGCGCATGGCCAATCACAACCAGACCATCAGCAGTGTCACGTGCGTCCCCATCTCCATGTTCACACTTCTTTTCGACAACATCGCTGTCTCTACCTATAAGGATTTGCGACCCATGGTGATTTTTTCTTGACATGAATTACGAACTGTAGTACTCGAGGAACAAATGTTGTAGTGATTGTCGGATGTATTGTCGCGGCGCAGCATTTCTTGTGTAACAACATGAGGGGCCATTTTCTTCCGTCATCTCTTCCTTCTCTTACCTTCTTGTATCAGTACTGTTCTCCGTCTTCGTCGCTCTACACCCTCAACTTTGACTGCTTTACTTATCTATCATCGTACTCCCCCGGAATCTCTGCGCCGGAACTTTGCGATAGATTGCTGTACAGTAGCGACGGCCATACTCTTCGCCTAGAGAGACGTCTCGTTCTGGATCCATCAAATACCTATCGGTAACATGAATTCCATCGCCGCATCGTTGTGTATAATCAATCTTGATGTGATGTAAGAAGAGAGACGGCGGTGCTATTGGCTAATACTCAGTCCTGCGTTGTGGACGAAAAAAGACATACTTGCCCCATCCTGAGACGACACTCCCCATCATCAGACCATCTGAACCTATATCGGATACTTCAAAAGAGTGCCAAAGCTTTCTTGCCAAGGACATTACCATCCGGTTGGGATGGTGGTAGTATCCCATATCCTTCGTTTCCCAGGTTTCTGGTTCGAGCTGGCTGTCTCGCATGCTAGTCAACCCCATATTGCCTTCGATATTACCCTGCCAACATGTATAGGAGGCGGCGAAGTTGCTTTACATGATATGTTTTTCCACGGTGACAAGAGTGAACAGGTCTCCGACGTAACATCCATCCTTCTGAACTCCGTAAGCCTTGGCGTAGTGACGTAGTGGCCCCAACACACCCCTACAATCAGATCACAATCTTTGTCTAGAGGAAGTGGCGGGGGTCTTGGGTTGCGACTCTGCCTAAATTTGAGACGGAGACAGGAATCTGCGTTGAACCTAGATCTGCCTGACACTAAAGGACTAACATGACCTAGTAAATATATCAAGAAGATATAAATATTGCCACTAGCCACTAGTAGAACAGCTATAGTCATCTCAAACACACGAGCAACCTACATTATAATTCACAAATTGTACACAAACACGTTTTCCATGCAAATAGAACTTATCTTAGTCCTACTCAGCCTGATCTTCCATAGAGCTTACGATTCATTACCCTACCTTTTTTCAGACTTTGGTCAGTTCTATTTAGCTACAGCGTATAATCATATAACGACTAGTCTAACTTCAATACAGATAACAACCCCTTCGTATCCAGACAAGCCCCATCAATCAACGCTTCACTAACTTCAGGCGCTCCACCCCCTAGCTTATAGCAATCATCGCAAGGGACAGCTCCTCCAGAAAGATTGCTCACCAAAAGACCATCGTTGCTAGGTACAGTGCCTGCTTCTGTAAGCTCCATATTATCGTCTTCGACCGTAGTTACTTCTAACATGTACAACTTCAGCAGTCAGCTAGAATAATCAGCATTTGGAATTTCGAGTTCAACAGTTCCTAGCATTATTAGCACAACCTCGATAAGTCACAAATTTTCAGTTACAAGTTCTTCTGCAATCTTACCTAGCTCAGTGTCAGCACAACCAGAACTATCCTCCATTATTACCCTAGCATTACCAATTCCACCAGACTTGACATCAGTTTTTTCTACATCATGAACTATTCTGTCAACCCTTACAATCTTATTCTCGTCTAGAACTGTTCCAAATATTCTAGATAGATCTACTATTAATAGCTTGATCGTTGTGACTGCTACTGTCACTATATCAAACAGTAAACCTAGCACAGTCATTGTCACAACAACCCCACAACCTAACGTACCACGGCTTTCTACCAGTTATCAACACCTTCCACACCCCCGCGGTAATCCCAACTGATTCTAGTCTCGAAGCGGAAATCGAAACACCTGCCTTACATTTAACGATGATGCAGTCGAGGTGACGCTTCTTGATAACTCCATAGCTCAGCTCGTGAAAGAAAAGAGGATCATTGGAAGTCAAAGCGTCACCATATCTTCAAACCTGGCTAGCTCAACGGGGCTTCCTGGCGGCATTACGGCGAAATCTGAGAAGGCCACTAATCCTGATGACCAACACGACGGCTGAGGTGGTGGTCTTTTTGGAATACTAGGCGGTATGGCAAAATTCTTAGCATTAGCCGTTGGAAGGGCCGTTGGTGGAATTGGCTCAGTCACTACGGGTACCTTGGCATTTGGTGGAGGTACGACTGGCCCAGTCGCCGGCGAATATGTGTTGAAAGAAGCCCATCAAACAAATACTGCAAGATCATGCATGTTTGAGAAGCAACGCACCAGTGCCTCCACAGTATGGGCCTCCGGAAGTCGTGTACAATTTTGCGAGAGGCGATTCGCAACACGACTCTGTATGTATTTAGCGTCGTGAAAAATTCGGTAAACGACAGGATTCTGACCTCTGTCGACTGTATTCGACCTTTGCGACCTTGATCAGGTAAGTAGACAAGACTACTATGTTCCATCACTTTACTGATGCTCCCGTGAGCTCGGCCGCACTATCAACGACGCCTTCTGTGAGCGCTGGCACGCCTTCTGTATCAACTGATATGCCTTTTTCTGAGAGTTGAAGCTATCATTGAAACAATACTCCTATCGTTGCGCAGACAGAATAGGTCTCAACACTGTATGGTGCGCGTGAGTGGGCATATAACGTCCCGACGATGAAGTATGCTACTGTTCGTGTGCCTCCTGGAGATGCTCATTTCATACGCTCGCGATTATGTGATGACGGAGGTTCACACGTTTTTCCTCGTATGTTGCTATTTATGAGACACACATGCTTTCGTTCATTGTCTCTACATCTTCATGATTTTCCCCTCTTTCTTTGCATGCGATTCTACTTTCCTTTATCCTGTCGGTATTGTTTAGATTTGGCAATGATGAGTGTGTAAACTCACTCTTATTCCCTAATCAAGTTCCCATATTCCTATATATAGCTAGCTTAAAGAAGCTTGATAAACCACATCTCATTCAGAAAGGCTATGATGTGTGACATGCAAACGTGGTTCATCGTGCATACTTCCGGACGGTGGTATAGCTGTACATCTTATTGCAGAGATGTATGATGGAACTTAAATCCCCTCAATCTGATCAAAATTGGCTTGTTCGTAGGCAACACGGCTGCATTTATGGCTTGACTTCGCTGACGAATCTCTACTATGGCGAAACTGTCTGGAGAGATCTCGGAAGCATATACTAGGCGCTAGGTCCGAAAGGGGATTAGACCGATGTTAGGCGGCAAGCTCCAAAGCCTCCGGGAACATCACGACATTTACGCTCATCATCACCCCAACATTCGCCATCGTTATAGCACTGCACATCAACTCTGTTCTGAACCGTCTTGATTCGAAGTTTTTGAGTCTTCTTGCGGACTCTATCCGTGCTGATCGATAGCAGCTAGAGCAGCCTTCCTGCAACTCTATTCTCTCTTACTCTGCTTCCTTGAACCAAGAGCATTGCACCTCGGCCTGTCTTCGCTACTAGCAGACCTTTCTATTCATCAAGTGTACCTTCGTATCCGGGAGTGCCCACCAAAGTCCCTGGTACGCCAAGTGCAATCGCGCTCAATTGAGGCAGTTTCAGCGACCTATACCCGATCGAGCAGCGTAATTTCAGAGCACCCTGTTGGTGACATCCTGGACGTCTGACAAACGCACCCGTTTTCTGCTACATATCGATTGCGTGAGGGGCAGACACAATGCGGGGCTCTTTGACCTTGTCAACCCTCCTCCTCTCTCTTCCCTCATCCTTTACAGTCCTTGCTTCAGAACAACAACCTTTTGAATTCGGCGAGATGTCTGCACCACAATACACGCTTCCTCCATTGCCATATGCATACGATGTGAGTACCAAATGACACTGTTCTATCCCGCGATCGAACACTTACACCTTCGCAGGCATTGGAGCCGCATATTTCTGCTCAAATCATGGAGCTGCACCACAGCAAACACCACCAAACCTACATCACCAACCTGAACGGTCTACTCAAGACACAGGCAGAGGCTGTGACCACCTCCGACATCACCTCGCAGGTCTCCATACAGCAGGGAATCAAGTTCAACGCCGGTGGGCACATCAACCACTCCCTCTTCTGGCAGAACCTCGCCCCAGCCAGCTCAAGTGAGGCCAAGAGTTCTGCTGCCCCTGGCCTACTTAAGCAAATCAAGGCAACATGGGGTGATGAGGACAAGTTTAAAGAAGCATTCAATGCCGCTTTGCTGAGCATCCAAGGAAGTGGTTGGGGCTGGCTCGTCAAGACCGAAATTGGCAAGGAGCAGAGGCTCTCTATCGTGACTACTAAGGATCAGGATCCTGTGGTTGGCAAGGGCGAGGTTCCCATCTTCGGTGTCGACATGGTAAGTGGAATGCATCCAGCGAACCTGGTTAATTCGTAGCTCTAACCTCTTACAGTGGGAGCATGCCTACTACCTCCAGTACCAAAATGGCAAGGCCGCATATGTGAATAATATCTGGAATGTAATCAACTGGAAGACGGCTGAGGAGCGTTACCTCGGATCTCGCGCGGATGTCTTCAGCGTCCTCAAGGCGTCCATCTGAGTCATGGTCATGTCAGGAAAATGAGCTATTCTTGCATAACATATTCATAAGCGCGATGCAGTAGGAAGAGAATAACATTGCTTGCGTCGTATTGTACGTGAACATTCACTTCCGAGCACCTTGGTGGATCTTAGCGCGTGTTTCGGCCAATCGGGTACTCCCGTAACTTGCTCAAAGAAACTCATTCACCCTCAAATCCCAAACACCACGAGACGGTATCTTGAAGCGTTCGTGTTTGAATAGCTTCTTGGCTTTGCTGAGAAACTAATCTCTTCTATTCTATATTACTAGCACTGTCACACTCGATAGCCATTGCATTCACATCCATACTCTCACATACCTTTCTCGGTCTCTAACACCTTTTCCCGATATCTCTATTCGATAACCCGCTAGGAACATCTTCCAAATACCACCAACTTATTTCGCATTGCATCTACGACATGTGCAACGGCGCCTCAACCCGCGTCAGCCAAGGCGGCTCCATCGCCGTGCTCCGACCAACACACCACCTCACACGCACCCAATCCGAAGAAGAAATGCTTCTCCTCTTCCACAACCAATTCTCCAAACCAGGAACAAGCGTCAAGTTCCAAGGGCTAGACGATGGGTTTCAGCAAGATAAACACTGGATCGTCATACAGTATGCGCTCCACTTCACCAACGAGTCCTTGACTTACTAATAACTCAACAGCCGCGACGGCGACCTCTCCACTGCACCATCACAGGCTCCAGAGAATACTCTATACTCTTTTTCACTGGATGCGCGACCAGTGACCATGCAGTTACCGCAGAGGCTAGACTTGGGGGTCGGCGAGGTGGGCATTATTGGAAGGAGGGTTAGTGTCATGACAGGGTCTGTACGGGGGCCTCTGACGCTTGCAGAGGGGATCATCGGGTGGAATTAGGGTGGCTCTAGTGTGGGAAGATTTGCTAGGGGTTTTGGCGTTTGCAAAAGGGCTGACAGTGGGAGCTGCTCGTACGTTCTACGGGTCTTTTTGTCCGTGCATTAGCGATGGAATGGGTGTTTTTTTCCTTTACTTTTACCATCGATTCATTACTGGAGAGAGTTGCGATATAGTCAACACAGATATTCAATGCGTTCGTTGTTGAACTTGAAGCAGAGGGGAAGGCGCAGACCGCTGACCTTACCTACTCAATATTAGCGTGTCTGAAAGTGGAAAATGCCCCACCCAGTCGGCTGTCTTGTTTACCTGCCCAGGCTTCATTGCTCACTCAACCTTCACAATCATGCCGTCTAATCTGCCCACATACGATTTCCTTGCCTCGATCCTAGGGTGTCTTGTACGAAAATGCGGCTCAGAACTCTTGTTCCTTCCTGCCAAGGCTCGAGCACACCGGTGTGCAGCTCCATGCGAAGACGAACCATGATGTCGATACCAAATATAATGCGGCCCCCTGGGTTAGTTGATATATGTACAGCTCGTTGAGCAGACCTGATGCCAGGATAAGCATCGTAGATTCGAATTTGAGAAGACTACTCACGCCGAGATACACAGATAATGCCATTGGTCCCGACTTACGTCATTCACACAACCAATACACATGCACTTATATACGTAGGAACATTATTTCCTCAGACCCCTCTGAAGCGGCAGAACTTAGATACTCGGAATGTCAGCGTCTGCAAGTGGATTCTTTCCTAGCTGTTACACTGGACCGCAAACATGTCAGCTTACGCCAATTCAAGCTCGATCAAAGAGTCGAGACTATGCGGATGCCGCCAGACACCTATCATCTTCAGACCTGCACCTTCGTACATCTCCCTATGCTCCTCCTCAGTCCGGTGTCGCGCTCCGAGACTGCTCATGAGCTCCCAGTCAAGACAGGCTGATTTGTGTTAGCACTGCGGTACACATGAGCGGGAAGATTGGCTTACTCTGCGCCCAATGCGCACCTTGGCTGGGTACAACAAAGTCATTTATGAGGATCTTAGAGTACCCCTTCTTCATTGCCGGCACAATCGCTTTCAGAATATTGGTATTGACCTCGTCATTCCAGTCTTGAATGATGGAGTGTAGATAGTAGGCGCGGGCACCTTTCACTGGTTGTTCGGTCAAAAAATCATGTGCCATGGACTCAGCGCCAGCACCAAGTTTCGCAAGCTGAACAATCTCCGGCCTGTCTTGTAATACCAGCGAACCAGGTAATTGACCCTCAAACGCCTCTCTCAATCCCTCAATATCATGTCCGGAGCCGCCACCAACGTCAACCAAGAACGGCATGTCCTTCTCGGCGCCGCTGATCAGTCGATCCTCGACAGGGTAGTAATCTCGATAAAACCATCTCGGTCGCCCTTTACTCCACATGTCCATCATACTCGCGAATCGCCGCCCTATCTCTGGCTCTTGCTGAAAGTACTCGAAATAGTGGCTGCCCTTGCAATTGTAAGTATGCTGGAATGGCGCATCAATGCCAGAGTCTGGACACTTCCAGTCGCGCTGTTCAAAGTAAGACTTCATCGACTGGTGCACCGGCTGGAAGTTTTCCGCAATGTAAAGTATCGAGTCCTGGTACGATGGCTCTGCGAATGCAGATGAGGTTGGCGTGTTTGTATATATGCTAGGGCCGGTTTCACGAACCGTACCCATGGCAGCGAGATGGCGCAGCATGCGACCGACGATAACCGGATCTACATTCTTGTCGCACTTGCTCGCGATTTCTGCTATGGTGGCGCCGGTCTCTGGAATCTCCTGCATCGCTTGGAAGAGTTTCACTTCGACCGACATCCACAGGACATTCAGATGTGCCGGTTGCGCCCACAGCAATTGCAGCATATTCTCTGAGGGATGGCTGACTTCGGTGATAAGGCTTCTACATGCGTCGAGCAGCCCTTCCCTTGCACCCGGAATCCCGTTCTTGAAGCCATCGCTAAGCTGCGCGATATTGTCGAGGAGCGACAGAGTAGCCTTGCTCGGAGTTGGGTCGGCGGCCATGATAAATAAAGTTTGGTAGAGGGGGACCGCGAGGGCTGGAGATTGGAGAATTGCGCCTGTCAGGTGCGACGAGCGAACCTCAGCTTTCTTTGCCCCTCATCGGACAACATCCTGGCCGAGTTCGACAAGACAGAGGCAAGGAATCGGAAAAAGGCGGAAAAGGAAGGCGTGCCGACTTGAACATACAGCGAGCCGAGCTCAAGAACCTCGCATCCTCGAAGCCTGGACTTTGCCGCGTCCCCCCCGCGTTGTTGTGAGATTTACCTTGTTCCTTGTTACCCATCAGCCACTCCACCTTACTAGTCCTCCTTGGCCCCGGAAGTGTGACGAAGAAATTGCCCCTTTCGCTCGTCGATCGTCGCGACAATGTCTGGCTTACAGGATCTGGAAGCGCAAACCCCAGCACCATCGTCTGTCGATACGGGCGCGACGCCTGCTTCCGTTCCCCACGACTCCACTGTGGATTCCGGCGTCGACATCGGCTCTTCTTCGGATTTTGACCAGGAGAACAGTGCAGCATTCGCGTTGGAGGCGCAAGATGACACTAGTGAAGCGTCGACGGATGAAGGGTGAGCGGAATCTCACTAGAGATGAAGTTAACGCAGGAAGCTTTGTTATTAACTACCATGGTAGTTACGACGACTCAGACGCATCGTCGTTCCTCTCATCCATCCTCTCAGAAGTGCGGCGAGGAGTCGAGATAGAAGGCCGTCTATATCCCTCGTACGGCAAACACGAATATGGCATGCCTATTGACGAAAAAGAACTCGACCGCAACGACCTCCAACACCACAAATACACCCTGCTTCTCCGCGACCGTCTGTTCGTCGCCCCTGTCACCGACTCTCAACTCAATGACGCAAATGCCCGCATACTTGATTTGGGTACCGGAACCGGCATCTGGGCCATGGACATGGCCGACAAGTACCCCCTCGCCAACGTGCTCGGCGTCGACATCGCCGCCACGCAACCGGCCTTTGTCCCCCCAAACTGCACGTTTGAAATCGACGATGTAGAAGAAGACTGGCCCTACCGAGCCTCGCACTTCGATTTCATCCACGGCCGCGACCTCATGACCGCCGTGCGCGACTGGCCGCGCCTAATCCAACAAGCCTACACACACCTCAAACCAGGCGGCTGGATCCAACTCGCCAGCACCATCCCGGGTGCCCTCTCCGACGACAACACCATCCCCCCAAACAGCGGCTATGTCGAATCCGGTCGCCTGTACTTTGAAATTGCAGAGAAAATGGGTGCCCCCCTCGACGCGCCCCGCGCCTGGAACGCCCAAATGAAGGCTGCGGGCTTCGTCAATGTTACAGATGAAGTGTACAAGCTACCGATGGGTACCTGGCCGCGGTCGAAGCGGCTCCGTACCATTGGCAAACTCGAGCAGATTATGATTCTAGAAGGCGGGTTTGAGGCGTACATGCTACGCGGGTATACGCAGGTCTTGGGCGGTAGGGCCGAGGACTTGCAGATTATCCTGGCCTTGGCCAAAAGAGAGGTGAGGGATCCGAGTGTGCATACCTATGTGCAGTTTCATATCACGTATGCGCAGAAGCCGGCGGTGGTGTGATTGATGTAGGATAGGGGGAAAATATGACGTGTTGACATTTTTATAGCTGGAGTTAGGGGGATGGTGAGGTAGGGGTGCATGCGAATAACATGGACCGAGATGAAACCTCCATAACTACATTTATGGACGAAGATACGACTTGGATTTGTACACATGCTACTGTCGCATGCCCTTGCTCATACCAGGCGTCGACCGACCGCAAGACCTCTAAAGCGGGGATGGTCGTACAAGCAAGACACTGCAAGTACAGCCAAGTACGCACTACATGGAAACGTGGCTACACAACAAATTGTGAATAATGGCAATGTTGGGGTATCATTTAAATCATAAACTACTTTTTCTCCTTGTTGTTTCTCTGCCATCATGTGCGTTGGCGCTTCTTTGCTTTGGACAGCGCTTCCGATATTGCAGCGACTTCTTGCTCTACATCCTCGTCATCCTCACTTGCGTCGTCTTCATCAGCAGCGAGTTCGAGTAACGTGCCGCCCTCTTCATCATCGTCAGAGGACTCATCATTATCATCATCGTCATCGTCCGTTTGCAGGCCGTCATCGTCACTGAAACCGCCAAACTCGTCGTCATCGTCGTCATCGTCATCGACTTGGTCTTGCGCTGCCCCTTTTGCATCGCTGTTCGCGGCAACACTTCCTGTAGCCTCGCTCTCACCTCCTCGTTTCCTCTTCTTACTCATCTCTCCGAGCTTGCCGTCACGCTTCTCATTGATTGGCCCGCTTTCTTCGCCCTCTTTGTAAGGTGGTGGTGTGAACCATGGAAGTTTTCCTCGTATCCAGTCGTTGAGGACCATCTTCGCCGCTCCGTCGATATCGGCCTCGCCTCCCTTTAGCAGGCGACCACTCTTTCGGCAGATGAGTTCCAAAAACCTAACATCGTCGTTCTCGTAATCCTTCTCCTTGATATCATATGTCCGTTGAAGATGTCGTGGCTGCACCCGTCTCAGAACGGCCTTGATGTATTGTGCTGGATATTCCACATTCTCCACACGCACACTACCGCGTAGCAGAAGGTCTTCATCTGTATCGCTCTGGTTTGGCGGAACAATACCGGGGCAGTCAATCATGTAGATCCTCTTCATCAGTGTAATGTATTGCCAGACCTTGGTCTCACCCGCAATCGGCGCAACAACGCATACCTTCTTCTTGCGAAGAGTGTTGATGATGGAAGATTTTCCTGTATTTGGGTAGCCAACCATGCCGACCGAAATCTGTTTGCGGTCGCTATGGAGGGAGCTAAACTGGCGGAGGAGCGCAATGAGCGAACCCTTGCCGAAGCTATTATTGATGGAAGCGTGGAAGGCAAGTGTGGGAAACTCGCGACTGAGGTGGCGGACCCATGCAGCCTAAGCAATGTCAGCTTTGTCCGTCTACAAACAAGATGAATAGTTTTGGACGGAATGTGCGAAATATTACTAAGAGTAACGCCATGAAGCTGCGAGTGCAGAGACGGTCCTCAACTCAAACAAATCACGCGTAACTCTATTGACAAACAACCAAGACGGTTGCGGTCGACCCAGGATCAAGACGATCTTAGGACGGCGAGCCACTTTTGCTCTTCCCAACTTGTAACAGAACCAGTTCATGGAATAGGAATAGGTCCTTGACTTAAGGAGGGTGTGGTGGGGATGAGGATGTATAATGGCGTCACTTACAGCTACTTTGGAGGGAACCAAGTCAACCTTGTTCAAAACAAAAACCAGATGCTTATGCGGTGCTTCAGTCCTGATGTATTTTTCGACGGAGCGACACCGCGTTCCGTCTGGGTCGCGAGCATCTAAGACATGTAGAATAACGTCAGAAGAGTCGATGACCTAAGGAGAGAAGTTAGTATGAAGTCTGGCGGATGGAGGAGATATACTGACCTTGTAAAGCTCGTTCCAAATACGCTTTGACGTGCCCTTCATGAAGATGAACTCTCGGGCAGACGTGAGCTCGCCATCGGGGTTATCAGCAGCGTTTTCGTTCTCGGCTTCACCCGAAGTGCCCGACAGCAGCTTAGCCTGCTCAAGTCGCTCCACATATGTCTCGTGCATGCTTCCTGTACGACCAGCCAGATCTTCAATGGAGCTGAAATCAAGCTTGGGGCGTTTTCTCTGCGCCTTTGGGCCGAAAGTCTCAGAGAAGGGCTGACTGCCGACAGCAATTTTGGCCGCGTGTTGCTTTAGGCCAGGAATCTGTCCGGGGGTCTCGATCAAGCTCATGGGAAGCTTATTCCGCTTCATGAGGTATGTGGTGGGATCCGAGGCTTGCGCCTGCACAGCAGAGCGGAAGCTCTCCAAGGCATCCTGCGATATTACTCGCGTGTTGTTGAACCACTTCCTGTTGGGCTCTACGCGGGCGACGGGCGCATCGCGGTTTTGGTAGACGGCGGCCTTGGTTACGTCTCCCTTGGCATTGCGTTGAGCCTTGCCATCTGTAAGGCGCTTAAGGACCTTGACCTTTTTCGCATCGCTGACAATTGTTAGTACTCATTCACTCACGGCCCAACAGTAGCTATGCAGAGAACTTTGGATGTCATACCGGTAAAAGTTTGTGCCCTTGACTTTGACATTGCCCATGCCATCGCCCGTCTTGCCCTCACGCTCCTTTCGGGCTTTCTCTTTCTTCTGAACACCCATGGCGGCTACACTTTGAGGATTGTCGAGTGGTGGAAGAGCGAGGAGCGAAGAGTTCAGGTCGCGAATAAACGGGCAACTTTTTTTGAGAGGCGGGAGCTAACCTGGGTGGGGCCAAGCGGCCTTGGCATCGACAATTTCGAAGCGGGCGCGACTACACCACCACTGCAGGCACCTCCGCAGGCACCTCCGCATCGCTCTCCAAGCCCCAATTCTCTCGCAATGCCGCCACGGATACCCGTACGCGCTTCTTGGACGTCCAATTCACCCTCTGCACCGTCTGGCGCATGGACTAGCACTAGGACTCCGTGTATGCGCCGGGCCTTGTCCTCGACACCCGCTTCGCTCGCCCTCGGCCCGCAGTCTCCAAATTACATCGACGTCCCCAAGCCACTACAACCTTCATACCCAGTCAAGCCGGACGTAAAGGGCCATCTTCCTATCCCAAGAGACATTTTCAAGACGAGGAATAAGCACCCAAAGGAATCAGATGTCTTTATCGCAAGGAGCACGCGGGAGCCCAAGGAAGTGAAGGCACCGGGGCCCTACAGCAAGGATGCCGAATACCGGTTATATAAGCAAAGACTGGCGGAAAAGAGGAGGGAGGCATTGAAGGAGGGTGTAAAGGAGCTGCACGAGCGCAAGGTTACATCGGAAGCCGAGTACATGGCCAAAATCCAGGCCATTGGCGCAACACGGCGGGCACTGGCAATGGCACCACGCCGTGAAGTCGACATCTTGACAGAGACATCCGTGGCAAAGGGGATCCGTGACTTTCTAGGCGACTCACTCCCTCCACGACAAGATATTTCCAAAGCCCGCAGTAGAGCTTACCAGCGGCGAATTGCCAGGGTACAGCAAGTGCGCGCCTCCCGTCTCCATGACCTATACACAAATGCCCGCGAGTTCATCGTAGACGAACAACAATTAGACGAGGCCATCGAAAAGGCATTTGGTACTGAAGAGGAGCCCGTTGGCTGGGACAGAAAGGGCAGCATGGGCCTGCGACACGATGGCCACGACGGTCTTAGTCCCTGGCATGGTCCCATGCCCGAAGGTGTCGGCGAGATGCTCAAGAAGCTCAAGGGTGGCGAGGGTGTCGGTCTGGCCAAGGAGAGAGTCAAAAAGGTTGCCGAGGAACTTACTGGGGGCAAGATGTAGGCTTGAACAAGAACTGTATGAATTGGACAGTGTGTATTGTATGACGGCATTCAATCTCTTGCATACGGCATAGCAGGGCGTGCATGTGCCAAATTGCATCTTCTTACCACTCACTTAATTACCCACATGCTCGAACCCATGATCAAAATAAACGTGCTGCCGTTGAACATGCCTTGACATGGAGTGAACTGCCAAGATCAGGTACGTCCGCCCGCCGTTTGTCATATTCTTCGACGATCAGCAAATGCAATGATGTTAATTCATTGAAGTAAAAACAATGAGTTTAATTCACATCAGAAGCTATTTAATTCAACAACTCCCTCGTATACTTATCTTTGCTCGCCGCCCTCATACCTACAAGGTCTGATTTCTACAGTGAAAGACTAAGTCTCATAGCGAATCAAGATAAGCAACTGCCTGACCGCTCATTTCTACTTCGTTTGTCTTACCCAAAATCACCACGCGCCCATCTTGAGTTTAGGCCGCTTTGCATCCTCGACCATTCTCTCATGCGCACAAGCATTGGTCATAGCATTAGATCACGTCTATACCTACACCTTACATTCGCCCCACCAGACCAATAAGTTCAAGGATATGCACACATGACGATCACTTGAGCAACGCCAGCCTGGTATTCAATTCCTGTGTATATAAGCCCCCCTCCCTCCAACTTTCCCCTAATCACCCAAACCCTACCCTCAACACCGACACTCATCATGAACCTCCCTATCTTCCTAAGCTTTCTAACTCTCATCCACCTCACCCTCTCCTACATCTCCAACCTCACCGCGCGTGCCTCACTTCCCCTGACACCCACTCACCAACGCCGCGGTATAGCCTACAACGATGCCTCTATCCCTGCCCTCTTTGACACCACCGGCTCCCTCGCAACCTGGCGCTACAACTGGGAATCAACCTCTCCCCCCTCGACAGCATGGTTCCGCTACGTACCCATGCTGCATTCTTTGCTGCCCGAGCACACGGCAACATGGAAGGTGAATGCAGAGGAGAAGGCAAAGAGTAATTGGCATGATCATGGGGAGACTCCGACGTGGTTTTTGGGATTCCATGAACCGGACAATTGCATGTGAGTTTTTCGTCTTTTCCTGTTTTATAGGATCCCGAGGGAGGAAGAGAGTAGTGTATATGTTTGTATGTCCGTATGTACACGTGTGTGCTGATATATTGCCTACCAATAGTCCCAACGCAGGCGGCTCCTGCATCGATGTGCCAACCGCAGTTGCAGCCTGGAAAAAATACATGAACCCCTTGTCCACGCTCAATCCAAAGGTATATCTCGGTTCGCCGGCTGTTACTAATGCAGCGCCGTCTGGTACCACTGGCTTGGGTTGGTTGGCAAAGTTTCTCGAGCAATGCAACGGGTGTCAGATTGATCATGTTAATGTTCACTGGTATTTTACCAATTCCGTTTAGGTCACTTCGATTTCACACCCC
>Ga0265797_10005890_pt1 | contig 17678 bp, 15 predicted proteins | sample P2T30metagenome_FD_192433 | JGI IMG/M metagenome (GOLD analysis project Ga0265797, IMG submission 192433) | Plant litter microbial communities from East Loma Ridge, Irvine, California - P2 T30 | ecosystem: Environmental > Terrestrial > Plant litter > Unclassified | place: USA: California...
TAGGTTTTTAGTAAACCTAGTATCTAGTTTCTGTACTAAGATATAAGAAACTTTAAATATTAATATAAATATACTTCTTTTTAAAAGGTTATTAGATAACCTAGCATCTAGGTAATATACTAGGTATAAAAACTACAACGTTAAATTAAATATATCGTGATGTTAATTATTAGGTACTTCCTAAACGTCTCTCCTACTTTACGCTAGTAGATAGCTAGAGATAAAACACAAAATCAGGTACGTCTTAAAATTTATATTTAATAGTATATACTAATATTTAGATTAGTTTTGCAATACCGCTTAGAAAGAGTAGGTTAGATAAATGTTTAATAGTATATACTAATATTTAGATTTATTTTGTAATACCGCTTAGAAAGAGTAGGTTAGGTAAGGCTATAGCTAGAGAGAAGGCTCTAGCTATAGAGAGTATAGGGTAAGTAGAGAATAAGGTATATAGAAGACAGGCTAAGAGCTTATAGAACCTAATAATTAGTAATAGTAGAACTTAATATAGGCGCTTCGTTTATAAAACTATATAGATAAAGCCGTAGCAATAGCTTAAAAGAGCATATTCACGCGTAGTAGCTTAGCTAACTTTTAGCAGGATAAGTGCTTTAGAAGGCGTTAAACCCCTCGCTAGAGTAATACTCTCCCTCTGTCTAGCTTGTTAGTAGGCTAGCCGACGTCGCTGTAATAGCCTGTTACTAGCGTAAGGCGAATTAGCAGGCGGTAGATAGCTATCTACGCTTTAACTAAAGCTAGTCTTCGAGCTTAGATATACTACGCCGTAGTTTATCAAGCTATCGAAGAATTGCTTTGTCTATAGTGCTCTATCTTCTAGTTTTAGTCTTTAATAGCTTAAAAGACGCTAACAGCGCAACTCTTTCTAGTGAATCTAATTAATCTAATCCGTAGATTTTAGATCTCTCTAAAGAAGAGCTACGCTATCTTATAGTAGAGAATTCGTTCGTAGATAGCCTAAGGCCACTCGAGCCTTGCGGAGTATATACGTCTATAGATTAATCCTTCTCTATAGTTCCTATAAATTAATGCTAAGCCTAGCTATTTTATATATACTATGCGATTAGTTCTAGTTAGAGCTTAGCTAGAAGAGTTCGATTAAGAGCGTAGGCGGACGCATGCGTAATTAGGTTATGCCCTGTCTAGAAAGACAGAAGCTTAAGAAACCCGCTTAGGTTATCTAGAATATATGCGTCAAACGGCTAAATAACGTCTAGTAGGTGCTTTTTCGCAATACTAACAGCGATCTAGCGATATATAGCAAAGTTTAGTAGGAATAGAAACTTCGGCGTTAATCTTTGTAGAGCTTTTAGTGCCTACGCAGTAGTAAAGTAGCTATTATTGTTAGCGTAACGCTTAAATAGATAGAGGTTATTCTAAATTTAGTTAGATAGTTTTAGTTGTCTAATAAGCAGATTAACAAAAAGCTAAATCTAGGCAAGATATAGAAATAGCGCCCGTTTAACTCTTAGACACGGAACGCGAATAATATAAAAGAAGTTGTTTAAACGAGTGCTTACTTTATTATACGTAAATACTAGCAGCAGCCGGCTGTTATAGACAAACACGTTTCGCGGTACTACTCTGCTATCCGCCTACTAAACAACCTAGAGTTCTTCTACGCGAGTAGGTATGCCACTTATAAGGTAGATGCCTGCGAGAAGATACTTAATAAATTTGTCGCACTACTTTAAGTAGCGTAAAGCGCGCTCTTTGCCTTTACTGTATAAGACAAATCTCTCTTCTTTACTAAACGCCCGACGCGTTAATAGCTTAAAGGAATCCTATATCTAGTTAGCTAGGTCTTATAGAAAGAAATAGCCTAGTACGTGTTTTAAGATATCGTCTTTAATACTGCTTAATAGGCAGTACGGTAGAGCACTAAGCATTAGTTAGCGTGAATCTCTGTCTATTCTTTGCAGTAAGTGCTAGACGGAGAGGCAAAGTTCCTCTATTATAACTCTAGCTCCAGCGATTTTAAGCTACTCTCTGTTTAGTAACTAGGCGATATTAGTATATACACTCTCGCGTTTTGCAATAGCTCGGCCGTGCTATAGGCGCTTAATAAGGTAGCTAATAGGAGATAAGCTACCTCTTTATAGGTATTAGAGTTAAATCTTAATATAAAGTTAAGTCTGCATTTAAGAATACGCAGAGCGATTAGGCTAAGATATAGAAAGCGTGTTATATGCACGTAGAGGTAGGGCGTACTCTAGCAGTATTAGTCTCCCTACCTAAATTAGGGCGGCAAGGTATAGAGTATAGTCGTAAGCGGTGCGGAAGGCTAATTGTAATAGATAAATGCCTAGCACGCCTAAAAAGTTAATAATTGCTTTACTCTCTAACCTACTACTTATAGAGCTATTAGTCTAGAAGAGAATAAGAAGTCTATAAAGCGCCTCTAGCAGAGCTAGTAGAGTAGGCTCTTTAGCCTAGAGCGCATAAATCTCTGCCTATATGTATTGCATAGCCTTAATCTAAGGTACTATAAGCGTTAGGCTATACACCTCTTCTAACTCTACCCCCTAAGCAAGATAAACTTACTAAGCGCGGAACATATAGCAAATAAAGCGGGTAAAGTATTAGTAGTATCGTTGCTTTGTTTGCGCGCGCTATAGAAGTTCAAAAGAGAAGGCGTAGAATAAATTTCCCTAGCTTCGCAGCTAGCAGCGTAACGCGCGTAGCGTATCTAGTAGCGTCTCTTCGCACTGCGTAAGTACGTAGCTAGTAAGTTAAACTAATTTGCAGAGGCCTACCTTAACTTAAGCTAAACTTATCTAAGCTACGCTGTCTTAGAAGCCTAGGCTAAGATCTAATTCTTGCTAAGGTGTCTAGGCAGTAGAGGTAACTATGTGCAAAGGTTTGTGGGCAAACTAGCGTAGCTACCTACAGCTACGTAGCTAGTCTATATTCTCGTTATACTCTAGTTCTTAAGACTAGCATGCAAACTTCTGCGCCTCGCTTACAAGGCAAGCCTCTTTGTCTGCTTTAATTTCGAGAAGCGCAGCAAGTTTAGGCTTAAGATTAGCGTTGTTATTACAAGAATGCAGCAATTCTGCAAGAGAAGTATCTGCTTTCTTAGTAGCTACGCGCTAGTACTTAATATAGCTATTCTATAGTATACACTAAGCCTACAGAGAGTAAGCAACCTCTGCCTTTAGTATAGCTATATTATATAAGTTATAGGTTATGCAGACGTGCATCCGAAAGTAATCCTAATTAGTTATCTTAAAATTATAATCTTTACAAGCGTAGCTAGGAACTAGTGCAGCAAGAAAGAGGAGCAGCGGGCTTCTATTAGGCAGAGGCTAAATATCGTCGTATATTTGCGCAATAGCTGCTGTTTAAAACGCTGTAACAGTAGGCTTACGTAGGCAGGCGTAAATATAATGTGTATAGGCAAGATAGGCGTTAAGCCTTTAAAATATAATTACGCTCTTGCAAGTAGTATAAAAGAGGTAATTGTATTTATAGAGGTAAATAATAGGCATTAATATTATAGCAGAGAGCGTAGAGAGCGTTATAGCGCGTAGTATAGTAGTAAAGAAGTAGTAGAGAGGTAGTAGAGAGATAGTAGAGAGGTAGTAGAGAGGCAGTAGAGAGGCGATAGAGAAGGTAGAAGAGGCGAGAAGATTATTATAGAGAGGGAAAGAGAGGCAAGAACAGGGGTGTAAAACCCGCGCTAACGCGACTAACAGGGAGTAGAACCTACGCTAATTGTAAATCGCAGTGGAATTCTAGGCAGTCGCTTAGAGGTAGAAGTAGCTATTATTAGGTTATTATACAAGAGGTCTTAACAAGAAGTAAAGAAGTTAGTATAAGAAAGGAATAAGTTAAGAGAGAGAAGCTAGCTTTATATACCTAGAAGAGGGCGCTAAAACCCTCTCTTACTACGAGAAGTAGATAAATAACAATAGCTAGAGTTATATAAGAGGTCTTATTTACTATTAGAGTAGTTAAACAATAATTAATATACACGTATAGAAGTTAGATTTACTATAGACTCTAACGTTATATTATAAACACTCTCTTATAATAACGCGTTATATATAATTCTTAGAAGAGAGGTATTATAAGAGGCTACGCTGTATTAAGCAGATAGTTCTAGTTATATAACGTACGACTTAGCGCTAACTAAAGTAGTAAAGCATAAGGCCTACAAGAGGTAAGTCGTACGCGTAAGAAGAACCTTTCTTCTCTTATCTTTCTTCTTCTATATATAGGAGCAAATGCATACTTATTAGTAGGCCTCTTTCCGCCCGTAACATTAAGTATATAGCTTAGGCACTAAACTCTTATAGCTTAGTATATTTAACTTTATACAAAACTCTAGTATTTAATCTAAGAATTATACTTCTTTCTTAACCTTTTATAATATTACATTATTCTACTAAACGTGCTATTACACTCTTATACTATTACATTATTCTACTAAACGTGCTAGTATATAACTCTGTCTAACGCACTTGCTTATACCCTAAGAACTAACTCTTAGGTTATCTTAGAACGACCTTTACATTACCTCTCTATTTCTTATTAGCCTTATCGCTCTTACTAAAAATTACTTAGAGCCTGTAGCCCTAAGACGTTCTCTAGAGTAGGTTATCTTATAATATAGATAACGCGTAGTTTAATAAGTAGACTAAAAAGAAGAATAAATTAGACTTAAGGTAAGACTTATATATCTTATACTATAGAACGTAAAAAGCTATAGCTCTAGAAGCTATAATAGAGTAATACAGTGTCTTAGTATTACACGCAACGTTGCCTTACACGTTATAGAGTTAACTCTAATAGAAGGCGAAGAAGAGAACGTAAAGCAGAAGACTTCTTTTCGCGATCTTCTGTCTACGAACTTCGTCGCGCGTTAACAACCCACTTCACGCCTTCGACTACGACCTCGGGCTGCGTCATCTGGACGAAGTGGCCGCTTGCGCTCGCGAACGCAAGCTTGCTATTCGTAGAGAGTTGAAGATGTCGCCTCATGATGCTCTCGCTCTTCTCGTCCGCCGTGCTAATCAACTCGCGTACCCGACGCCTCTGCTCTTCGCTCCCATTCCCTTTCGCAACTCCAGCTTTGTACATTCCATGCCAGTCCCGACTGCGCATGCCTCCAATGACGTACACAGGCTTCTGTCTGAGAAGCGGCTGATGGGCACTCAAATCCTTGTCGCGCAGCGTCGCGAAGCTTGCTGCGTACTCGTCTTCTTCCATGCGCGCAATCGCCGCGTACTTCTCGGTCGCTTCATCAGCCATAAGTGCGTCCCATTCCTGCTGCGTCAGTTTGTGGTCTGCGGCAATGCCTTTGGCAATATATGGGTTGATGCCCTCGGACATGGCTTGGAGATCCGGGTCGTTGACGTTCAAGACTTGTGGCAGTGTCTCGTGGTTAGCGTCGACAAGTACCAGCCCGGCAATGTGATGGCCATTCCCTGTTAGCGCAATGAATTCGTTGATCAGTACGCCGGCCCAAGAATGACCGACGAGGATGAGAGGATTCTCGAAGGGAACGTTCTCGACAAGGTATTGGATATCTGTCGCAATATTCTCGGCTGTGGGCGGGTACGGAGCGCTGTCGGATAACCCATAACCGGCGCGATCGTAGGTGAAGCAGCGCATGGATGCAGAGAGCTGTCGCACGACGGCTGACCAGTTGAGCCTGCTGCTTGCGACACCAGAGACAAACAGTACCGCCGCATCATGAGGATCGGCCGGTTCCGGGCCGTAGGTGTATAGCGCAAGGGAATGGGTGCCATCGGTTTGCACCATCCTTACACCAGCGTGATCCGCGGTAGTCATCGTGTGTAGATCGTGTCGCGTGCTTGTCGTCCAGGGTCTTGAAGTCGTACGTGAAGAGTCTCAAGACAGGTGGTGACGGGTTTTCCTTTCGAACGCGACAGCGACCTACGCTTGCTTAAGTAGATGCGAAGTTACAACATATTCATCGACACCGCGCGGCGTAGTCTCACCAGGGCAGGATGTGCGGAAAGAGTAAGGCGCCACCTCGCTTGTGGATCAGATTCATAAGCAAAGGGCGCAGCGCCCTCCGCGACCGTACGAACGACAAACTCGAGCCGGTTTCAAGCTCAAGCGACTCCTGTACATAGCCAGGCGGCCACGATTCGCGGTGGACAACTCATTCCATGTAGATTTGACCAAGGACTGCTGCGCTTGGCAAATGCTTTGTGTCGCGCGCGCTCGTGCATGGAATCTGTGTGCAAGGTACGACTATCAGATTTGGGAGTAGCGATCTAGTGCTTTCTTCGAACGGACGACGCTTGAGGGTGGTAGGAGAAGTATATGTCACTGCGGCATGATGTCTGCGACGAAGCGGGCAACGGTCGCAGCCCTCCACCGATATCGACGCCGAACGCGTGCAGGGCGAGAAGCCCAATGGTGATAAAGAAACATTAGGTTGAGGAAGTAACGACGCGCTCTACAATGCGAATGCGCGTGTCAGCCAAGCGAGCGCGAATGCGCGTGTCGTCGTATCCATGTCCCGCAACAGCTTGCGCAGCCATTGTTCACCTTTGTGGTACTTGATACGGCGCACATTCTAAACACATTTGTCCTAGATTATGTGCATCTCTCGATGGGATGCTAGCACCAGCGGGCCGTCCCAGGCATACATTACCGCTCGAGAGGCGGAGTGGCGCCGTGCTGGGATGGGTTTCAAGCGAGTCTTCGTAATGGTATAGTGCGCGTCTGCCGACATCGTGTGCGGTCGTGTCATAGGATGGGATTAGAGATACGGGGACCGGCGTCAGGATGGGGAATGCGTTGATGAGTAAACATCTGCTACTGCGATACGTCAGTCGGGCCCTGGGGCAGCGCTCGGGTGGGGACGCTTACGTTATACGGCACAGCGACAGCGATGGGCATACAAGTGTCGCGCCGATCTTGTTGCAGTAGGAGGATTAAGGATTGTGAGAGACGATGTCGCCCTCATTCACGGTGCTACGAGGAGTTGGTTGGAGGATGCGCAGCGGTGGACGGTTGCGCGCGTGGATGGTGCATCATGTTCAGCTGGCTCGCCTGCGCCAGTTGTTTGATGGCGGAGGCATCAAGGCGCGATGCGAGAAGGAAGATCCCACGTAATTCTGGAGACGGAGGGGACGCTGTAAGGATCGTGTTGGTGATGTCGCGGTGGGTGTGCCCCCACACCCCGAGGAAGCTTGGCGGTACTGTATCGCCGAGGCAGCCAAGCGACACCAGCTATCTTCTGCACCAAACGTCACACAGCTCCGATCCTCACGCAACAGGTCAAGTTCCAGCGATGTCACCTTCTGTATCGCATCACTATTGGCAACTCTACAACGAGTTCATAACAGAATAGAGTTCATAGTGTACATCGGTCAAATCAGCGATTTTAGGCAAGGCTCTTTCTGGGATGCGCCCGCGGAGGTGCTCACGACTGACGTCCAGCAAGTCGCCAACGTGGTCAACAAATGAGCTCATGTGGAACTTTGTTTCGAGGCCTCAAGAGCTCACGGGGATGGGCTATGCTACAGCTGTCAAGGGGACTTCGCAGCTCCCCGGGAAAGCTGTACCAAAAGACTGCGCGGTGCTACCGTGGGAAGTTCAAAGAGTCGGATTTCGCACCGTACAAAGCCGAAACCGTACCTACTCGGATTCCCTCGCGGTGTGTTTCGCGATTGGTGTAAGACGAGAGTTGTGTTGGTGTTTTACGGCGCGAAGCATCAATACCCTGCGTATTGGTGTGTTTCCATGAAGGCTTCCGTGACGAGTCCCGAGGACATCTGGATAGTCTTCATTCGCTGCACTAAGAGAATGACTGCTTCGAGGATGTGGGACAGCATCGTGCGATGGAAAGGACCGCGGCAAGAAGCACTCGAAGAGCATGCAGAAAGGCGAACGCTTCATTTCCATAGCTTCCGTGCGAACGTGCAGCTTGACCGGTGTGATGGTATTCGGCGCTTTGGTGACCAGGGTTGTGGTTACAACGTCGGCCGAGTGAACTCACATCCAGACCGCATTGCTGGAGTGACGAAGACACAAAGGACGAGATGTCAGAAGGCAATACTTCACGGCGCAGCAGCTATTTCCCATCTGGAAGTTGATAACGTTGCCAGGCCACTGACGTAAACCTGCAGTGTGCTGGACACAAACATCTTCGCGTTCGGCTTCGTCGCATTATTCCACTACAGAACGGGCAGTCGCGCCGATATTTCGCATGGTCCTTGAAGATGCGCATGAATTCCCCGTATTAACATGCTAAGTTTAGCATTGTCGGGTCAGCGCGGACATTGCATGCTATTCAACGACCGTGAGCTGTGTACTACGGGTAAAGAACCCGTACTACGGATGAAAAGCCGGCGGGTACTCACGTGAACTTCGCACAACACGTGCGAAACCTTCTAGAAGATGAGGTCGAAGGCTTGTCAAGCGGGAAAATGATTATCTCCACAAGGAATATCTCGCTGAACCTATGTTGAGTACGCCTCGACACTAGACTCTGGGGTTGATGGAAAGACTCTGCGCAGGTGCAGCGAAGAGTCGACGTTGGCTCCCTTCGGACCGCTGCTCCACGATACGAGATAATGTGGCTCGCCCGATATATTTACGAGATGATCATCGGAATCGCGGTGGGTGATGGACGTTTGCGGTGTGGCATGACTGCAAGGCTTCGAGAAACGAGGCGGTAAACAAGTCTACTCGCGCCGGTTAGCTTGAAGGCTCCTTCCCCACAAGTCTGCAAGGAAGGACTACACGAAAGCGAAGTATAGCGCCGCTACTAATAAATTGCCTCCAGTCTGATGTCCGTTCAGCGGTGCACTTCCTTGTCGCCAATCTCCAATGTAACCCCGTATAGATATTTCGAAAGCACAAGCATCAGCCGCATTGACGCCCCCCGAAATAGACGAAAGCTTGTCATTGCACTAGACAACGGCGGACGTAGACTGACCTGCGTATATAAACGTTGAAGGGCTTCCGTCAAGTACTCATTACACAGCATCCATCCATCTCTTCACAACAAGTTTAACTCATCTCACCCACTTTCGCTACCAACCCACGAATCAACCATGAAGTTCGCCATCGTTGCCCTTTTCGCCGGCCTTGCCGCCGCCGCACCCACCGCCGTCCAGGAGGACCAATTCGAGACCGTTACCGTTAACAACGCCTCGTATGGCGGTCGCGACGAGACGTATTTCTCGTTCTACGTTCACTCTCAACACGTTGACAACGTCCACTGCGCTGCCAACCCTAACTTCCGGGTCGATACCGTCTACAGCTGCGACGACTCTTCATACACATTCCGCGTCTTGCAGGTGGACGGCGGCATCTATCTGAGATTGGCCCACGTTCTTAACGGGTGAGTTATTCGAGCGATTATCGGGTGGGGAGAACACGTGCTGACATAACTTTAGACCTTCCATGGTGGGCGACTTCATGGTCAGGATGAACGGACCTATTCCTATTGCCCTCAGCCAGGTCGGCACTGCCACTGCCGACTTGGACAAGGAGGGAACTGCTTAGACGATCAGTGGACTACATAGTGAGGGATCTCGCAGTCGATCAGACCCGTAGCTATAATGATAATGTTTTTCTGGATCATCCAAACAATGCAGACTATAATCCATGTGATGTTCGCATTGTGGGAAGCAGATCACAGTCGTCCTGAGGCACATGCGCGTGCTCTTCTATCGACATAACGACATATCGTTCACCTGAGCCAGCGAAGTATACCATCACATGTTTGAGTCTCCGACTTGACGATCTGACTGGTTGAGTACATGAACGTATCAGTCTCGCGCAATGCGGCGAAGACGTGCGACAACAGCTGGTTGGCATTACCTGCAATGCCCTTCATATCATGGCCCGACGCGTTTCGAGAGCATCATGTCCGAGGTAACGCTCCGTATTGATATGGCCTGCTTATGTGTCGGGCCGGGCTTTCCTATAGGACGGCGCTGGTAAAGTATGTGTTCACGACGATGTACCGACCGACTTGCTGGCTGGACGGCCTAGATCAGACTAGCAGCTCTCTGCGGATGGGTGTGATACTGGAAGCGCACGAGCGCAACGAAGCGGTTGGACTAAGGGTATTGTATCTCGGGCGGGAGATGCTCTCTGATCGCGTCGTCAATTCGTCGTCGCAAGAGTGCGCGCACAGTTTGCCGTGTTGACATGGGCAGTCGCGCTTGGGCGTGCTCGTGTGTGCGCGGATGTTGAGACAGGTATTCGCGACGCGTGATAATCTTGTGGCATCTCGATGAACTGGCTGCGTGTATTCGTCTGCGGTGCGGCGGGTGGTGGGCACAGCTACGGTGCTGTTGAGGACGTGGAGGCTTGCGGCGATGCTGCCGCCCGGAGATACGCTTGCAGCCTGCCCGGAATTAAGCGACAACGCGCCTCGGCCCGCCCATCTGCGCGCCACCCTCACGACGCCCTCAACATCCACCCGCAACGCGCTGCCCAAACGTTCGCCTCTGTTCAGCATGCTGGCGTCTACGAGTCGACCTTTCGTCAAAGTATCCCTCCCGGTCAAGACTAGAGTCATATCTCCATCATCCTGTCCGTCGATGCGCTCTTGCGATACCATTCGGCTTCCTCGTGCTCGCCGTGGTCTCGAACGTTTATCCCTCATGAGCTTGACGCAACAACTGGCGGTGTCGAGCTGTTGGCCGGTCTCATAGCAATCGGGATACTCTAGCGGGTTCTGTTCTATTCGTACACGTTTTCATCGAGGCGATGAGCAACTTCCGACGTCTGCCTGGGACCCTGCAGGCATCATGTAGTCTGGGCTGCATACCGGTGATCCAACAACAACGTCGCAATGTTTACACCGCTTGGTACATATGGCCAAAACATCGGTACGCCCATACGGACCTGTTGTGGGGGACATGGGAGGCTGTGAAGCCAGTGGGACCACTGCATGATCGCGATCCGTCGCTGATGCACGGCTGCTCAGCTAGGCCAGCCATCCTCGGGGCCCCTACATGCTCGGAGGGACTACAACCAAATGAGCTAAACAAAATCTTCATCATCGTTGCACCAGTGTACGTTGGGTTGGAAGACATCAACTGGACTCTTGGTTAAATTGCTGGTAGCGCACGCAGAATCTTGTACCATATTGCGACCGCGCTGCAGCACGCATATCTCAGACTGGAAGCTATGCAGCTGTCACATTTGAGTCAAGAACTGTACATTCAACAGGGAGCGATGTTGTTCAATGCCCCCGCGGGTCGGTCCAGGGAGAGGAAGGCTCGGAGACTCCGATACCTCGGCACTACATGTACTTCCGACAACCGACAGCCGTGAAAGTCAGTACGCCATTCATTTCCCCTCAAATGTCGATCATACATTCGAGCTCTGGGCCTACCCGCAGTCCGGTCCGCTCTATACTAAAGAACGTCACTCCGAGGATTGCTAGGGATTGTTTTACAACACGAGCGAGCCTTGTGTATCCGCTAATCTAGATGTGACACGGGCGATCGGGTTCCGTCCTTCACAAGGCTAGCGTGCTGGTACGAAGTACAGATGTACTAACCCTACCTGGCACGGTTCTGGCTGCTCCGCACTCGCACAACCTTTTTGGGCATTAGTTCTAGATTTCCTCTCACTACAAGATTGGGTTTCGACATAGAGTGGAGAAGATAGAGTCGGAGTGCGCGAACAATGCAAGGTGGAAGACAGCATGTAGCAAAGAGAAGGTTGCAGACCAAGTCCAAAGACAGAAGGTCACACATCGAATTTTCAAGACGCTAGGTTAAAGGCACGAAACGAAGAAGCATAAGAAAGAGCAGATTCCTCGAAAGAAGGACGGCCATCAAAGCATCTTCGCATCGAATACAACCAACATGCAGCTTCTCAAGTTCTTTCTCCCGCTAGCCTTGAGCGCACCTTTCTCGGCGGCGCAACCACTCGATGAGAGAGCGATCTCTTCGAGCTGGGCTGGGGTCAACTCGTACTTCCTTCATGCCTACCAGAAGTATGCGCACCTCAGGAATTCTCGTGCATATACTCACCATCAACAGGGCTGATCGTCTAGCTGTACTCGACGCGGTCAAAGATGCGAAACTCAAGACGCTGCGTATCTTCATCTCTCCCACGCCTCAAAACAACAAAGACACTGGCTCAGTCAACATGCCCGATATCGAGCCACAGCAGGTCGGCACATACGACGACACCCAGCTGAAGGCCATTGATCAGCTGATGGTCGAGGCGCATGACCGAGGTATCAAGCTCATCATCGCTATGCATGATCGCTATCAACTGGGCTGCTGGGGTAATGGTATGTTCCCTTCAAGATCGAACTGGAGTTGCCGGTGATACTAACGCGTGCGTGTCACAGATACATACGTGTCGAAGTACAAACTTCCTGCAATCGACTGCGCGAGGACGCCCGCCGCTCAGAACGACGTGACATTCTTCTACCAGGACGCATCGCCCATCTTCGACTTCGACAACCGCCTCACACACATTCTTCAACACAAGAACGCGTTGCTCTCGGGCTCACCGCAATGGAAGGATCTGTCAGACTATATCTTCTCGTTCAATATCCAGAACGAGGGACAGGGACATCTGCGCAACAACATTGCGCCTGCGCCAGAATGGTGGTGCAATCGAAGCAAGAAGATGCGAAGCATCATGGGCAGCAGCGCCATTCTTATCTCGACAGGTACGTAGTCTACATCCCCATTCGCACTGCTCTGTGCTCAGAGACAAGGATACTGACTTTTCATGTTTAGGCGGTGGAAACGAATTCCCCAACTCCGACATCCCCGAGAACTGGAGCTGCGCGACTCTCGATCTCGTCGACATCCACTCTTACAGCGGCGTATCCGAATGGCGCAACAAAGCGCCCATTGCACTGCAGCACGCCCAAGCCGCCAAGAAGCTCGTGCTGTTCGAGGAGTTCGGTGCGTCTGGTTCCAACAAGGCGAGCGTGGTGGGTCAGCATATCGACATCTTCAATGGTCTCAAGGTGCCGTGGATGATTTGGCAGATCAACAAGCCGGGTAAAGGTGCTGCGGACTTTGAGTTCTGGACGAATGAAGACACGTTTGGGGTTGTGAAGCAGGGGAGTGCTAAGGCTTTGGGTATTGCGGCGGCTCAGACGTTTCCCAACCTTGTATAAGTGCATGCATAGTGGGAGAGAGGCGGGTGGAGAGAGATTGCAGATAGCTTACACCGCTGCATGACAATTATGACTTCCGATAAATGTCGCCTGTACGCTTGATCTCGTCGTCGACATCATTGCCTCTACCTGCAGCTTCCAACTTCCTTACTAACGGCAATACTTCCTTGCCAAAGCGCTCTATGTCCTCCTCGTAGTGCAAGTGAGCAGTCAGCACCAAGTCCACGCCCAGACTCTTCAACAGCAATATCCGATCGGCAATCTGCTCTTTAGTACCGATCAACTTGGTCTTAAAGCCGTCATTGTACTGCACCAAATCTTCAAGCTTGCTATCCGCCCACATCCCCTTCTTGTTACCTGTACTGGCACCAGCCTGCTGTACTGCTTCTCGAAACGCCTCAACGGCCTCCGTGTCGGCTTTCCCTTGAATCTCTTTCAGCACGCGGATAGCTTCTTCTTCCGTCTCACGGATGATGACGAAGCCATTCACCGCGAATTTGACTTTGCCCTCACGCCCAGCTTTTCGCGCACGCTCTTTCACATCCTCGATCTGCTCGCGGAAGCCATCCAGATCGTTGCCGTTCATGAAGTACCAATCGCTGACTTCGGCGCCATTGTTCCGGGCGTCGTCGCTATTGCCGCCTTGGAAGATCTCCGGGTGCGGCTTCTGGAGTGGTTTGGGTGACAACTTGTAGTTCCGGAACTGATAGAAGTCGCCACCGAAAGTGAAGCCCTCGTCACCAGCAGTCCAGATGCCCTTGAGTGCGCGAATGAACTCGTTGGAGCGTCGATAGCGCTCGGCATGCTCGAGCCACCATTGCCCGATACTCTGGAATTCACTCTTGTTCCAGCCCGAGACGATGTTTACTGCAATGCGCCCGTTGGTGTAGTTGTCGATACTTGCGATCTGCTTTGCTGTGACGGTGGGGTTCCATGGCCCGGGAAGTATCGCAGCGATGAGCTTGATGCGCTCGGTGTTGTGCAACAGCGCCTGAGATAATGATACGCTTTCGTGCTGGTTGTCGGCTCCATACGATGCGGTGAAACGAATTTGGGTGAGCGCATACTCGAAGCCGTATGATTCGGCCGTCCGCGCGTATCGTACGTTGGATGCTAGGTCCCAACTCGTCCGTTGGGCTATTTTTGAGACAACGAGACCGCCTGAGACGTTCGGGACCCAATACCTACATTGCCGCAAAGTTAGTAGATGCAGCAAATGGCTGTCCTCGGGAGCCTGCTCACGCGAACAATAGGCGATCGGGATCTTGGTTCAGGTCCAGTTGCTTTGCGGGCGTGTAATCTTCCGCTGTCTTGTTCAGGTGTCCATTGACGCCATTCGTCGTGCCATTCTCTGCTGCTGCTGAACAACTTATCAGCCCCACACGTTCTTGATAGCCGTAGTCTCCGCATAACCTCACCTGTCTTTTGTCTCTTGCGCGGCGTCATGCTTGTTTGGAGGTATACAACAGAACGTAAGTTAGAAGACACGGAGGTATGTGAGTTGAGTACCCGTACTATGCTGCCCCGCAACATGGACTTGGGTTCGATTGCAGATCAGATATACGCATTATAAGCGTGGATTGCGTGATATGCAATCATCCCGAGAGCGGGATTTGTGGGATTGCCGTAGATTAAACCCGGTACGTAGACTTGTTGGTGTTCAGCTCTATTGCAGCCGACTTGCCGCCGATCTTGCCTAAGCCAGCTGGTCAACTTCTATATCGCAGCTCAACATCTCGGCTTCGCATATGACAAGATGTAGTGCATAATCTTGCGACAACTTTACGAGTCCGGCATCCTCAATTGGCTGCTTACAAGCTTCGGTCCATTGGTCGATGTGGCAATCCAACCCTCCGAAGACGTGATGTGCCGTAACTTGCAGCAAGATACTCAAGCACCGCATACCCCACACCAAGATCGCCCAGGGTAGCGAGCATCGACTACAACACTATGATATTTTCCCGACACGACCATGTGAACGCTACTGAGCAGTGAAAGTAACGCCGAAGCACGTAATTCGCTATCGCATGATCGCAATGGCAACGTACCGACACCGCCGTCGTCCCGCGTCGCGATGGTCTTTCTCAGCATGGGAGTTCATGACGATTCAGTACAAAAGCCTGTGGATCAAAGCCAGTCGCTTGCGTGAATGATTCCTTGCGCGCAGACAATCATGTCCAAATTCTCAACGACTGACTTGAACAGTAAAAGCAGCGCTGGCACGACCGATGTCGAGAAGCAACTCACTCATGAGTCCCCAGCCGTGCCAATCGCAGCTCCAAAGACTTTGGGTGCTGGAGTTAGTCATGCTTCCAGTGCATTTTACACCGTTGCTAACGTATCAAGACGGCGCTTCCAATCGGAGTCTTCGCGACGACTCTGACCACGCTGTCGCTCAGTCTCATGGAATGGCGAGGAGTGACCACAAACAATGTCTTCGTCGCCAATTTCTTCTTTGCGGCGGCATTCGGCAAGTTACCGGAACGTACGATATATGTATGCTTTGGCTGACTGAGTACTAGGGCTGGTAGTTACTGCACAGTGGGAGCTCTCCGTCGGTAACGGTTTCGCTTATACGGTCTTCAGCGCTTTTGGTCTGTTCTACGCCGGCTTTGGTGCTATCTTGACTCCTGCCTTCGGGGTTGAGGCAGCATATGGAGGCGATGTGAAGCAATACAACAACGCTCTCGGGTTCTTCATGATCAGTGAGTTGCTCAAGACCGACAAGTGGTGAAATCGCAACTAATCGTGTGACAGTGTGGACTGTCTTCGCCTTGGTCTTTCTGGTAGCGTCCTTGCCGACCAACCTGGTCTACATCATCATCTTCTTTTGTGTCGAGCTAGGATTCTTACTAGTCTCGGCTTCTTATTTCGCCACGGCAGATGGACACCCGACCTCGTCCGTCGCTCTCAAGAAAGGCGGTGGTGCGTTCTGTTTCTTGGCTGGATTGACCGGGTGGTATCTGACGTTCGCGTTGCTGCTCAAAGACTCCATCGTTGAGCTACCACTCGGCGACACTTCCCGGATCTTCGCGAAGAGAAAGGCTGAATGAGCTACGAGCAACAGAAGGCTCGCATGCTAGTGACGGAAGGTGTCTCGGAGGTGCGCAGTCTGCTCGACATTGTGATGGGCCGTGAAAGTGCGGAGTTGGATGATGCGATTGAGGGGTTAGATGGCGAACGCGGTTCGCGTTCGGACGTGCGCACGGGTTGCAGACTAGTCTCGTTCTGGGTTAGCACAAATGGGATGATGCAGGTGCGGTCCGCCGACGCGTCTCACTCTCCAACACTCACATTCACATGTTGTACCGACACTGCATAGCCCCACGGTATCTCACTATCGCTAGCTTTACTCGCCTGCCAACAACGAACTCAACACTCACCATGTCGGCGATATATCCCTGTCTCCCCGGTGGTTCTCATCGCCATCGTAAACCTACTCATGTACTCATGTGCACCAATGCGAATGGCTCTAGAATGAACAAATAGCACGCAATATTCGGCGTAGTTCTCATCATCCGGAGACATCTTCTGCAGGGTCTAGATATAAGATCATGATCGAGATGTCGAGATGTCATCATTTTATCCATCCACACGATGGCCATGACGAATGGTACTAATAGCGAGTCCGGAAATGCGCAGCAAGTCGACTTCAGAGACCCGGCTGTCTATGCTGAGTATGAGACGAAGTGGTCTTCTATTCCGGAAGACGAAGCAGGCTGGCTCCAGCGTGCTCAAGATGTAGCCGATGTTCTCGCCGTTGATGCCGTCGTGCGAGATCAAGAGAACAAGTCTCCACGTGCGGAAGTTGCACTACTGAAGCACTCTGGATTACTGAAGCTCCTTGGTCCGAAGCAGTATGGTGGCGGTGGTCAGCCTTGGAGCGTGGGCTACAAGGCGATTCGGAAGGTCGCCGAAGCAGACGGGTAAGGTCTTCCCCTCCCCGTACGCATATGTATACTAACTGTCCTAGGTCAATCGGCATGCTCCTCGGCTACCACCTCCTCTGGTCAACCACAGCAAACATCGTTGGCTCACCCGAACAAGCCGATCGCTTCCAGAAGCTCATAATCTCGAACAACTACTTCATCGGCGGCGCGGTTAATCCCCGCGACAGCGACCTATCCATCAAGTCCGACGGCGACGGCCTCGTTTTCAACGGCTTCAAGTTCTTCAACACAGGCGGTGTTGTGTCTGATCTTACGGTTCTCGAGGGCGTATACGAAGGCACCGGGAATCACATCTTCGCCTTTGCCAAGACGGATCAACCCGGTATCCAATTTGGACATGATTGGAATAATATTGGTTTGCGCTTGACGGAGTCGGGCAGTGTGAAGATCTCCGATGTGCGCGTACCTTGGGCGGATGCACTGGGTTGGAACATCGAGAAGAAAGAACCAGATCCCCGTGCGCTGCAGATACCGTTTGCGACGCTGCTTCTGCCAACCATCCAGCTTGTCTTCAGTAACTTTTACCTCGGTATCGCGCTAGGTGCACAACAGTATGCAGCGAGGTACACATTGAAGGGAACTCGAGCATGGCCATTCGGTGGCGA
>Ga0265797_10005891_pt1 | contig 17678 bp, 17 predicted proteins | sample P2T30metagenome_FD_192433 | JGI IMG/M metagenome (GOLD analysis project Ga0265797, IMG submission 192433) | Plant litter microbial communities from East Loma Ridge, Irvine, California - P2 T30 | ecosystem: Environmental > Terrestrial > Plant litter > Unclassified | place: USA: California...
CGAGCTCGGCCGCCTCGATCGTCTCGACGCCCGCGACGGAGCGCCGCGAGGCGGCCAGCACGCGGCGGGCCCACGCCCGGTTGCCCTCGAGCCCCGGGTCGGTGCCGGGCTCGTTGCGGAACGCGACCGAGCCGTCGAGGTCGAGGTCGGCCGTCGCCAGGTGGGGCCGCGAGCGGTCCTGTCGGCGGGCCGGGGGCGGGACCTCGTCGTCGACGGCCGCCTCGGCGGCGGCGACCGCCTCGAGGTAGCGCTGGTGCTCACGGTCGAAGGCGGCCCCCTCGGGGGCGAGGTCGGCCGCGGCGGCGGTGGGCGACCCGGGGGCCGCGACCTCGGCGAGGTAGCGGACGACGTGGTCGGCGGCCGCCTCGAGGTCGCCGTGCCGCACGACGGGCGTGCGCACGACGAGGTCGCCGAGCTCGGCGCGCACGGCCCGCAGCAGCCCGCGGGGCGTGCCGAGCGGCATCTCGACCGTGAGGTGCTGCGTCACCTCGCGCCGCTTGGCCAGGGTCCAGGCGTGGGCCACGACGAACGGGTCGTCGGTGACGAGCCCGAGGTGGGCGAACTCGGCCGCGACGGGCCGCAGCGCCTCGTCGAGCACGCGCAGCAGCGCCGCGTCGGCCTCGGCCCGCGAGGCGTGGGCGGACACGGGCCAGTCGTGCACGACGCCGTCGACGACCTCGAGCGCGGCGCCGGCGCCGACCGTCAGCCGCACCCGGATCGGGGCGCCGCCGCGCGCGACGCGGCCGCGCGCCCAGTCGGTGAGCAGCTGCAGGGACGCCAGCGCGTCGGGCGTGTGCGCCTGGATCTCGATGCCGGCCTCGAGGTCGGCCAGGTGCGGCTGGTCGAGCAGCCGGGTGAAGACGTCGATGGCGAGGTCGAGGTGCCGGTGCTCGCCGACCTCGAGGTCGATCGTCTTCGGCGGGTCGGACGCGAGCGCCCGCTCGTAGAGCGGCGCGAGCGCCTCGACGGCCGCCGCGGCGCGCTCGTCGGCGCCCCACGCGGCGCCGGTGCCCACGACGGAGGCGACAGGGACGGACACGTGCGAGACGTCGGCCCGCTCGAGCAGCGCCTGCACCTCGGCGAGGCGGCGACGGGCGCCGGCCTCGCCGAGCACGGGCTCGCCGATCGGCACGAGGTCGAGGCGGGCGCCGTCGGCGGCGATCGCGGCCAGGGCCGCGCCAAGCTTGTCGGGGGCGGCGTCGACGACGAGGTGCTGGACGAGACGGCGGAGCGCGCCGCGGGCGACGGGCACGACCGTGCGCGGCGCGAGCGGCCCGAAGCCGCCCCCGGCCGCGACGGCCGCCCGGAGGTGCCAGGGCAGCGAGGCGGGCATGTCGCGGCTGAGCCGGTCGAGCTGCCGGGCGGCGACCGCCGGGTCGTCGGGGCGCACCACGCGGTCGGCGAAGGCGACGGCGAAGGAGAGCCCGTCGGGGTCGCGCAGCAGGGCGGCGAAGCGCTCGGCCGCGGGGTCGGCCGGCACCGTCGAGGCGACGACGAGCCAGCGCCGCACCGTGTCGACGACCTGCGAGGTGAGATCGGCGGCGCGCACATCGGACATGCGTCGAGGATAGGCCGGACCCCCGTCCCTACACTGGGCGAATGGCCGAGCAGCTCTCCGACGACGAGTGGGCCGTCTGGGACGCCTTCTACTCGATGCGCCGTCGGCTCGACCGCGCCCTCGAGCTCCGCCTGCACGCCGACTCGGGGGTCTCGGCCCCCGAGTACGAGATCCTCGTGGGCCTCGGCCGCAGCGACGACCGCCGCCTCCGGGTGCGCGACATCGCCGAGCAGATCGGCTGGGAGAAGAGCCGCGTCAGCCACCAGGTCACCCGCATGGAGAAGCGCGGCCTCGTGCGCCGCACCGAGTGCGCCTCCGACGCGCGCGGCACCTGGGTCGAGCTCACCCCCGGCGGGCGCCGCGCGATGCTCTCGGCCACCCGGGGCCACACGGCCGCCATCCGCGGCTACTTCGTCGAGGCGCTGCAGGGCGACGCCGCGACGCTCGAGTCGTTCTCCCGACGCGTCCTCGACGCGATCGGCGACGACGCGTCGCCCGACCGGGCCGGGTCGGGCGCCCGTCCCGAGGTGACGACCCGCGCCTCCTAGGCAGGTCGTCGCGCGCCCGCGCCGGCCGTCGCGGACGGCTCAGTGCCCGCGGTGGTCCTGGATCGTCATGCGCGGCCCGAAGCGCGGCTTGGCGAACCCGCTGGCCGAGATGAGCCGGACGACCCGCTCCCGGTGGCCGCGATACGGCTCGAGCAGCTCGAGCATGCCGTCGTCGTCGACGGGGGCCCCGACGAGGGCCCACCCGACGAGCGCGGGGAGGTGGTAGTCGCCGACGCTCGGCGAGTCGGCGTCGCCGAGGGCGCGCTGCGTCGTCTCGGCGGCCGTCCACACGCCCACGCCGGGCACCGACCGCAGCCGGGCGTCGACCTCGGGCCCGCCCCGGCCCAGGCCGACCACGCGCTCGAGCGAGGAGGCGACGGCACAGACCCGCATGACGGTCGCCGACCGCTGCGGCCCCACCCCCGCCCGGTGCCACTCCCAGCTCGGGACGCGCCGCCAGGTCTCGGCCGACGGAGGGACGACCATCCCGGCAGGCGCGGGGCCCGGCGCGGGCTCGCCGTGGGCCCGGACCAGCTGGCGCCAGGCGCGCCACGCCTCGGTGCTCGTCACCTTCTGCTCGAGCACGGCGGGCACGAGCACCTGGACGACCTGTCGCGTGCGGGTGAGCCGGAGGCCCGGAGACCGTCGACGGGCCTCGCTCAGGAAGGGGCTGGCCGACACGTCGAGGCCGCTCCAGTCGTCGCCCTCGCCCAGCAGCTCGGGCACGCCGTCGACGAGCCACTCGGCGCCCGGGCCCCAGGCGGCGGCGCGCACCTCGGAGCGCCCGCCGACCAGGCAGAGGGTGCCGGCGCCGTGCGGGGTGCGCACGGCACGCCAGACGCGGTCGCCCTCGACCCGCCAGGCCGGGTCGCCCGTGCCGCGGGCCAGGGTGCGCAGGGTCGCCCGGACGTCGACGGGCCGCGCCGGTCGGTAGACGGTCTCGACCGGTCGCAGCGGGGGTGCGTCGACGGACGCCTCGGTGACCACCCGGCGATGGTAGCCCGCGCCTCCGACGCCCCCTGTCGCGCGCCTCCTCGGTGTGATATTTTGTGTGCTTCACATTGGAGGAGACATGCCCGTGCCGGTCTACGCCGCTCGCCACCCGCGACGGCTGCTCCGCGACCTGACCTTCGACACCATCCGCGACGCCATCGTCGACGGCACCCTGACCCCGGGCGAGCGCCTCTTCGAGGACGACCTCGCGACCTGGCTCGGCGTCTCGAAGACGCCCGTGAAAGAAGCCCTGGCGCGGCTGTCCTCGCACGACCTCGTGCAGATCGAGGCGAACCGGTACACCCGGGTGGCGACCGCCGACGTCCTCGACCTGCTCGACACGCTCGAGCTGATCGGCGTGCTCCACGCCGAGGCCGTCCGCACGCTGCCCCGGTCCGCCTCGGCGGGCGCCGGGGCCCGGGCCGACCGCCTGGTGTCGGTGCTCGACGCCGGCCCCACCTGCACGGGCATCGTCCGGGCGAGCGGCGCGTTCCTCGACCTGGCCCGCAACCCCCTCGTCCGGCGGGCCGCCGAGCCGCTCGACGTCCGCGCCGCGTTCCTGTGCCGCCACCTCAGCGTCGACTGGTCGCGCCCCTCACTGGTGGCGAGGCTGGCCGACCTGCGCGACGCGCTCGAGGCCCGCGACTGGCCCCGCACGGCCGACGCCCTGGCCGGCGCCCTGCGGCGCACCGCCCTGCAGGGCGCCGTCGAGGTGGTCCCGGCCGTGGCCGAGACGACGTCGCTGCTCTCGTACGACGGCTCCGCCTTCCGCGCCCGCGCCACCTCGGTGGCCCGATGACGGCCGCGCTGCCCACGACGGCCCGGCCGTCCGCCGTCGCCCCCGTCGACCACCGCGTCGCCCCGTCGCAGTCGGGCCGGCGCCACCGCGGCGACGCCCACCCGCCGCAGCACCTCGTCGAGGTCCCCGCCCGCGCCGCCGCGGCCCGCCGCGCCAAGCGGGTCGTCGACGTCTGCGTGTCGCTCGCGCTGCTGCTCGCCCTGTCGCCCCTCCTGCTCGTGACGGCCCTGGCCGTCCGGCTCGACAGCCGGGGCCCCGTGCTGTTCCGCCAGCAGCGCTGCGGCCTGGACGGCGACGAGTTCACGATGCTCAAGTTCCGCTCGATGAGCACCGGGGCACGCGACCCGCTCGCCGACCGGCACGACGGCGCGGGCCCGCTCTTCAAGCTGCACGACGACCCTCGGGTGACCCGGGTCGGTCGGGTCATCCGTCGGTACTCCGTCGACGAGCTGCCCCAGCTGGTCAACGTGCTGCGCGGCGACATGAGCCTGGTCGGCCCGCGCCCGGCCCTGCCCCGCGAGGTCGCCCAGTACGACGAGGTGGCCCGTCGGCGCCTGCTCGTGCTGCCCGGGCTGACCGGGCCGTGGCAGGTCGGCGGGCGCTCCGACCTCGACTGGGAGACGAGCGTCGCCCTCGACCTCGGCTACGTGCACCGGTGGACGCCCACGACCGATCCGCTGATCCTCGTCAAGACCGTCGGCGCCGTGCTGCGGCCCGTCGGCGCCTACTGACCGGCGGCCCGGTCCGGCCAGGAGCCGGGGCCCGGGTCGTCGGCCGTGTCGGACCCCGGGTCGTCGGCGGCGGCGGAGCCCGTGCCGGACGCGGAGGCGGTGGTCGCGGTCGCGACGACGCGGCGAGCGAGCTCGGCGACGGCCTCGCTCCACCCCGCGGCGTCTCGAGCGCGCAGGGCCACCTCGGCTCGCGCGACGAAGGCGTCCCACGCACCGAGCTCGACGCCGCAGCGCCGCGAGCGCAGCCCGTGGGCGAGCCGCAGCTCGGCCTCGTCGAGCGCGGATCGCAGCACGGCGCCGGGCGACCACGCGGCGAGGGCGCCGACGGCGGCCCCGACGCAGCGCAGCACGGCCGGCGACGCGGGTCCGGCCGCCGAGCGCGCCACCACGGGCCGCGTCGCCGCCAGCCGGGCGAGCACGGCGTCGACGCAGGCGTCGTCGAGCACCGGCAGGACGCCGGCCGCCGCCCGGTGCAGGCCCGCCGCCGCGGCCGCGCTGCCGACGAGCCACGCCTGGTCGGGCTCACGCACCCTCGTGTACCGGTTCGCCGAGAGCTCGACGAGCCCGGCGTCGCACAGCCGGTCGAGGGCGCTCCGGATCGGGGTGCGCGAGACGCCGAGCCAGGCGACGAGCTCGTCGTCGTGCAGCCGCTCACCCGGTTCTAGGGTGCCGTCGAGCACGGCGTCGCGCAGCACCCCGAAGACGTCGTCGCTGAGCGACCGCCGCCCGGCGGCGCCCCCGTCGCTCACCGGCGCCACCACGGCGGTCGCGGCGACTGCGGGGCACGGCGGACCACCGCGGTGCGCCGGGCGAGCGCGTCGAGGGCGCCCTGCAGAGCACGGGGGTCGCCGGCCGAGACGGCCGTGTCGACCTCGGCGAGGCAGACCGTCAGCGAGCCCGTGTCGAGCCGACGCCCCAGCAGGGCGGCCTGGTGCCGCAGGCGCGCGCCCAGGTCGTCGAGCACGGCGCGGGTGACCGCGGGCACGTCGTCGCCCTCGAGGTGGGCGACGCAGGCGAAGAGCGCGTCGACGACCGCACGGGACTCGTCGACCCCGGGTCGCGGCGCCGAGCGGAACGTCTCGATCGACGCCGAGCACCGGTCGAGCAGCCCGCGCACCTCGCGGGCGGACCCCGGCCGGAGCAGCCCCCGACCCTCTCGGGGCAGGTCGCGCCAGAGGGCGCAGAGCGCCGCGACGAGGTCGGGCACCACCGAGGGCCGGGGCCGGGCGACCCGCGTCCCGCGCTGGGGCACGGACTCGACGAGCCCCACCGTCTCGAGCCGCACCAGGGCGGTCCGGATGGGGGTGCGCGACACCCCGAGCCAGGCCTCGAGCTCGGCGTCGCGCAGCCTCGACCCGGGCGCGAGGTCGCCGCGCACGACGGCGGCGCGGATCTTCTCCTGCACCTCGTGCTTCTGCAGGCGGCGCGAGATGGCCGGCCGGCGGTCGTGCGGAACGGGCACCGCCCCTCCTCCCGTGTCTGACATCCACCATGTTAGGGCATGTGCGCCTGGGTGGCGAGAGCGTCGGGCACGTGGTCACCGTGACCCGCGCCTCCGCTGCGGCGTACTCTCCGCGTCATGACTGAGACGAACGACATCGCCCGCGTGGCCGAGGTGCTCGACGCCGGCCGCATCGGCATCCTGACCACCCGGAGCGGCCACGGCCGCCTCGTGAGCCGCCCCCTCGCCCTCGTCGACCGGGCGTTCGACGGCAAGGTCTACTTCTTCACCCGCGACCCCTCCCCGAAGGTCGACGACATCAAGGCCCACTCGCAGGTCAACGTCGCGGTCGAGACCGGCAAGGGCTGGCTGTCGCTCGCCGGCGAGGCGTCGATCACGCGCGACGCGGCCCTGATCGACGACCTCTGGTCGACCGGCGCGGAGGCCTGGTTCGACGAGGGCCGCGACGACCCCACCGTCGCGCTGATCGAGGTCGACGTCGACACGGCCGAGTACTGGGTGAGCAACGAGCCCAAGGCCGTGACGCTCGTCAAGTACGCGAAGGCGGCGCTGACCGGCGGGCACCCGTCGAACGTGGCCGACACCGGCACCGTCCAGCTCTAGGCCCCGCTCCGGCGGGCGCCGGGCGTGCTGCGCCGGGCGTGGTGCGCCGCACCCGGCTCAGTCGCAGGTGACCTGGCGGCCGTCCGCGTCGGCGTACTCGCCCGGCCCGAGCTGGGCGCAGGTCGACGACAGCCGGACCGCGTAGTCGATCGCCGAGATGCCCCACACGAGGCCGGCGACGATCATGACGCCCGACACGACCATGCCCACGAGGGCCAGCGTCGGCGGGTGGCCGGCCCGGCGCGACCGGCCCGCCGACACGATCCCGAACACGAGGCCGAGCGGGGCGGCGAAGACCCCGAACACGACCGAGGCGATCGCCAGGCCGCGGCCGGGGTCGTCGTCGCGCTCGGGACGGCTGTCCCAGAAGTCGTCGTCGTCGAGCGAGTCGAAGTACGAGCCCTGCCCGCTCGGGGCGGCACGACCGGCCCAGGAGGCGTCGGTCGCCCCGGCCGAGGTCGGCTGCGGCGCCCAGAGGGTCGCCTCGTCCGACGTGGCCGGAGCCGCGACGGGGGGCCAGGCCGCCTCGGGGCCGGAGCCGGCGTCCCAGCCGGCCCGCGCCTCCTGCCGGAGGGGCGGCGGAGGACCGACGACCGGCCGCCCGCGCTGCTCGCCGGGAGCGGGGCGGGCGAACCTGGCCCACGGCGACGGCGGCCGCGGCGCGGGATGGTCGGTCATGGGGACGAGGGTAGTACGCGGGTCCGTGCGCCATGATGGGACGCACCTCGGCCCGGCACCCGGGCCCGACATGCGACGGAGCGACACGATGCGGATAGGGATCCTCACCAGCGGCGGCGACTGCCCCGGACTCAACGCGGTCATCCGAGGGGCGGTGCTCAAGGGGACGCAGATCCACGGCCAGGAGTTCGTCGGGTTCCGCGACGGCTGGCGCGGCGTCGTCGACGGCGACGTGATGCCGCTCACCCGCAAGGAGATCCAGGGCATCGCCAAGCAGGGCGGCACCATCCTCGGGACGAGCCGCACCAACCCGTTCGAGGGCGCCGGCGGCGTCGACCGCATCAGCGAGAACCTCGAGCGCTTCGGCATCGACGCCATCATGGCGATCGGCGGCGAGGGCACCCTCGCGGCCGCGAAGCGCCTCACCGACGCCGGACTCAAGATCGTCGGCGTGCCCAAGACGGTCGACAACGACCTCGGCGCCACCGACTACACCTTCGGCTTCGACACGGCCGTGCAGATCGCGACCGACGCCATGGACCGCCTGCGCACCACCGGCGACTCGCACAGCCGCTGCATGGTCGCCGAGGTCATGGGCCGCCACGTGGGCTGGATCGCCCTGCACTCGGGCATGGCCGCCGGCGCGCACGCGATCCTCATCCCCGAGCAGAAGACGAGCATGGACCAGATCGTGGCGTGGGTGCAGTCGGCCTACGACCGCGGACGCGCGCCCCTGGTCGTCGTCGCCGAGGGCTTCGTGCCCGATCACGAGAGCGACGCGCACTCCGAGCGGGGCCTCGACGCGTTCGGCCGGCCCCGCCTCGGCGGCATCGGCGAGCGCCTCGCCCCGATCATCGAGGAGCGCACGGGCATCGAGACCCGGGCGACGACCCTCGGGCACATCCAGCGGGGCGGCACCCCCACCTCCTACGACCGCGTGCTCGCGACGCGGCTCGGCATGGCGGCGAGCGACTCGGTGGTCGAGGGCCGCTGGGGGCGCATGGTCGCCCTGCGCGGCACCGACATCGTCCACGTGTCGTTCGAGGAGGCGCTGGACAGCTTGAAGACCGTGCCCCAGCAGCGCTTCGACGAGGCGGCGATCCTCTTCGGCTGAGCCCGCGGTCGTCCCTCCCCAGCCCGGCCGGGTCGTCACCCGCGGCCTCGTCCGTCGCACAGCCGATGCGCCGCGCACCGCGACCTGACAGGCTCGACCCATGATCACGTTCATCGTCGTGGGGGCGGTCGGGCTCGTCCTCCTCCTCGCCAGCATCGTCGTCGGCGACCTGCTCGACCTGTTCGACGTCGGCGACGGCCTCGTCTCGGGCGTCGCCCTCGGCGCCGCGCTGTCGATCTTCGGCCTGGCGGGGCTCGTGACCACCCAGGCCGGTCTCGACCCGGTGTGGACGTACGTGCTCTCCGTGGTCGTCGCGGCGGCGGCGCTCGTGCTCGTGCAGCTCTTCGTGCGCCGGGTCACCCGGCGCGAGAGCGGCGGCCACTGGTCGCCCGTCGGGTTCGTCGGCACGACGACCGAGGCGACGACGCCGAGCGGCGGCGAGGTCCGGCTCGACGACGTCCGCGAGCTCGAGCGGCGCCTGGCCGTCAGCGACGAGCCGATCGCCCGCGGCGTCCGCGTGCGGGTGGTGGCCGAGGCCGGGCCGCGCGTGCGGGTCGAGGCCGTGGCGCCCGACGACGCCGAGGGCGACCGCCGCTGATCCTGCGCGGCCGGCCCGCGCCTCCTCGTCCCCCGCCCCTGCCGCGCGCGGCCCGCCGCCCGCCCTCTCGTCCCCTGCCCCGCACCGCCCCTCGAAAGGAAGCCCTGTGGACTTCATCTCCGGAAACACCAGCGTCGTCGCCGTGATCGTCGGCGTGGTCATCGTGCTCGCCCTGCTGTCGTTCGTCGCCAGCCGCGTGCGCCGCGTCCCGCCGAACGAGGCCCTGATCGTGGTCGGCCGCGGGGCCGAGCGCTCCGAGGGCGGCGGCATCTCGAGCCCGCAGAAGGTCATCATCGGCGGGCGCACGTTCGTCTGGCCGATCTTCCAAGAGGGCTTCGTGCTCAGCCTCGAGCAGTACCAGACCCCGGTCGAGGTGCAGGCGATCGACGCCAACTACATCCGCACCGCGGTCAAGGCCACGGTCAACTTCAAGGTGACCGGCACCGAGGACGGCGTGCGCCGGGCGGCCCAGCGCTACCTGCTGCAGCAGCAGCAGCTGCCCGTCATCGTGCAGCAGTCGCTCGAGGGGTCGATCCGCGGCCTGATCGGCGGCCAGCCCGTCGACGACCTCGTCAAGAACTTCTCGCGCCTCGCGGCCGACGCGGTCAACGAGACCAAGGGCGAGCTCGCCGAGCTCGGCCTGCAGATCGAGACCATGAACATCCGCGAGATCGAGACGCCGGGCAGCACCTACCTGGCCGACCGGGGTCGTGCGGAGGCGGCGGTCGCGAAGCAGAACGCCGACGTCGCCGAGGCGGAGGCGGAGCGCATCGCGGCCCTCGCGCGCATCGGCAACACCCAGCAGACGGCCGAGCGCCAGCTGCAGCTCGACGTGCGCCAGGCGCAGATCAAGGCCGAGACCGACCGGGCGAACGCCGAGGCGTCGGCCGCCGGCGAGCTGGCCCGGGCCACCCAGGACAAGCTCGTCGCCGAGCAGGAGAGCATCGCTGTCGCCGAGCAGGCGAAGGTGAACCAGGAACGCCTGAACATCGACGTGCGCCAGCCCGCCGAGGCCGCGGCCTACGCGGCCGTGCAGAACGCCGAGGCCGAGCGCGACGCCGCGAACGCGGCCGTCGAGGCCGAGGCGTTCCGCCGCACCCAGCTGGCCGACGCCGCCCGTGCGGCCGCCGAGAACGAGGCCGCCGCCGTCGAGGCCGCCGGTCGCGCCGAGGCCGCCGCGATCAAGGCGAAGGGCCTCGCCGAGGCCGAGGCGGTCGACGCCCTGGCCGAGGCGCAGGGCAAGTTCGGCCAGGCGGCGCTCGTGTCGCAGGTCATCTCGCGCCTGCCCGACATCGCCCGCGAGATGGCCGCGCCGATGGGCAACATCGACGCCCTCACGGTCGTCTCGACCGAGGGCGCCGGCCAGCTCACCACCTCGGTCGCGAACAACATGACGCAGCTGCAGGAGGTCGTGAAGGCCACCACGGGGCTCGACCTCGTCAGCGCCCTGGGCGGGTTCCTCGGCGGACAGGCCGGGGCGTCCGCCGTCACGCCGGGCCGCAGGACGGGCTCGAGCGGGTCGACCGGGTCGACCGGCGCGGCGGGCTCGACCGGCGGCGCGACGGCCGACCAGGCCTGAGGCCCGCGGCCCGCGGCGCCGGCAGCTGGGAGCCGGCGGCTCGGCCCGTGGAGCTCGAGGCTCGACGCTCGACCTGCGGGCCGCGTACCGTGACGGCATGCGTGCCGTCGTGGTCTCCGAGAAGGGTCGACCTGCTGTGATGCAGCAGGTCGACCGTGGCTTCCTGGGCGAGGGGGACGTCGTCGTCGACGTCGCCTGGTCCAGCCTGAACTACAAGGACGGGATGGCCCTGGCCGGCGACCCGGGCATCGTGCGGACCGCTCCGCTGGTGCCCGGCATCGACCTCGTCGGCACGGTCGCCGGGTCGTCCTCCGCGGACTGGTCGCCGGGCGACCAGGTCCTGCTGAACGGGTCAGGCATCGGCGAGAGCCGTCACGGCGGGTTCGCCGAGCAGGCCGTGGTCGACGGCGGGTCGCTCGTCGCCGTGCCCCCGGGCATCTCGCCCCGGCAGGCGGCCGCCGTCGGCACCGCGGGCTTCACCGCCATGCTCAGCGTGCTCCGGCTCGAGCGCGACGTGCGCCCCGGCGACGGCGAGGTCGTCGTGACGGGCGCGGCCGGCGGGGTCGGGTCGGTCGCGATCGCGCTGCTGAGCGGTCTCGGGTACTCGGTCACCGCCTCCTCGGGTCGTGCCGCCGAGCAGCGCGACTACCTCACCGGGCTCGGCGCCTCGACCGTCGTCGACCGCGACGAGCTGGCCGGGCCCGGCCGCCCGGTCCAGTCCGCCCGCTGGGCCGGGGGCGTCGACTCGGTCGGCAGCCACACCCTCGCCAACGTGCTGGCGCAGACGGCGTGGGGCGGCACCGTCGCCGCCTGCGGCCTCGCCCAGGGCAGCGACCTGCCGACGACCGTGCTGCCGTTCATCCTGCGGAACGTCACGCTCGCGGGCGTCAACTCGGTCGACGCGCCCGTCGAGCTGCGCCGCGAGGCGTGGCGCCGGCTCGCGTCCGACCTCGACCTCGACCTGCTCGACGGGCTGACCACCGAGATCGCGCTGGCCGACGTCGTCGAGCACGGGCCGCGCATCGTCGAGGGCGCCGTGCGGGGTCGGGTCGTCGTCGACGTGCGCCGCTGACCCGGCCCGAGGGGCCCGACGCACCGATAGGTGTCGTCGACCGGCAGTCCGCCACGCGAACAGGGGGCATCCCGAACTGTGCCTGGACGAGCTGCCGCGCTAAGCTCACATGAAGTACCGGATACCCGATACGTCTTCGCACACGGTGGTGTGACAGCACCCGGCGCAGGGAGCCGAGCTGGCAGCACCCCGACCCGATATGGAGCAACCCGGATGCCGATCCCCACGTTGACCGACCAGCCCCCCACACCCCGTCGCCTGCTGCGCGACGTCGTCTACGACAAGGTCTTCGAGGCGATCATCGACGGCACGCTCGAGCTGGGCGAGCGGCTCAACGACGACCAGCTCGTCGCCTGGCTCGGCGTCTCCCGCACCCCCGTCCGCGAGGCGATCGCCAAGCTCGCCGACCAGGCGCTCGTCGACATCGAGGCGAACCGCTACACGCGGATCGTGGCGCCCAGCTACGACGAGTTCGTCGACACCGTCCGCACCGGCTACCAGATCTGGTCGCTGGTCGTCGAGCGCGGCGTCTCCGCCCTGTCCGGCGCCGAGCGCGACGAGGCCGTGGCCGTGCTCGACCGTCGCCTCGCCGCCCTCGCGGCCCATGAGCAGGAGGCCGTCGCCGACATCGGCCGTCTCGACGACCTGCTGGTCGAGGCCGCCGGCAGCGGCACCCTGCGGCGTGTCTGGGCGACGACGGGGCCGCTGCTGCAGCTGCTGTTCCGTCGCGCGGCCGTCGCGGGCGCCTTCCCGTACGACGAGTCGACGACCTTCACGACCGCCCTGCGCGACGCCCTCCGCGAGGGCGACGGCGAGCGCGCCGGCGAGCTCGTCCGCGAGCAGCCCGGCCGCTTCGACGGCTTCTTCGCGGAGGTCCGCGAGACGGGCATCTACCCCGCCTGACGGTCCCGGTGACCGACGACGTGCAGACGCCCGTGGTCCTCGACGTCGACGGCGTCCGGGTCTCGCGGCGCGGACGTGACCTGCTCGACGACGTCTCGCTGCGCGTCCGCGCCGGCGAGCACTGGGCCCTGATCGGCCCGAACGGCGCCGGCAAGACGACCCTGCTCGCCCTCTGCGGCGCCCGTGCCCACCCGACCGCCGGCACCGTCGAGGTGCTCGGGCGGCGGCTGGGCCGCGTCGACCTGGCCGAGCTGCGACGGCAGATCGGCCACGTCGACCCGCGGCACCGCATGGCGGGCGACAACACCGTGCGCGAGGTGGTGCTGACCGGTGCGACGGGCAGCAGCGACCCGGTGCCGCGGTGGTCCCCCACTGCGGAGCAGGAGGCGCGCGCCGACCGGCTCACCGCCTCCGTGGGGATGGAGGCGCGGCGCGACAGCCGCTGGAGCGTCCTGTCGCAGGGCGAGCGCGGCCGGGCCCTCATCGCCCGCGCGCTGCTCGCCGAGCCTGCCCTGCTGCTGCTCGACGAACCGGCCACGGGCCTCGACGTCGCCGCCCGGGAGCACCTGCTCGAGACCGTCGACGCGCTCCGCACGGCCCACCCCGAGGTCGCCTCCGTCACCGTGACGCACCACCTCGAAGACCTGCCCGCGAGCACCACCCACGCGGTGCTGCTGCGCGAGGGGCGCGTCACGGCCCGGGGCCCGGCCGACGAGGTGCTGACCTCGGAGCTCGTGTCGGCGGCGTTCGACCATCCGCTCGTCATCGACCGCGTCGACGGGCGCTGGACGGCGCGCACGGCGCGGTCGGCTGGGTCAGCGCAGTCAGCGCGGTCGGCCAGCTAGTCGCCGTCGCCGAGGCCTGGCGCACCGCCCGGCCAGCCGCGAGGTGCCGAGCGGCGCCGCGCGACGCCGCCTGACGCCGCGCGGCCAGCCCCGCCCTAGGCGCCGGGCTCGGTCGCCGCGGCCGCCGCCCGGGCCGCCGCGGGCACGGCGTCGAGGATGCGCGACACGGTCGCGTCGTCGTGCGCCGCGGTGACGAACCAGGCCTCGTAGACCGACGGCGGCAGGGCCACGCCCGAGTCGAGCATCGAGTGGAAGAACGCGGGGTAGCGCCAGGTCTGCTGGGCACGCACGTCGTCGTAGTCCCGCGGCGGGGTCGCCGAGAACGCGAACGAGAAGAGCGAGCCGGCGTGCTGCACCGAGTGCTCGACGCCCTCGGCCGACAGCGCCGCCGAGACCTCGCGCGACAGGGTGTCGGCGACGGCGTCGAGCCGGGCGTAGACGTCGGGCGTCGCGAGCCGCAGCGTGGTGATGCCGGCCGCGACGGCGACGGGGTTCCCGCTCAGCGTGCCGGCCTGGTACACCGGGCCCGTGGGCGCCAGGTGGTCCATGACGTCGGCGCGCCCGCCGAGGGCGGCGAGGGGCAGCCCGCCGCCGATGACCTTGCCGAAGGTGACGAGGTCGGGCTCCCAGCCCGCGCCGTCGGGCACGACCTTCGACGCCTCGAGGCCCCACCAGCCGGCGGGGCCGACGCGGAACCCGGTGAGGACCTCGTCGACGATCAGCAGCGCGCCGTGGCGGGTCGTGATCTCGGACAGGCTGCGGTTGAAGCCGCGCTGGGGCGCGACGACCCCCATGTTCGCGGCCGCCGCCTCCACGATGACGGCCGCGATGCGCGGCCCGTGCTCGTCGAACGCGGCGCGCACCGCGTCGAGGTCGTTGTAGGGCAGCACGAGCGTCTGCGCGGCGGTCTCGGCGGTGATGCCGGCCGAGCCGGGCATCGAGAGGGTGGCGACGCCCGAGCCGGCCTCGGCCAGCAGCGAGTCGGAGTGGCCGTGGTAGTGACCGGCGAACTTCACGAGCAGGTCGCGGCCGGTGTAGCCGCGGGCGAGCCGGATGGCGGTCATGGTCGCCTCGGTGCCGGTGGACACCATGCGGATCTTGCCGATCGGGCGGGCGTCGCCGACGGCCACGCGCTCGCGCACCAGCTCGGCCAGCTCGGTCTCGGCCGGCGTCGAGGCGCCGAACGACAGCCCGCGGGCCGCCGCCTCCTGCACGGCGCGCACGACCTCGGGGTGCGCGTGCCCGAGGATCGCGGGGCCCCACGACGCGACGAGGTCGACGTACTCGCGGCCCTCGGCGTCGGTGACGTGCGGGCCCTTCGCCCCGACGAGGAACCTCGGCGTGCCCCCGACGCTGCCGTAGGCGCGCACGGGCGAGTTCACCCCGCCCGGGATGGACTGCTTGGCGCGGGTGAAGTAGTGCTCGTTGGCGTGGTCGTCCATCAGATGTCTCCCTTGCGCAGACGGGTGGCCAGCTCGGTGGCCCAGTAGGTGAGGATCGCGTCCGCACCGGCGCGCTTGATCGAGAGCACGCTCTCGTACGAGGCGGCGTCGAGGTCGATCCAGCCGTTCGCGGCGGCCGCGTGGATCATCGCGTACTCGCCGCTGATCTGGTACGCCCAGACCGGCACGGGGCTCATGGCCGCGGTCTCGGCGAGCACGTCGAGGTAGCTCATCGCGGGCTTCACCATGACGATGTCGGCGCCCTCGGCCAGGTCGAGCTCGACCTCGCGGATGCCCTCGCGGCCGTTGGCGGCGTCCTGCTGGTAGGTGCGCCGGTCGCCCACGAGCGTCGACTGGACGGCCTCACGGAACGGGCCGTAGAACGCCGACGCGTACTTCGCCGCGTAGGCGAGCAGGGCGGTGCCGCCGAAGCCCGCGTCGTCGAGCGCCTCGCGCGCCGACCCGATCTGGCCGTCCATCATGCCGCTCATGCCGATCAGCTGCGAGCCGGCCTCGGCCTGCACGACCGCCATCTCGTCGTAGCGCACGAGGGTGGCGTCGTTGTCGACCGAGCCGTCGGCGGCGAGCACGCCGCAGTGGCCGTGGTCGGTGAACTCGTCGAGGCAGAGGTCGGTCTGCACGACGAGCGCGCCCTGCGCGGCGTCGACCGCGACGCGGGTGCCGACGTTGAGGATGCCCTCGGGGTCGGTCGCCCCCGAGCCGACCGCGTCCTTCTCGAGCGGCACGCCGAAGAGCATGACGCCCCCGACCCCGGCCTCGGCGGCCTGCTCGACGGCCCGCGGCAGGCTCGACAGGCTGTGGTGCACGACGCCGGGCATCGAGCTGATCGCGACGGGCTCGTCGATCCCCTCGCGCACGAACATCGGCAGCACCAGGTCGGCCGGGTGCAGGCGCGTCTCGGCGGTCAGGCGGCGGAGGGCAGGGGTGGCGCGCAGCCGGCGGGGCCGCACGCGGGGGAACTGGGACATGGTCCTTCTCGGGTCGTCGATCTGGGGGCCCCGGCACGGTCGAGCCGAGGAGGCGCGGTGCGGGCACCGCGGGAGGGTCGCGTCAGCGACCCCCTCCGTACGCGTCGTCGGGGTCGGCCGAGCCGCCGGCGACGGCGTTCTCGACCACCGCCGCCACGAGCGCGGCGGCGGAGCGGGTCTCGGCGATCAGGTGGACGGGCAGGCCCGCGGCCCGCGCGTCGAAGGCGGTGCGGGGTCCGATGCAGGCGACGACGGTGCTCGCGGGCAGCGGCGCCAGCTGGGCGGCGATCTGGCGGGCGACGCTGCCCGAGGTGACGAGCAGCACGCTGATGTCGCCGGAGGCGACGTCGCGCACGACGTCGTCGGTGACGGGCACGCCGACGGTGCGGTAGGCCGAGACGAACTCGGCGTCGAAGCCCCGGGCCGAGAGGCCGGCGACCAGGGTCGGCTCGGCGATGTCGGACTGGGGCACGAGCACCCGCCCGGCGACGAGCTCCGAGGGCCACTCCTTGACGAGGCCGCGGGCCGAGTTGTCCCCCTCGGGGACGAAGTCGACGTGGTAGCCGGCGAGCGTCAGGGCCGCGGCGGTCGTCTCGCCCACCGCCGCGATCCGCGTCGCGGGGATGGGCCGGATGCCGTTGCCGACGAGCACGTCGACCGTCGTCGCGCTGGTCACGACGAGCCACTCGTAGACGCCTGCCTGCAGGCGGGCGAGGGCCGCGGCGAGCAGCTCGGGCGTCTCGGCCGGGGCGAAGTTGATGAGGGGCGCGATGACGGGCGCGGCGCCGTACGAGCGCAGCGACGCCGAGACGCCGTCGCCCCACTTGCCGCCGCGCGGCACGAGCACGCGCACGCCCTTCAGGGGCTTGGCCGGGGTCACGAGGCGCTCCCCAGCGGGTCCCCGCCGGAGGGCCCCTCGCCGAGCGGGGCGAGCTCGGCCGCGCCGAGCTCGAGCAGCTCGTCGACGACCCGGCCGGCCACCTCGTGGACGTCGGCGAGCTGGGCCGTGACGGGCCCCTCCTCGAGGGAGACGGCGTGCGACGAGCTCAGCCGCCGCGACCCGTCGGGGCTGTAGACCGTGGCGCTGAGCAGCAGCAGGCCGGCGTCGACCACCGCGGTGGCGCCGATCGGGGCAGAGCAGCCGGCCTCGAGGCCCGCGAGCACCTCGCGCTCGGCGGTGACGACGAGGCGGGTCTCGACGTGCTCGAGGGCGCGCAGGCCGCGGACGAGGTCGTCGCTCGGGTCGCCCTCGCGCACCTCGACGGCCAGGGCGCCCTGGCCGGGCGCGCTCGGCCACCAGCCGAGGCCCAGCAGGTCGGTGACGGCGGCGGCGCGGCCGAGCCGGCCCAGGCCGGCCGCGGAGAGCACGACGGCGTCGAGGTCGTCCTCGACGCGGCGGAGGCGGGTGTCGACGTTGCCGCGGATCGGCACGACCTCGAGGTCAGGGCGCCGCGCGAGCAGCTGGGCGACGCGGCGGGGCGAGCCGGTGCCGACCTTCGCGCCCTGCGGCAGCGTCTCGAGCGTGAGGCCGTCGCGGGCGCACAGGGCGTCGCGGGCGTCGGCGCGGCCGGGGATCGCCCCGATGTGCAGACCCGGGTGGGAGGCGGTGGGCAGATCTTTGAGGGAGTGCACCAGCACGTCGCACTCGTCGGCGAGCAGCGCCTCACGCAGCGCGCTGGCGAACACGCCCGTGCCGCCGAGCGAGAGCGACTCGCCCGTCGCCTGGGTGCGGTCGCCCTCGGTGTGCACGCGCACCAGCTCGAC
>Ga0265797_10005892_pt1 | contig 17678 bp, 13 predicted proteins | sample P2T30metagenome_FD_192433 | JGI IMG/M metagenome (GOLD analysis project Ga0265797, IMG submission 192433) | Plant litter microbial communities from East Loma Ridge, Irvine, California - P2 T30 | ecosystem: Environmental > Terrestrial > Plant litter > Unclassified | place: USA: California...
GCGGCGCTGTCGCGCCGGGTTCTCGGACATAATGTCGTCTTCGCAGACTGGAGAGACGCCCATGCAGCAGCAGAACCATCCGATCGCCACCGAAGACAACGTCGCCAGCTTCCAGCTGACCTCCTTTCACTTCGGCAGTCCCGCGTCCGGGAAGTCTGCGGGCAAAAAAGTCTATATCCAGGCGTCCCTGCATGCGGACGAGGTGCCGGCCATGCTGGTGGCGCACACGCTCAAGCGCGAACTGGAACGGCTGGAGGCCGAGGGCCGCGTCAAGGGCGAGATCATCCTGGTGCCGGCCGCGAACCCGATCGGCCTGTCGCAGGTCGTGCACGGCATCCCGTTCGGCCGCTACGACCTGGCCAACGGCATCAATTTCAACCGCTCGTACAAGCACGTCGCCGACGAGCTGAAGGCGTCCCTGGACGGCCGGCTGGGCCAGGACGCGCAAGCCAACGTGGCCCTCATCCGCGAGCACGCGCGCCGTTCGGTGGCCGAATGGGAACCCGAGAACGCGACCCAGGTCCTCAAGAAGGCCCTGCTCGGCATGGCGATCGACGCCGACATCATGCTCGACCTGCATTGCGACAACGAGGCGGTGCTGCACCTGTACACCGGCACGCCGCTGGCCGAGCAAGTGAAACCGCTGGCCGCGCTGTTGGGGGCGCACGCCACGCTGCTGGCGCGCGAATCCGGCGGCGAACCCTTCGACGAAGCCTGCAGCCGCCTGTGGTGGGACCTGGCCGTGGCCTTCCCCGGCGCCGCCATCCCGATGGCCTGCATCGGCGTGACGGTGGAGCTGCGCGGCGAGATGGACGTGCGCTACCCGCTGGCAGAACAGGATGCGCGCGCCCTGCTGCAATACCTGGCGCGCCAGGGGGTGCTCGACTTGCCGCTCGACCCGCTGCCGACGCTGGTGGCCGAGCCGACGCCGCTGGAAGGCGTGGAGCCGATCGCGGCGCCGCATTCGGGCGTGCTCGTCTTCCTGAAGAACCTGGGCGACCGGGTACAAGCGGGGGACGCGGTGGCGGACATCGTCAATCCGGTCAGCGGCCAGGTGACGACGCTGCGCTGCACGCAGACGGGCATCCTGTTCGCCAGCACCGCGCACCGGCACCTGCTGCGCGGGATGCACGTCTGCAAGATCGCCGGGCAGGACGCCTGGCGCACGGGCAGTTTGCTGGGGCAGTGAGGCGTCAAGCCGCCACCGCTTCCTCCAGCAGATAGCGCTTCGCCAGCAGGGGCCCGATCGCCTGCGCCGGCATCGGCCGCGCGATCAGGTAGCCCTGCACCTCGTTGCACCCGAGCGCGCGCAGGATCGCCAGTTGTCCGGCGGTCTCGACGCCCTCGGCCACCACCTCCATGCCCAGCGCCTGGGCCATCGACACGATCGCCTGGAAGAACACCTGCCCCTCCTTCGAGCGTCCCAGTTCGGCGGTGAACGAGCGGTCGACCTTCAGCACGTCCATCTTCATGCGCTGCAGCTGGGACAGCGACGAGTAGCCGGTGCCGAAGTCGTCGACGTGCAGCTTGATGCCGAGCGCGCGGATCGCCGCCAGTTCGGCCAGGATCTCTTCCTGGTCGCCCATCATCGCCGACTCGGTGATCTCGACTTCCAGCAGGCCTGGTGCAACGCCGTGGCGCCGCAAGGCCTCGGCCAGTTCGCGCTCGACGCCGCCGCGCAGGAACTGCTTGGGCGAGACGTTGATCGAGACCGGCACCGGGTCCAGTCCCTGCACCGCCCACGCCGCCAGCTGGGCGCAGGCCTGGTCGATCACGATGGCGCCGATCGGCACGATCAGGCCGCTCGATTCGGCCAGCGGGATGAATTCGTCGGGGCGGATCATGCCCAGCTGCGGATGCTCCCAGCGCAGCAACGCCTCCATGCTGAGCAACTGCCCGCTGCGGGTATCGACGCGCGGCTGGTAGTGCAGCGCGAACTGGTGCTTCTCGATCGCTTCCAGCATGCGCTGGCGCAGCTGGGCGCGGCTCTTGAGGGTGCTGGACTGCGCCGGGTCGAAAAAGCGGTACTGGCCCTTGCCCTCGTTCTTCCCGGCGTACATCGCAATGTCGCTGTGGCGGATCAGGGTCGCGGCGTCGTTGCCGTCGCGAGGGAACACGCTGATGCCGACCGAGGCGCCGATCATGTGCTGTTCTTCCGCGATGGTGAAAGGCTTGCCGAAGGCCTGGATGATGCGGTTGGCGACCGCGGCCACCTGGTGCTCGCTGTCGAAGGGACTCAATAGCACGATGAACTCGTCGCCGCCGAAGCGCGCCACGCGGTCGCTCGGCCGCAGTTGCGTCAACAGGCGCGTGGCGGCGGCTTTCAGCAGGCGGTCGCCGATCGCATGGCCGTGCGAATCGTTGACCTGCTTGAATTCGTCGAGGTCGATGAACAGCAGCGCCGCCTCGTGCCCGCCCGCCTTCGCATGTGCCAGCGCCGCGGGCACGAAGTTCAGGAACCAGTGGCGGTTCGGCAGGCCGGTCAGGCTGTCCTCGTTGGCCAGGCGCGCCAGCTGGGCTTCGTATTCCTTCCTCTGGCTGATGTCCTGCAGCGTGACGGCCAGGCCGTCGCCGACGCGCACCAGGCGCCGGTGGAACCAGCGGATGTTCAGGCGGTTGTCATCGGCTGTGATGCGGTCGGGCATGCGCCGGTCTTCCTGGTGGAAGCCGGCCGTCATCGCCTGGCGGTAGTTGGCGATCAGGGCCGCGCTGTCGACGCCGCGGTCGACCTCGGACACCAGGCTGCCGACCAGCACCTCGCGCGTCAGGCCGTAGAAGAAGGCGCCGCGTTCGTTGCAGTCGACGATGCGGAAGTCGACCATCTGCCCCTTGCGGTCGCGTATCGGGGCGACCATGTAGAAGCCGTCGTTGCCGCTCTCGGTGGCGGTGCGGTAGGCGCGCTGCACGGCGTCCTGCTCGCGCGCCCGGCCGGCGGCGCGCAGCGAGAGCATGGTAGCGACAAAGGCCAGCGCCAGCAGCACGATGGTGGCCACCAGCGTGTGGTTGCGGCTGTCGAGCCAGTAGGCGTCGGCGGAGGCCAGGGCGGCGTCGTGCGACAGCGCCACGAGCGCCACCAGCGGATAGGCGCTGGAGCGGCGCCAGCCCAGCACGCGCGCGGCGCCGTCCTTGAAGCCGTCCGCCCCTTGCAGCAGCTGCACGCCGCGCGCTGCCGGCCAGCGTCCGGCGTTCGCGGGCAGGATCGAGCCTTTGCTGCGGGTGCGCAGGATGCCGTCGCCGTCCTGTTCGACGCGCAGGCCGTTGTCGATGCCGGCCAGCGCCAGCAGGCTGCCCGGTCCCAGCGTCGGCGCGCTCACGAAGGAAGTGAAGTAGGCGGCATCGACCGCCATCAAGAGCACGCCGTCGAATTCGTCGTCGCCGGTGTCGAGGCGGCGCGTGAAGAGGATGGCGGCGCGGAGGTCCGCCTCTGCGGCGCCGTCCAGTTCCGGCGGCGCGGTGCCGATGCGCAGCGCGGTCGAGTTGCTGTCGCGGTGCTGGATGAAGAAGCGGGTGGCGGACAGGTCGAGTGTGCGCCCGAGGATGCGGCTGGACGAACGCACCTTGCCGTCGCGCCCGATCACGCTGACGTTGACGAAGGCGGCGTCGGTGAACATGCCATCGCGCCGCATGTCCTCGACCAGCGTGGGGCTGTGCGAATGCTCCCAGCTGTGCTTGAGCTGCATCGTGATCTGGTCCATCTGCGCCACCGAACGCGTCACGTACTGCTCGTAGGCTTCGGCGTAGGCGTCGGCTTCCTTGAACGCCTGTTCGTTCGCGCGCCGGTGCTCGGCATCGGCGCGCAGCAAGGCGGCTCCCCATAACGCGATGCAGGCCAGCAGCGCGAGCGCCGGCCACAGCAGCGCCAGGAAGCGGTGGGTGCGCGGGGCGGTGTGCGCGCTGGATTTGCTCATGCGGGGTCCTGTCCGGGACGCTAGTTTCTCATGGGCAATGAGTGTAGTGACGGAAGGTGACCCCTTGATGACAGGCGGCGTTCAACGCCGCGATTGCACTTGCGCCAGTACCTCGTTGACCTCGGCCAGGTCCGCCGGTTTCACCAGGTAGTGATCGAACCCGGCCTGCTGCGCTTCCTCGCGGTCCTGGCGCTGGCCGTAACCGGTCAGCGCCACCAGCGTCGCGCCGGCGTTCTCGTGCTGGGCGCGTAGGCGGCGCGCCAGCTCGTGGCCGTCCATGTCGGGCAGGCCGATGTCGAGCAGCAGCACGTCCGGACGCTCGCGCCGCGCCCGTTCGAGGGCGCCGGCGCCGTCGTACTCCACGCTCACGGCGTGGCCCTGCACCTCGAGCAGGGCGCCCAGCATCTGGGCGGCGTCGGCATTGTCGTCGACCACCATCACGCGCAGGTGGCCGGCGGCGCTACCGGCCAGCTGGTCGGCCGTGCCGGACTCGCCCGGCGCCGGCGCCTCCAGGCGCGGCAGGCAGACTTCGAATTCGCTGCCCTGCCCCAGTCCCGGGCTGCGCGCATGGACCGTGCCGCCATGCAGGTTGATCAGGCTCTTGACCAGCGCCAGTCCGATCCCGAGCCCGCCCTGCGAACGGTCGGGCGTGCGTTCGGCCTGGGTGAACAGGTCGAAGATATAGGGCAGCACGTCGGCCGAGATGCCGACCCCGTTGTCGCTGACCGTGACGTGGACCCGCTCGGCGTCGGTCGTCACCGCCAGCACGATGTTCCCGCCCGGCGCGGTGTACTTGGCGGCGTTGTTGAGGATGTTCGAGATCACCTGCACCAGGCGCGTGCGGTCGCCGATCACGTGGGCCGGCTGGCCGGACAGCTGCAGGGTCAGCGCATGGCGGCGCGCGTCGACCAGCGGGCGCACCTGCTCCACCGCGGCGGCCACGATCACGTTCAGGTCGAGTTCCTCCTTCTCCAGCGTGACCAGCCCGCGGGTGACGCGCGAGACGTCCAGCAGGTCGTTCACCAGGTCGGTCATGTGGGATGCCTGGCGCACGATGATCTCGCTGGCGTTGGCCACGCTCTTCGGGTCGTGGCGCCCCAGCTTGAGCAGCTGGGCCGCGGTCATGATCGGCGCCAGCGGATTGCGCAGCTCGTGCGCCAGCATGGCCAGGAACTGGTCCTTCTGGCGGTTGGCGGCGCGCAGCTCGTCCTCGATCAGCTTGCGCGGCGTGACATCGCTGCCTTCCACGAAGATGCCGGAGACGGCGCCGCCGGCGTCGCGGATCGGCTGGTAGACGAAGTCGACGTAGCGCTCTTCCATCGGCCCGCCCGGCACCAGCTGCAGGCGCAGTGGCAGCGCATGGCCGACAAAAGGCTCGCCGGTGCTGTAGACGCGGTCGAGCAGCTCGAAGAAGCCCTGGCCGACCACTTCCGGCAGCGCTTCGCGCGCGGTCTTGCCCACCACCTGGCGGTGGCCGATCAGCTGCAGGTAGGACTGGTTGGTGAGTTCGAACACGTGTTCGGGACCACGCAGCACCGCCATGATGCCGGGGGCCTGCTCGAACAGGGCGCGGAAGCGCTCGTTCTCTTCCTCGCGGTATTTTTCGGACAGCACCTGCTCGGTGACCTCGACGCAGGCGCAGAACATGCCGGCGATGCGGCCGGTCTCGTCGCGCACCGGGGAATAGGAAAACGTGAACCAGGTCGGCTCGTCGTAGCCGTGGCGGTTCATTTCCAGGTACATGCGCTCGGCATAGGTGGCTTCGCCGGCCAGCGCGCGCTCGATCAGCGGATTGATGTCGTCCCAGATCTCGGCCCAGATGTCGTGGAAGGGACGTCCCAGCGCTTGTGGATGCTTTTCGCCCAGCACGTCGATGTAGGAGTCGTTGTACAGGAAGCCCAGTTGCGGCGGGCCCCAGGCGACGAACATCGGGAACTTCGAATTGAGCATCAGGCCGACCACGGTGCGCAGCGCCTGTGGCCAGCTGCCCGGGTGGCCCAGCGGCGAATCGAACCAGTCGTGCGCGCGCATCATCGCGCCCATCCGCCCGCCGCCGCTCAGGAACATGAGCGCGCCGGCAGCGCAATCGAGGTGGGTGTCGTGAAGATCGTCGGGCCTTGGGTCGTCTTGCATGGTCAGTACTGCCGGGAAAGGATATCAGTTTGCCATAAGGTCAAGTAAAGGCGCGCACGGCCGGGCAGCGAGCCCTGCCTTAGCGGCGGCAAGCGGGCCTGCCGGCCCGCGGGCAGCGAGCCGATCGCCTGCACGAAACAAAAAAACGCGAGAAAATAAGGACTTGCAATTCTTTGGCTACATTTATCATGTCTAATACTGCTTCCTTGCCTGTACGCCAGCGCGTCGGCATCAATCCGGTGCCGATGGGCGTGGCCCTGCTGCTCATCGTGCTCGGCGCCCTGTACCTGGCGCAGGCCGTGAGCGCGCGCCAGGCCGCCCTGTGGGTGGTCGGCGCCCTGCTCGGCGTCGCGCTGTACCACGCGGCGTTCGGCTTCACCTCGTCCTGGCGCGTATTCATCGCCGACGGCCGCGGTGCCGGTCTGCGCGCGCAGATGATCATGCTCGCCGTGGGCGTGGCCTTGTTCTTCCCGGCGCTGTCCGCCGGCACCCTGTTCGGCACGCCGGTCACCGGCCTGGTCTCGCCGGCCGGTACCTCGGTGGTGGTCGGCGCCTTCATCTTCGGCATCGGCATGCAGCTGGGCGGCGGCTGCGCCTCCGGCACGCTGTACACGGTCGGCGGTGGCAGCACCCGCATGATCGTGACCCTGATCGCCTTCATCGCCGGCTCCGTGATCGCCACCGCGCACATGCCGTTCTGGACCTCGCTGCCGCAGCTGAAACCGGTCTCGCTGGTCAAGACCCTCGGCCTGGCGCCGGCGCTGCTGCTCAACTGGATCGTGTTCGCGGCCATCGCGGCGATCACCGTCGTGGTCGAAAAGCGCCGCCACGGCCGCCTGGTGAACCCGGTGCATCCGTCCAAGGTGGCACCGTGGCTGCACGGCCCGTGGCCGCTGGTGGCCGGCGCGCTGGCGCTGGTCGTGCTCAACTTCGCGACGCTGGCGCTGTCCGGCCGTCCGTGGGGCGTGACCTCGGCGTTCGCGCTGTGGGGCGCCAAGGCTGCATCCAGCATCGGCATCGACACCGCGAGCTGGGCCTACTGGTCGACCAAGGCCAACGCCGCCGCGCTGGCCGCGCCGGTGACCCAGGACGTGACCTCGGTCATGGACATCGGCATCGTGCTGGGCGCGATGCTGGCCGCGGCTCTGGCCGGCCGCTATGCGCCGGTCTGGCGCGTGCCGCTGCGCTCGTTGCTGGCGGCCGTGGTCGGCGGCCTGATGCTGGGCTATGGCGCACGTCTGGCCTATGGCTGCAACATCGGCGCCTACTTCAGCGGCATCGTGTCGGGCAGCCTGCACGGCTGGCTGTGGCTGGTGGCCGCCTTCGTCGGCAACGTGTTCGGTACGCGTTTGCGTCCGCTGTTCGGTCTGGAAGTCGAGCGTGTGAAGCCGTCGGCTTGCTGAGCCGGAAGACGTTTCGATGGGGAAATGAGGAGAGGCTGGAGCGGGTGAAGGGAATCGAACCCTCGTATGAAGCTTGGGAAGCTGCCGTTCTACCATTGAACTACACCCGCGTTGCCCAGCATTCTACGCGCGTTCGTGCGCGTTTGACAAATCCGAACCTCGGCACGCTTGGCAAAAATAGAATGGATGAGCCGGACACGTGTCCGGCTCATGCGTTTTTTGCATGTTCTTGCTCGGATATCTTCGTTAGCACCCCGAAGCCCGGCCTGTATATTGAAGGCCCGCCTTGTCTGCCCGGCGCGCCTCCCGACCGTACCACTACGCTTGATCGCCGCATGGAGACACATTGATGGCCAATTTCGACATCGCCGGCATCGTGCAGGGCTTGCACGATGCCCGCCAGCAATGGCGCCAGGCCCACCGCCCGGCCAGCGAGGCGCGCGGCATGGAATTCCCTTCGCGCGAGGCGCTGGCCGGCATCGTCGCGCAGTTGAAGGGCGTGCTGTTCCCGATGCGCCTGGGACCGACCGGCCTGCGCCAGGAAAGCGAGGAATTCCACGTCGCCCACGCGCTCGACTCGGCTCTGCACGCGCTGCTGCGCCAGGTGCAGATCGAACTCAGCTACAGCGCCGCCCTGCAGCAGCGCACCGATACCGACATCGCCGGCCAGGCGCTGCAAGCCACGCAAGCCTTCGGCGCCGCCCTGCCTGAAATCCGCATGATGCTCGACAACGACGTACTGGCCGCCTACCAGGGCGACCCGGCCGCGCGCAGCGTCGACGAAGTGCTGCTGTGCTATCCGGGCATCCTGGCCATGATCCACCACCGCATGGCGCACTGCCTGTACCGGCTCGGCCTGCCCCTGCTGGCGCGCATCGTCGCCGAGCAGGCGCACGCGGAAACCGGGATCGACATCCACCCCGGCGCCACCATCGGCGCCGGCTTCTTCATGGACCACGGCACCGGCATCGTGATCGGCGAGACCGCCGTCATCGGCCAGCGCGTGCGCCTGTACCAGGCCGTCACGCTGGGCGCCAAGCGCTTCCCCACCCATGACGACGGCACGCTGCAGAAAGGCTTGCCGCGCCATCCGGTGGTCGAGGACGACGTCGTCATCTACGCCGGCGCCACCGTGCTGGGCCGCATCACGATCGGCAAGGGCGCCGTCATCGGCGGCAACGTCTGGGTCACGCACGACGTGGCAGCGGGTGGACGCGTGGCCCAGGCGGCCTCGCGCGAGGAAGGACTGGGCGTGAAGTAAGATGTTTTTCGCATGGCCTTGTACCGATATATTCGTTTGATCCCTCGAACCCGGCTCGTATAGTAAGGCTGAATGTCGTGCTGACTCAGCAGTAAGAGGCTGGCCGGCACGATCCTGCCACCCTGCTTTGAGGAACCGATCATGTCAGCCGTACTGGAGTCGAGCCTGCCCGCCGCGCTGGAAAGCGCCCGTACCGACGCCCTTGCCCAGGGCCTGCCCTATGCGGGCGGCGTCAGTCCATCCACCGCCTGGTCACTCGCGTCGAGCGGAGAAGCCGTGCTGGTGGATGTACGCAGCAACGAGGAGCGGGTATTCGTCGGCCATATCCCGGGCAGCGTGCACGTGCCCTGGGCCACCGGCACCGCGCTGACCCGCAACCCGCGTTTCACCCGCGAACTCGAAGCCAGGCTGGGCGGCAAGGACAAGGTCGTCCTGCTGCTGTGCCGCAGCGGCAAGCGCTCGGCGCTGGCGGCGGAAGCGGCGGCCAAGGCCGGGATGCCGCTGGTGTTCAATGTGCTGGAAGGCTTCGAAGGCGAGCTCGACGACGATCAGCAGCGCGGCCGGCGCAACGGCTGGCGCCACCACGGGCTGCCCTGGGTACAGGACTGATCCCCGTCATGACGACCGGCACCGCGCTCTTCCTTGGTTTCGGCATGGCGGTGCGCCAGCTGCGCGAGGCGCGCGGCTGGTCGCAGGAGCAACTCGCCGAACAGGCCGGCTTGAACCGGTCCTATGTCGGTGAGATCGAACGCGGCGAAGTCGCCCTGTCGCTGGCCACTGTGGCGAAACTGGCACAAGCCTTCGATATGGCGCCTTCGGTGCTCGTGAATGGGGGCGAAAAAAACATTGCCAAAAATAATTTGAGCTAAATCAATTGATGGCGATAGACGGTTGAAGGGCAAGAAACGGTCCGTAAAACTTGCAACTGATTTTTCTCAACAGTTTGCAACCCACGGTCACTTTTTTCTTTCCTTTTTTTACCGGAGATCAGATGTCGGCTACTGTCGGCGGTACCACCGCCCTTGGCGATTTCGCAGCACGGCAACTTGCCAATGCCACCAAGTCCGCCCCCCAACTCGAGACCATCAGCCCGCGCTGGCTCACCCACCTGCTGCAGTGGGTACCTGTCGAGGCCGGTGTCTACCGCCTCAACAAGGTGAGGAATCCGGAAGCGATCCGCGTCACCTGCACCTCGCGCGAAGACGAGAGCCAATTGCCGCGCACCTGGGTCGACTACGAGGAAAGGCCGCGCGAGTACACGCTCAACGCGGTCTCCACGATCCTCGACGTGCATACCCGCATATCGGACCTGTACAGCAGCCCGCACGACCAAGTCAAGGAACAGCTGCGCCTGACGATCGAGACGATCAAGGAAAACCAGGAAAGCGAACTGATCAACAATCCGGACTACGGGCTGCTGGCGCAGGTGGCGGAATCGCAGCGCATCTTCCCGCTGACCGGCGCGCCGACGCCGGACGACATGGACGAGCTCCTGACCAAGGTCTGGAAGGAACCCGCGTTCTTCCTGACCCATCCGCTGACGATTGCCGCCTTCGGCCGCGAGGCCACCCGGCGCGGCACGCCGCCGCCCACCGTCAGCCTGTTCGGCTCGCAATTCATCACCTGGCGCGGCATCCCCTTGATCCCGTCGGACAAGGTGCCGGTGGCGGACGGCAAGAGCAAGATCCTGTTGCTGCGCGTGGGTGACCGGCGCCAGGGCGTGATCGGCCTGTTCCAGCCGGGCCTGGCGGGCGAGCAGAGCCCGGGCCTGTCGGTGCGCTTCATGGGCATCAACAACCATGCGATCTCGTCCTACCTGATCTCGCTGTACTGTTCGCTGGCGGTGCTGTCCACCGACGCGCTGGCGGTGCTCGATGAGGTCGAGATCGGCAAGTACCACGACTATCCGGACACCTATAAATGAACCCGGCCTCCTCCTCTCCTTCGCTGCCGGCGGATGCGATGGCGGCGCCGCTCGACCCGGCCGTGCTGGCGCAGATGGCGAACACCCTGTTCGGCGCCATGCCCGGCGCATTGCCCGGCGTGCAGGCGCCGGTCAACATCGCGCCGCCGGGATCGCCCCTTGCCAGCCCGGCGGGCTTCAGCGCCGGCGTGCCGGGCACGCCGATCCCGCAGGGTATGATGCCCGGGGCCAACCTGATCCCGTCCTCGCCGATGCCGCTGATGTCACTGGCCAACCGGGCGCCCTCCTTGATGCCGCTGGCGCCCGCCGGCAACGGCATGCCCGACAAGCTGCACGGCGCGGTCCCCGCCTACGAGCCGCGCATGGGCGGCGCCCTGCTCGGCGTGCCGGACGGGTCCCGGGCCACGACGCCCTCGCTGCCGGCCTCGACCGATGCTTATTATTTTCTCGACCGCGGCCATGGCCATCCGGCGCCGGCGGCCTTCGATCCGCTCGACGCGCTGGCCGCGCCGGCCGTTCCGCAGGCGCAATCCCTCGCCACGCCGCGGGTCCCAGCCGCGGCGCTGCCCGGTGCGCCGCAATTCTATTTTGTCGAAACCATGGTGCTGCCGCCCGGCCAGGCCAGCGCGCCGCGCCAGGACCGGCACGGCCGCGCCCCGGACAGCGGCCGCGGACGCCATCCCGCCTTCGACGTGAATGCCGTGCGGCGCGACTTCCCGATCCTGCAGGAACGCGTCAACGGCCATCCGCTGGCCTGGTTCGACAACGCGGCCACCACGCAAAAGCCGCAGGCGGTGATCGACCGCCTCGCCTACTTCTATGCGCACGAGAACTCGAACATCCACCGCGCCGCCCACGTCCTGGCCGGACGCGCCACCGACGCCTACGAAGGCGCGCGCGAGACCGTGCGCCGCTTCATCAACGCGCCCGAGGTCAACGAAATCATCTTCCTGCGCGGCACCAGCGAAGCGATCAACCTGGTCGCCAAGAGCTGGGGCGCGCACCACATCCGCGAAGGCGACGAGATCATCGTCTCGCACCTGGAGCACCACGCCAACATCGTGCCCTGGCAGCAGCTGGCATCGAACAAGGGCGCGCGCCTGCGCGTGATTCCGGTGGACGACAGCGGGCAGGTGCTGCTCGACGAATTCCACAAGCTGCTGGGCGACCGCACGAAACTTGTGGCGGTGACGCAAGTGTCGAACGCGCTCGGCACCATTGCGCCGGTGAAGGAAATCGCCGCGATGGCGCACCGGGCCGGCGCCCGCGTGCTGGTCGACGGCGCCCAATCGGTCTCGCACATGCGCACCGACGTGCAGGACCTGGGTGCGGATTTCTTCGTGTTCTCGGGCCACAAGGTGTTCGGCCCGACCGGCATCGGCGCGCTGTGGGCCAGGCGCGACATCCTCGAGGACATGCCGCCGTGGCAGGGCGGCGGCAACATGATCGCCGACGTCACCTTCGACAAGACCGTGTACCAGGCGATCCCCAACAAGTTCGAAGCCGGCACCGGCAACATCGCCGATGCGGTCGGCCTGGCGGCGGCGCTGGATTACGTGAACCGCGTGGGCATCGAGAACATCGCCCGCTACGAGCACGAGCTGCTGGAGTACGGCATGCGCGCGCTGGGCGCGATCGAGGGCCTGCGCCTGATCGGGACCGCCGCCGACAAGGCCAGCGTGATGTCCTTCGTGCTGGACGGCTACTCGACCGCGGAAGTGGGCGAAGCGCTGAACGACCAGGGCATCGCGGTGCGCACCGGGCACCACTGCGCCCAGCCGATCCTGCGCCGCTTCGGGGTCGAGGCCACGGTGCGGCCCTCGCTGGCGTTCTACAACACTTACGAGGAAATCGACCGCCTGGTGCACGTGGTGCGCCACCTGGCGGGCCAGGGCCGGACGGTGCGGGTGGGACGCGGTGTCCGCTAAGGTTTACCTTGGCGCTTCGACCGTGTAGCCCCTGGCCTGCAGCGCCGCCAGGTAGCCTTTCTGGTCGAACACGTCCTTCATGTCGAGCACGGCGAAGATCGCGTCGTTCTTCGCCATCGCTTGTTCCGCGGCATCCAGCCAGGCGGCGCGCAGGCGCTCGCGCATCGAACGCGCATCCTGGTCGACCTGCTGCGCCATGGTGCTGCCCAGGATGGCTTCGTCGCAAGCGTCTTCGAGCGTATTGAAATCCAGCTTCTCGATCTCGGCGATGTTGCCGTTGGCCCAGGCGTTGGCACGCACGCGCATGGCGTCGATGTCCTCTTCCATGGTGTCCATGGTCTTGCTGAAACAGGCGACGTCGTTCAAGCGGTTCTGCTTGAACTCGGTGATCGCCTTCCCAACATTGTCCAGCGGGAGCTCGAACCCCGACGTATAAAACTTGAGCTTGTTCGCCTTGGCGATCTGGTAGATCTTGTCGCGCACCACGCCGCTGGTCGACAGGCCATATTTGTCGCGCCCGGCCTGCAGCAGGCGCTGCCCCACGAAGATCGGCCGCTGGCGCTCGATGTCCTTGTTTTTGTCCTTGTCCTCGCCGATGTATTTCGCCTTCAGCACGGTCCAGCGCGCATAGACTTCGGGCGGCAGCACGTCGTGCAGCGTGGCGCCGTCCGGGTTGTTCTGGATGCCGATCAGGCGCGGCAGCTGGGGCAGCAAGCTGAGGCCTTTCCAGAAGCCGATCTTGGCGCTGGCCGACGGCGGCAACAGCACGGCTTGCGACTGCGCCACCAGGCGCTCGACCCGGCTCGCATCCCATTCCATGTCGCGCGGCAGCGGCGAATACAGGCCGAACACCCACATCACGTGGCCCTCCTTCGACACCTTCCACACGCCGGGCCCGGGGCGCTTGCCCGACACCACGACCTGGCTGGGCGGCGCCTGCAGGTTTTCCAATTCGCTCTGGGCCAGGGCCGGCAAGGCCAGGCAAGCCAGCACCACCGCGACTGCCATCCGTTTGATCATGATGTTTCCGTTCATTTCGGGCTCTCGACCGTGTACCCCTTGGCCTGCAGCGCCGCCAGGTAGCTCTTCGGTCCCAGGATCTCGTTCATCTGCAGCATGGCGAAGGTCGACTGGTTCTTGTCCAGCGCGGTCTCCGCGGCCTTGATCCAGGCGGCGAAGCGGCGCTCGAGCATGTTCTGCATCTGCGGATGGTGCTTCGCGAAGCTGCTGTCCAGCACGGCACCGTTGCAGGCATCCTCGCGTTCGGCGTAATCGAGGTTGTCGATCTCGGCGATGTTGCCATTGGCCCAGGCGTTGGCGCGCCGGCGCATGGCATCCATGTCGCCCTCGAAGCGCTCCAGGGTCTTGGTGAAGCAGGCCGTGTCGTCCACCTGCGCCTGCTTGAATGCCTTCAGCGTGCTGCCGGGATTGTCGATCATGACGTGCACGCCGGTGTCGGTCAGCTTGATGTCGTTCTTCCTGGCGATCGTTTCGATCTGCTTGCGCACGGCGAAGGATTTCGTCAGGCCATTCTTCTTCAGCGCGGCGTCCATCAATTCGTCGGCCGCGAACAAGGGGCGGTAACGCTCGATACCTTCGTCGTCGCCGATGTACCTGGCCTTCAGGGTCTGCCAGCGGCTATAGACCTCGGCCGGCACCACGTCGTGCAACTGGGCGCCATCCGGCATCTTCTTCATGCCGATCATGCTTGGCAGCGCGGTCAGCATGCCGAGGTAGCCGGTGCCGACGCTCACCACCGGCGGCCCCAGCACTTCCTGCGATTGCGCGACCAGGCGTGCGACGCGCGCATCGTCCCATTCCATCTTCTGCGGCAGCGGCGAATACAGGCCGAACACCCACATCACGTGCTCGCCCTTCGACACTTTCCACAGCCCGGGACCGGGGCGCTTGCCCGATACCACGATCTGAGCGGACACGACCTCTGTGTTATCGGCAGCAGGCGGCAGGGATTCGGTCTGTGCCAACGCGGGCACAGCCAGACAAGCGAGGTAGAGCGCGCAGGCAGTCCGTTTCATCATGCATCCCTATGTCATTACGATCACCAGAGATTACATTTATGCCACGACCCAACCTATTTCCGCAACAAAATATTACATTAATGCATGCATACTTGGTATGCATGTCACTCCGGCTGGGCGATGTCGGCAGGACGTTCCAGCAACTCGTGCGCCAGCTTCAGGCCCGCCACCATCGTCGAAAACGCCTCATGCTTGGCCTCCTCGCTCGGCACCCGCAGCACGTACGACGGGTGGTAGGTGGTGACGACCCAGCGCCCGTCTACCTGCATCGGCTTGCCCAGCGAGGCTTTCAGCGTCACGTTGGCGGTGCGCAGCACGGATTTCAGCGCGGTGGCGCCCAGCGCGACGATCACGTCCGGCTTCACCTGCGCCAGTTCCTTCTCCAGCCAGTAATGGCAGGCCTCGATCTCGCGCTGGACCGGGGTCTTGTGCAGTCTCCGCTTGCCGCGCGGCTCCCACTTGAAATGCTTGACGGCGTTGGTGACGTAGATCGTGCTGCGGTCGACGCCGGCCGCCTCGCACACCTGGTCGAGCAGCTTGCCGGCGGGCCCGACGAAGGGTTGGCCGGCCAGGTCTTCCTGGTCACCCGGCTGCTCGCCGACGAACATGATGCGCGCCTTCTTCGGGCCGGCGCCGGGCACGGCCTGGGTCGCGAACTGCCACAGCTCGCAGCGCCGGCATTCGTCGAGTTTCGAAGGCTGCTGGCGCTCCGGCTGGGCGTCCTCGGCGGCGATCGGGATGGTCGTGCCCTTGCGCTGGCCGACGGCCTGGAACTGGCCGGTCTTGCGCGCGCCCATGGCGGCATCGCTGATCATTTGCGTCACGATTTTCCCTTCCGGCAGGTTCTTCCAGCGGTGCGACGGGATGTGCTGCTGCATCACGCCAGTGTTCAGGCGCGCCGGGTTGAACACGCTGCGGTAATAGGTCAGCCACAGGGCTTCGCCGCCGTCTTTGCCACCCTGTTCGAGGTCGTCGGCGTTCTGGACCAGCGGGCCCGTGTTGTGCAGGGTCTGGCCATCCCACAGCACGGACGCCTCGGGCGTGGCGATCATCCAGCTGACCTTGCCCATGCGCGAGACGAAGTGTTCCGCCACCTGCGGCAGCACGTCGTGCTGCGGTTCGTACCAGGCGACGAAGCGCGGCGGGCCGGCCTCTTCGGGGCGTTCGCGGAATCGGATGTAGGCATGCATGTCGTGCTCCTCGCGGCGGACCGCCTTGACCATGCCGTGCAGGCGCGCGCCATCCTCGTCGGCCGGCGACTGCACATCGTGCTCGCCCTGCTGCCAGCGCCAGATCACGCGGTACAGGAAGGCCCAGCGGTCCGGCACGCGGCAGCAGGCGGCGCTTTGCAGCATGTCCATGAACGAGCGCGGGATATGCGGCGGCGGCCGGGTGCCCTGCGGCAGGTCCGGCAGATCATGCACCGGCTGGGCGGTGGATGGCGCACTCGTGAACAGATCGCCACCCACGTGGGGCGCGCTCCAGGTGACCAGCTCCGGCGGCACGCCGTGGACCAGCAGGCCGCGCGACGCTTCGCGCCATTCGGCGAAGGTCTCGACCAGCAAGGGCTGGCCGGCGCGCACCTGCTCGATGGCGGGTCCCTTGGCACTCATGCGGCCTGCAATTCCGGCCACAGGTTCATCTGCTCGGGCGCGTCGGCCATGTTGCGCCTGAGCAGTTCGGACGAGGCCGCGCCTTGCGCCGGCTTGTAGTCCGCGGTGACGACGAAGGGCGCCAGCTTTTTCAGGCTGCAGCGCAGGCGGGACAGATCTTCCCAGCGGATGCGGCGCAGCCGGCGCAGGTCGACCAGGCGCTTGGCCGAGCGCAGCCCGATACCGGGCACGCGCGCGATCATGGTCTCATCGGCGCGGTTCAAGTCGAGCGGAAAATGTTCGCGGTTGGCCAGCGCCCAGGCCAGCTTGGGGTCGATGTCGAGCGCCAGGTTGCCCGACTGCGGCATCAGCTCCTTGGCGGTAAAACCATAGCCGCGCAGCAGGAAATCGGCCTGGTACAGCCGGTGCTCGCGCTGCAGCGGCGGCGGTGCCGACGGCACCGTGGACGGGCTCTGCGGGATCGGGCTGAAGGCCGAGTAGTACACGCGCTTGAGTTTATAACTGCCGTACAGGGTCTGGGCCGTGTTCAGGATGGTGTGGTCGTCGCTGGCATCGGCGCCGACGATCATCTGCGTGCTCTGCCCGGCCGGCGCGAACACGGGCGCCTTCGGGTGCACGTCCTTTTCGTCGAGCTTGGTGCGGATAGCACCCATCGCCAGCTTGATCGTGTGCACGCTCTTTTCCGGCGCCAGCTTCTGCACACTGTCCTGGGTCGGCAGCTCGATGTTGACGGACAGGCGGTCCGCGTACTTGCCGGCCAGTTCGATCAGGCGCGGGTCGGCGTCCGGGATCGTTTTGAGGTGGATATAGCCGCGGAACTTGTGTTCCACACGCAGGCGGCGCGCGACTTCAACCAGCTGCTCCATCGTGTAGTCGCTCGACTGGATGATGCCGGAACTCAAAAACAAACCGTCGATGTAGTTGCGCAGGTAGAAATCCTGGGTCAGCTTGACCACTTCCTCGACGTTGAAGCGGGCGCGCGGCACGTTCGAGGTGCGCCGGTTGACGCAGTACTGGCAATCGTAGATGCAGAAATTGGTCAGCAGGATCTTCAGCAGCGACACGCAGCGCCCGTCCGGCGTGTAGCTATGGCAGATGCCCATGCCGTTGGTGGCGCCCAGGCCGTCCTTGTCCACGGAATCGCGCTTGGGCGCACCGCTGCTGGCGCAGGATGCGTCGTACTTGGCGGCGTCGGCCAGGATCTCGAGCTTGTCTTTGAGTTCCATCTTGGCAGAAATACTGTATGAATGTACAGTATACCGCAGTTCAATATCCGACTGCGGTGCGCGAGCGCACCTTTGTCGTCAAACTGCACACTGCCGGGACATCATGAAATATTTGACCAAGAAACGTTGGGCAAGCGTCCGCAGCGGCCAGGCCGACACCCAGGCCGCCAGCTGGGGCAAGGCCTTGCGCGCCTACCGCGAACAACTCGAAACCCTGCGCGGCGCGCTGCCCGCGGAAGTCTT
>Ga0265797_10005893_pt1 | contig 17674 bp, 21 predicted proteins | sample P2T30metagenome_FD_192433 | JGI IMG/M metagenome (GOLD analysis project Ga0265797, IMG submission 192433) | Plant litter microbial communities from East Loma Ridge, Irvine, California - P2 T30 | ecosystem: Environmental > Terrestrial > Plant litter > Unclassified | place: USA: California...
GGACATATGACGCGTTCCTTGCTGTGAAGGGGAAACGCAAGGGTACGTCGTCTGAACAGAGCACGGCGCGGCGCAGTGCTTGGAGCGGGTGAAGGGAATCGAACCCTCGTCGTAAGCTTGGGAAGCTAGCTAAGGAATGGCCTAACCATGAGGGTTTGCGGGCGTTACTTGCTCCTCAAAAGCACGTTTATAAGCCCTCGCAAAACCACTATCCATGCGAAATGCGAACCATTTGTGGAGCAACTTACGACCGAACCGATGCACAATCATGAGCGTTTCATTAAGCCGAAAACGACAGGCGACAAGTTAAGCGCAGCCTGCCGTCCGTAGCCTTAATAAATAAAGTAGTCCTTCCGAGATCCCATACTAGGATCGTGATCAACGTACCGCTGAAGCTCATCGATTATTAGCGACACCATCTCGTCACCATCTATCCATTTTGGATCTCGCGGACGAAGCTCCCCAGGCAAGTGCCAACCGGCGTACATCGGTTTACCCTTTTCGATCCTCTCCCCCACAAATATATAGATCGGACGGTTATCCCAAGGCAAGCGCAACGTTAATTCGATCGCAAACGGCATAGCCCCGTCAGCGTTTACTGGCAAACCGTGCTTCCGTGATAGCGGCTCAGCTTCAGAAATTTTGACCTGTGCTTCGATCAAACACGCATAAGGCATAGTCCTGCCGGTATTGTCGCCGTAGGTTTCAGCGATCTCGAGCTTAGAAGTCAGCATCATTCGTAAATTTACTGCAGCCTCCCACAGCTGGTCCAGCCACTCGTTTTCCCGATCTTCGTATGCTTTGTGCTTCCTTACGATTTCGTCGTAAATCATTCCACCTCCTATGAAGATAGTCTTCAAGATAACAGAATGCGCTTACTCTTAGACGATAGACTTGTAAAACCTGATGTCACAGGTTGGGAGTTCGTCATCTACGCAAAGAATTCGGAGTAAAAAAAATGATCATATAATTTTATTCTGTAAATTTTTATTGCCTTAAGACACGTTAAACTTGCATAACTCCCTTCAAGAATCAGTTATGCTTAAAACAATTGAAAAAAATTAACTTATTGTGGTAAATTTATATCTACCAACATTGGAAGGAGCACTAAATGGATCCACGCACAGGCCCAATGAAGAAAAGTGACATGCAGTTTAGCTATCCGGAAAGTACCGCCGGTGATGATGATCCAACGAAGCGCGGCCACCCGGACAAGGATTTCCTGAACCGCAAAGAGTGGTATGAAGTATTGTATTTTTGCAATCGAACGTCGAAGGAAAGCAAAGGCGTCGCACTGAAATCCGAGCGACTAATCCGCAACCATCTTCCGGGTAACGTACGTGGTCAAGATAACGTTCTCAAATGGCTGCAAGATAACTGGGACAACTTTAACTAATCGAGAGATATCATATGCTGATGGTAATTGAAAGCTTTGATGCGGCTGGTAACGACGGGAATACCTACAAGGTAAATTTGTTAGAACACCCTGGTCCCGAGCATAAGCCCCTCAATGGGCCGCGTCGCCGCATGCGTGGCCGGCGAGAGTACCGACTATCTGACGGTACCGAACTTATTGATGTAAGCGATGGGGTGTGGGAAATCGTGAGCACTAATGTGGAAATCACAAAAATTGAAGATCCATTAGCGGAAAAAGAAGAAGATTGAGTTAGGTCGCACGATGTTATGAAGGAAATGGGTTGCACGCTTCGGCTGCAGCCCGTTTTTCATCGAAGTCACAAGAATAGGCACCCATGATGCATGGTGGTGTGCTCCTATGGGGGAAAGCGAAATTTTGAAGAAGCTACGCTGAAAGTTACGCCAGGAGGGGACATGGGCAACGAGATTTACGACGACCTAGACGAACTGCCGGCGGCGCCACGCATCGACATTTCGGAACCCGACCTGGTGCTGCTGGAGCGGGCGGCACGCGCGCTCGGTGCCGTGCGCGTGGAAGTGGTTGATGGCGAGGGCTATGTTAACCTGCACTTCGCCAACGGCTCTGTCGTGCACGCTTGGAATCCGCTTACGTTCAATGGTGACGCGCTGGAAATGGCGGTGAAGCTGAAGCTCAGCATTAACATACGGGACGATGCTGTCTGCGTTACCGCAGGACGTAACAAACACGTGGTCTTTGAAAGCGGCAGAGATGCGGAACTGATGTCCGCTACCCTTCGGGCCATCACCCGCGCCGCGGCCGAGATCTAGAATAAGCCAGCAGGTTCAGCAGCGCGATCCCAGCTGTAAATGATGACCTCATTTCGCTCGGCACCACGGCTACCACCCGCTACCGTATAGGTAATTGGAACGGTATCCATCTGAAAGTCTGCAAAGATTCGGCGGATATCGGGATGATCGTTCAAACTGACAATCGCTTTGCCCTTCAAGCTCCCCATCATCGAAGCCATCTTCTCGTATTCTTCCAAACCGAAGTCAACGCCGTAGCCCGCTGTCTCCCAGTAGGGTGGATCGAGGTAGAACAAGGTGTGGGGGCGGTCGTAGCGATCCATCAGCTTGGCCCAGTCCATGTTTTCGATGAAGGCGCCAGACAGGCGAAGATGTGCAGCAGACAAATTTTCTTCGATCCGCAGGAGGTTAATGGGCGGCGTAGTTGTGGCTGTACCCCAAGACTGCCCTTCTACCTTGCCACCAAAGGCATGCTGCTGCAGGTAGAAAAAACGTACGGCCCGCTGAATGTCAGTCAACGTATCGGGCGGCGTCTCCTGGTGCCACTTGAACACCTCTCGACTGGCCAGCGCCCATTTAAAGTGACGTACGAACTCTTCGAGGTGATGCTGTACCACTCGGTATAAGCGCACCAGCTCCCCATTGATGTCGTTGATGACCTCGACTTTTGCTGGAGGTCGGAGGAAGTAAAGAGCAGCGCCGCCGGCGAACACTTCTACATAGCAGTCGTGAGCTGGGAACTGAGGGAAGATGTGGTCGGCCAGACGTCTTTTGCCACCGATCCAGGGGACGATTGGATTTGCCATGTTTCTACGAACTCCTACAAATACTGTACGGATATACAGTATAAACTGTACAGCATGAAAATTCGCAGTGCCCGGCAAAAGATAATATCCAAGCAAACTAGTGCATCGAAGTAGCTCGCTATGTCGGCCATGCCTGGACCGTCTTGGCGTGGCGCGCCGCGCATTCAGCGTACTGGCGCAGCAGCTCGATAGCCCACGCTTGCCATGCGTCGTAGTCGTCAGCGCCGGGCCGCTCGACCATCGGGCAAGGCGCTGCCAGAGCGCTATCGAGGGATGCTTTTGTTGGCGGCTTCGATTGCGGCGTCGAGGTTGCGCACGCGGTCAGCATCAGGCATGCAACCAGCAGGCAGAGGTTTCGCATTGCGCAGCTCCTTGGTCAGCGCCGACATGCGCGGCGCCAGGGTGGATTGAATGGTGGCGAACTCGGTGGCCGCTTGCCGGATTGTTGCCGCATCAGCGTGGACGTCGGCGAGTGCCGCCTCGGACAGCGTGGCGCGGAACTCGGCATGCGCGCGCTTCAGATCGGCGATCTCGGCACCGTGCCGCCAGCCGTTCGTGAACCAGCCAGCGGCACCGGTCAGAGTCATTGCCAGCAGCAGGCCCAAGCCAGCCACAAGCGCGCGGGACGAGGCGGCGACGGCCGGTGCGGCTGCTGCCGCTACGATCGGGATCATGGCAACCCCTTCAAGCAAAGCTCGCGCTCGGCCTGGCGCCGGCGCGTGAGTCCGCGCACTTCCTTGCCGCCGACCTTGTTCCACATGAGCAGCGCATTGCAGGCGCCGACCATGTCGCCTGTGTTCGTGCGCCGCGCCATGCTCGATCCGCAGAAGCCGCTCACGCCGATGTTGTAGGCGACGTCGACGAAGGCCACCTTCTGGCCATCGGTCAGGCGCGCGAGCGGGATGCACATGGCGATGCCGGCGGCATGCCGCTCGAGGTCGCGGTCGAGCTGAGCGAGGCACTGAGCGGGCGTGTACGTCTTGCCCCAGGCCGCGTTCTCGGTGGCACCGGTGCAGTACGTGAGCACGCCGGCCATGTCCCGATAGGTGGTGTACTTGGTGCCTTCGAACGGCGGCGTGAAGTTGAACAGCGCGGTCGCAGCCATGGCGCCGAGTAGCACGACCAGGCCGCGCCGCTGGGTTGGTGCGCCCTTAACCATTGCCGGTCAGCGCCGGTTGCGCCACCACGCGCGCGAGCGCGCCGCCGAGCGAGGTCATGCCGGCGGCCACCACCAGAATGGGCGCGGTGCCGCTGGCGTACAGGTGCATGCCGACCTCAACAGCCGAAGCAAAAGCAGCCAGCAGCGCGAAGCGTACCGACCAAAGTTTCGGGAACTGCGCGCGCGCGTCGTCGATGAATTTCATGGTTTCAGCTCCAGTGGGAAATGCGGTTTTACTTCAGGGGCCTGCAGCTGCGCGAGCAGCTGAGCCAGGCGGACCTCGCGTTCGCGTCGCTCGAGGTCCTTTACTTGGCGCTCGATATCAGCGTGCAGTTGCTCGCGCTCGGCCTGCTGCCGCTCACGAGTATTGCGCTCGCGCGTGTACCAGGCGTTCAGCAGGAACGTCAGCAGTGCAGTGAAGATGCCGACGATGACGCCGGCCTGCGTCAGAGTCAGGGAGGTGGCGACCGTTACTGCAGCACCGGCGTAGCTGCCGACTTCCGGCGGGGTGGTCTTGCTGATGCTCATTGCTGCCTTTTGGCGTAACGTCGAAAAACACCAGTGTCCCCAGATGTCCTCAACAGTTCTTTAAAGAGTGAGAAAATCTATAGCCTTGTGGCACTTTCGCGACCGGCAGCAATCCCGCACCAATCACAGCTGGGCGGCATCAATGAACAGTTGGTCGGTCTGCTCATCATTCAAGCCCAAGATGGCCGCCATCATGGCGACGAATGGTGACTCGCGCTCCCAAGTAGGGCGATAGTCCCACGCGTTCTGGACACGCCACTTGGTATCGAGATCTTCGATCGCGTCGATAGCAGGCTGCACATTGGCGAACAAGCCAACGTTGTAAAGTGCTTCGCGCCCCTGTCCAGAAGAAATCTGCTGGGGCACAGGCAACTTGGTAGCTTCGTCGATCGCTGCCTGCTCTTCCGGCGTGGTGGCGCGAACCGTCCATTGTTGGACCCATGCATCGTCGATCTGCTCGATGACACCCGGCTCGACGATCTCGCCGTGCAGCGTGGTCGGGCGCTCGCTGCGCAGCCGGAACACGCCGGCCTCGGCCAGCGCAGCGTCGGTGATCACGCTCTCGAAGATGACGCTCGCCGATGCCCACAACGCACTGCGGATCTCGCCGTGCAATGTGAAAACCTGATTAGTTAACGGTCTGTAGTACATGCTTGTCCTTTAAATATTTAAGTGTTTGCCGAAGGGTAATAGCGACCGGTTCCAGTAATGATGCGACACGCGCCATCTACTCCTCGCACCTCGCCCGAGTACTGCGAACCTCCGATTCCTGCACCATACGTCGAACCGATCCCACCCGATCCAGAGGTCCCTGGCTGCGGCGTATCTGCGTTCGCACCGTTCGAACCTGTCGCGCCCTCGCCGAACAGGCCGACGCCGCCACCACGCGCGCCACTTGCTACCGTGGAGCGGCCACCAAGCCCGCCCGCGCCACCAGACGGCAACGTTCCACTACCAGAGCCACCGGGCCCGGAATAGCCGCCAGTGCCGCCGCCACCACCGCAAGCAAATGAGCTGACGCCACCAATACCGCCGTCGCCACCATCCCCACCACCTACGATGTCGCTAAACGGAGTGCCTGTGCCACCCTTCCCGGCCCCGCCTTGGCCGGTGAGCGAGCCGAAGCCTCCTCCCCCTGCATACAAAAGTACGGTGCTGCCGCGCAGAATGGATGTGCTGCCGCCCGCCTGGAGGCCATTGCCGCCTGCACCGACGACAATGGTGAGTGTCTCGCCGGGAGTGACGGCGATTATTCGCGCCCAACGCAGCCCACCCGCACCGCTGCCCCCTGGCCCATAGCCGCCAGAATTGCGCGTGCCGCCGCTTGCTCCGATACAAACGGGGCTGATTGCGTACACACCTGCAGGCACAACCCAAGGGTACGTGCCGGGCACAGTCCATGACCATTGCCCTGGCTTCGCCTGGGCCGCGCCGAACATCAATTTGAAAATGGTATCGTCCATGCCGGCTCAGTTATCGTAGGGTTCAGTGACAGCCATGCGCCAGCGGGTGGCACCCTTGTTCGTCGTTACAAACATAAGCAGATAGGTCTTCCCAGCGATGAAAGAATAGACAACGTTGTTGGGTGTCTTTACAGTGACAGGGAGCGCTAGAGTGCCGCCTGCGTAGGTCAGCTCTACACTGAAGCTAAAACCGTTCGTCGGGCAATTTGCAAAAACCCACGTCTCGCTCGCCGCCATGGTGCGCGTGAAGAAGTTGGTAGACGATAGGTCAAAGGTAGCCGATGCGGCAGGGCGCGGCGTGAACGTACCATTGCCGAACAGCGGCATCCACTGTCCAGCGTTGTCGTTCGCCGGGTCGACCGTGCCAGTGCCTGCCACCTGGCGACGATATGCTTGGAAGTTGACTTGGCTGATGGCCAGGACGTTCTTGCCATAGGTCGTGCCACTTACCCACGGCTGCGCACTAGCAGCCGCAATCGCGGCCTGCATCGCCGCTGCGGCGTTCTGAGCAGACGCGTCGGCTGCTGCGGCCTTCGCGCTTGCGAAGTCAGCGCGATCAAGGATTTGCGCACCGAACTGATTCAGCTCCGCGTTATAGGCTGGGAGCCGGCGATAGAAGAACCCCATATTCTTATCGAAGGTCGGCTTCTCTTGCGAGCGGTGAGGCAACTCATTTGGATTCAAAAACTCAGTGATAGGCATTACACACTTCCTTCAATTTGCAGTGCCATGTCCGATTTTTTCAAACCCGGAATGACGATTTTGAAACTTCCATACCGCCCGAATACTGCGGTGGCGCCATACGGCCCACCGATCCAGACGATCGGGCGTTGACGTATCTGGAAAAGCTTTCGCTGGATATAGTCGATCTCGCCGTTATCCACCTGTACATCGACGCTCATCCTCTTCGCATATGGCCTGAGCTCCGTATTGGTCGTGCCATCGAAATTGAATGTCGTGCTGGAGTAGTCTTTTCCCTCTGCCGAGAGGCCGTACAGGGAAGGACCGAAATCGTCCACTCCGCCGATGGCCAGCATTCCGCACTTCGGCACACCACCTGGCTTGCGGATCGCGACCAACACCAGCGCGTTGGCGTATGGGGGCAGCGACGTGGTTACGAAATAATCTGAGCGGTCAGCTGGGCGGAAGCACCAGTCGAAGTAGCTGCTGGTTCCGCTCGCGGTAACCAAGCTCGTAACTTCAGATGCGACTAGCCCTTCAGATTGATCGACCACCGACAACTCGATTTCGTCGGCTTCGCAGTTGCCGATATACAGGCCCTCGCTGATCGCCTGCGGCGTGAGGACGATGATGATTTCTTCGGGGTAGATCGTTTGGGTGTTGTTGTACTGGTCGAGCATTGCCCAGCGATTTGTTGCGCCTCGCGGATTCCATGCTGCAGGATCGGTGAGGGCTTTACCTTTGTTCGCATCGATGAGCGACTTGAACACGTTGTGCGTCGCAGGGTCATGGACAAGAGCGTCCTTCGCGTATGTCGCGGCGGCGCTGTAGTCTGGCTCAGTGATGGGCACGTTGGAGTACAGCAGGCCAGCGACCGAACCAACCACGTCAGCAGCGCGGGTGAGAGGTGTCACCCCGCTTGCAATGTACGACGACAGCTTATCGCCGGGCGTCAGGTTCCAGCCCCACATGAATGCACCTGGCGCATTGATGCCAGCATATGAACCGTTACCGTTTGCGTCCAGCAGCACGACGCGGCACAGCAATTTCGACGGGTAGGCCGCAGCTTGCGACACGATGCCGACGATAGAGCAGCGGAACCAGCCCCCAGGCAGCGCTTGAATTTTCGCACCACGCGATTCGATATATGCATCGCCTCCATCAATGGTTCCTGTCGCCAAATTGAAAGCTGCGACAAAGCCGCCCGTGCCGCCAATCGAATAATAAAAGTCCAGGCGGATTCGGCTAATTGTGTCCGCCCGCGCAAACACGCTGAACGTGTATTTTTCTCCGTCGACGTAACTCCGACCGAAAACCTCTTGATCGAGATAATGAAACGCGGTAGCGGCAGTGGCCGCCAGCCGGTCTGCAGCCATGGCGCCATCGGGTGCCGCTGCTGCATTGCCGGCAATTGTGAACTGCGAACCACCATACGCGGCCCCATTGTCCAATTCTTCGGTATAGCGCAGCAGTTGCGACACCGCCGGCTCGATCAGCGCCCACGGCGCTTTGCTCAGGTCGGCGGGATCGTACGTCACACCCAGGGTGTTGGCCGGCACTTGGACCAGCGTGCCGTTCCCGTTGTACACACTTTTAACGGATGGCCGCGAGAACGACGTATCGCCCAGCGTGATTGGATCAACAATAATCATTTGATGCGTACCTTCGGTGAGCCGATCGTTTCCCAACGGTCGAGCAGGTCGGCCGTAACCATTGTGTTCTTGGCGATCGCGGCAAGTGCGCGCTCGAGCGCCTGGTCTTTCGTTTCGTTGTCCTTGCGCAGCTGGCGAACCTCTGCCGCCAGCGCTGCCGAGTTGTCGTTAGGGTTGTTGAGGCGCGACATCAAGTCGCGTGTCTGGCTGGCATTGAAGATGCGCGCCGCGCCGGTAGCTTCCAGCTCCGGCCCGTTCTCGCCAACGATGCGCCAGCCGCCGCCGTGGTCGCCGCCTGCAGCGTATCCAGGCACCTTCGTCTTCGCCTTGTACTCGTTGCTTTCCTTCAGGCCCTGCTCGATCGTGCCGTACGACGTACCGCCTGCGGCACGTTCCATCCAGTACTTGAGTCCAGCCGCATCGGCAGGCCGCCCGAACGTCGACTGGTACAGCGCCTTGATCTTCGCTTCTGGCGAATTGCTGATGGCGCCCACGATGTCCGAGATGGAGCTGCCCGCAGCTGCGCGTTCATTCCAGTACTTCATCCCAGCAGCGTCGGGCGCCCGGCCTAACGTGCTCTGATAGGCATTGCTGATCGCACTCGCCGATGCGTTGACTGGGTTCGAAGCGGCGGCCTGCACGGCTGAGTGCAGTGCAAGGATGGCTTGGTGAATGGACAGCGCGGTCGTGCTGATGCCGTTGAGTTGGTCGATCTGTTCCTGCTCACGTTCGAGCATCTGCTCGTATGAGCTCAGCTGGCTCTCCAGCGATTTAAGCGTGCGTTCCTCGACCGACAGCGCCGCGTCCGAGATCGAGGCCAGGTCGGCCATCGTGTTCTTGGTCGAGTAGAAGTCAGCCTGGTAATCGGCGAAGCTGGCGAACTGCGCACTGGCATCCTGCGTCAGCACGCTCAGGACGGCCTGCAGCTTGTCCGAGTCGGGCAGCATGCCGCCGGCGCGGGCGATCGCCAGGAAGCCCTGTAGATCGCTCTGGGCGCGCGTGCGCTCCATCACCTCGGCACCCGGGCCGCGCATGCCATTGATCGTGCTGCGCAGGCTATCCGAGACCGTGCGGATCTTGTTAGCCGCTTCGGTATGGGTAGCGACCTGCTTTTGAATGGCGGTACGCTCACGGTCGACGGCGCGCTCCAGCACGCTGAACGCGCTGTCGACGTCGCTCATCAAGCCGGCCGCAACATCCTTTGCCGACAGCGTCGCGTCCTTCTCGGCCTTCAGTACCTGGATGCGATCCCACAGCGGACGGTTGCCCTCGTCCAGAGCGGCGCGCTCCCGGGCCAGCAGCTGCTCGCGCGTCATCGTGAGCTGGTCGAGCTGCTCTTGAAGCGTGGTGCGCTCCTGCGCGATCTTCTCCTGCGCTGCGGCCTCGGCCTGCAGCGACTGGATGCGGTCCCACAGCGGGCGATTGGTGTCGTGCAGGGTATCGCGCTCCTTGGCCAGCAGCTGCTCGCGCGTCATTGTCAATTCGTCGAGCCGGTCCTGCAGCGTGGCACGCTGGTCCGCGATTTCCTCGAGCGACATGCTCAGGTCTTTCACAGCCGGGTACACTTTGGCGAACGCGTCGGCCAAGCTCATCATGGCGGTGAACTGCTTGGCACCCGCCTCGGTTGTCTTGTCGATACCGAGTGCCGCCTTCTTAAACTCATCGCTGGTATCAACCCAGGCCAAGCCCATGCCGTCGAGTTGCTCGGTGACGTACTTCTGGACCGGCGCCAGGCGCTCCGCCTCGGTCAGAAAGCTATCAGCGAACGAACTCACCTGGCTGGCCAGCGCGCTGATGCCGCCCGACATATCGATCAGCCGCTCACGCGCCGGCACGCTTGCGATGCCAGCCGCGCCGACAGTGGTTCCGATAGAGGCCATGATGGCGTCAAGGCTCTGGTAGTTCGACGCCACCCGGGCAAGCGTTTCAAGGTAGCCCTCGCCTACTTTCTGGAACGACTCAAGGCCGGCCACGCCGGATGCGGCCAGGCTATCGCCGACCTTCGAGAAGACCGCTTGTAGTTCCTCCTGGATCTCGTCGTCCGACAAACCCTTGAGGCTGACCTTGCCGATGTCGACAACGAAGCTGCTCAGCTGCGCATTGAAGCTGTCCGCGCCCAGCCCAAGGATGGTGCCGGCTTTGAACACGGTGTCGTACAGCGATGTCAGCACGCTGGCGATCTGGCGGTTTCCTTCGGCACCCAGCCCTTCCATCTTCACGCTGGTCTTGTCACTGCCGAACCAGCCGCCGTCTTTCTTGACGTCGGCGTACTGGGACGCCTTGACGCCACCGGCCAGGATGCTGCCGAAGCTCGACTTATCCAGGGTAAAGCCGGTGTCCTCCACCGTCTGCTTGCCACCGAAGACGCTACCCAGTGCCTTGCCGACGAAGGTCTTGCCGATCACGGCACCCAGCACCGCGCCGAGTGCCATGCCAATTGGGCCACCAAGCAGAAGGCCGATCTGGCTGGTACCCATGCCGACGTAGGCACCAGCCATCGCGCCGCCTACGGCTCCCGCTGCGGCACCGCCAATGCCAATCGCCTTCGAGTCGAACGCGCCTTTGTTCATTTCCTTGCCGAAGTCACCGGTCACGCCGGTTGTGCGCACGAGCAGCGAAGCGAACTGACCGATGCCCGACTCGATGTTGCGAAGCGAGATCAGCATGTCGTTGTTCACGCCGAGCGTGTCCTGCGACGACTGCTCGATCTCAGCGAGCGCGCGGGCGATGGATCCAGACTTTGCGTCCGAACCCAGCACGGTACCGGTGCCCTGCTCCTTCTGGCGGGACTCGGACAGACTCACGCTGCTACCGCCCGACACGCCACCGATAGCCACGCCCAAGCCAGCGACGACGGCGGCCATGGCGGCCATACGTCCGAAGGCGCTGTAAGGGTCGCCGGTGCCCTGATTGAGAACCGCAGCGATACCCTTCGGCACCAGCTCGGCCATCGTCATCGCGAGCTCGGCGGCGTGGAAGACCTTCGATACCGTCATCAACGCCTGGTATCCACGGCTCTGCTCGCCGAAGAAGCCAGCCGCGGCACCCGCCATGTCGCCGTAGCCGGACAGGCGGTTCTTGGTTTCCATCTCGTTGAGACGTGCGATATCGGAGATGTACTTCTGTTCGCTCATGGCGCCGGTTAAACGCTCACGCTCTGCAGTGGCGCGGTGTTTGTCGATCTCGGCCTGACGCTTGCCAAAGCCGTCGAGCGTAGAGGTCAGCGCAGACAACGCGGTACCCGCACCGCCCAGCGATTCGCGCAGGGCTTCGCCGAACGACTGTGCTTTGGCGGGGTCGAGGAACTCATCTAGCTGTTCGATGGATTTCTTGCTGGCTTCGAGACCGTCGATCTTGCCGAGCGCGGTCGCGCTGCGCTGCTTTGCGGCGATCAGCTTATCGAGATTTTCAATCTGCTTGAGCGTGAGGCCGCTGGATGATGCCTGAGTCCGTTGATACTCGAGCTCTGCCAATTCCATTGCTTCGATCTGGCCCTTCGTTTTCCCGAATGTAAGCGCGAGCTGCTCGTTGCTGGCCGCCTCAGTCATTGCACTTTCAATCGCCTTTGCAACGCTTGTGTCATAAGCGGCCATTGACTTGGCGTACGACTCCAGCCCCTCCGCCGCACGCTTGTTCGCCTCGATCACTTCCAGCTTCGTCACAAGCTCGTTGCCCTCACTTTCCAGAAGGGCATATTGGATTGGTGTGAGCTTCCCCTTCATCTCGGCCAACAGCTCGGTGAGCTTGAGCTGCTCTTGCTGGCTGGCGGATAGTGATTCGCCAGCACTGAGTTCGAGATTGGCGGCAGCGATTTTCGCTTGGATCGCTTTCACCAGGTTCTGATATGCGGCGGCTTGCTTTTCCGCATCCTTAGAAGCATTGCCACCGTTCGATTTGTAAGCAAGTGTTTTCTTGCCAGGACCTTCCGCCGGGGCACCGGGAGCTGCGCCCTTCCCCTCATTCTCAAAGTATCCAGCCAGAGCACTTGAGAAGATATCGCCTCGCGAATTATAGAAATCCGACAGCTTCTTATTTGCCGCCTCCAGAACTTGGTTACGCTCAGCAACTGTCTTTTTCAACTCCTCCAACGGAGAGCCGCCATTTGCAGCGCTATAGGCCATCCTTGCAGGCGAAGCCGTCCAAAGCACTTTGAGGTCAGCGGCCACAACCTGGACGCTGCTTGAGATCGCGGAGAAGCTGCGAACTGCCAGCACGGCAACGTCGGCCACGCGAGCAATACCCATTGCAGTCATCTTGGCCCAGTCAGCGATTTCGCCACTGTCGATTAGACCGTTTTGTTTTTGTATGACATCAGAAAATCCTTTCGCCAATCCGGACAAAGCGGGCAGTGCGGCTGCGGTAATAGCTTCGAACGCTTCGTCGGTGCGCACACCCAACATACCAAACTGGTCTTGTAGGGAGGCGACTTGGGTAACCGATTCGGCAGAGATCGTTGAGAAGCCATCGACGGTTTCCGCCAGATCATTCATAAACGGCAGCAGCTTTACGCCGGATTCCTCGAACAGATCATTTGCTAGAGCGGCTTTGCCGGAACCATCGGCGTAGCTTTGCAAGCTCTTCGCTACCTCAATGAATACTTGTCCAGGATCACTCAGCGTGTTCGCAGAAATGCCAAGGGCGGAAAGCGCCTTTGCTGTCTTGCTTGATTTATCATCGAGAGTGGTGAGGCCGCGTGCGAGCTTGACCAGGGCAGGATCTACCGTGCCTCCAAAATCGGCGCCGAACGCTTTAGCAACTTTCTGGATTTGCGACAAACTCTCGACGGTGGAGCCGATCTTTTGCGAGAGATCATCGAGCTGGCCCATGGAATCCATGACACCTGTGATCCGCGCCGCCAGACTGGCGAGCGACACGCCTGCGACGGTGAATCCAGCGACATTGCCGATGGTCGACTGCAGGTTTGAATAGCGATCGCCGAGACTACCGAGCTGCCCCGAAATGCGCTCGAGGGATTCAGCGTTCATACGGCGCAGTGAGTCACCGACAGACTCAATCCGCCGCTGGCTTTCTGCCGCACCTTCTACAGCCAACTCAATAAGTGCGCGCGGCAGTGACATCGTCCTAGTTCCTTAATTCTTGCGTTGGCGTGACCATTCTTCGAGGCACGCTCTTTCCATCATTTGAATCAGCAGAAACGTATGCTCACGGGCCTTCTTCTTCAGGCCGCGTAGCCGCATACATGTTTCCACTCCTGGGTAGTTCAAACCTGTAGCACCACCCATGCCGGCGCTCCATTGGGTTTGCACAGCGAGCCACATGTTGAAAGGCTCATAGTTCTCAGGCCAGAGCCAGTATTCGTCTTCGTTCAGCGCGATGCCGCCCTCGGCAGAGAGACCGAAGGCGGCAAGCGCATCGTTGACGTGATCGTGTTCGGCCGGCTCATCGTGACCAAACTCGATTTGGCCGCGCGCCAATAGGCGCACGACCTCGGTCAGTTTTTTGCGATTGCTGCCACCTGCTCCAGGTAGGCGTGCATGATCACGACCGGCATGCCGACGTTGTCGATCAGTTCGTCGAACTGTTCAGGGGTGAAGTCTTGAGCGACACCGGTTTCATTGAGGACGCCCTCCCAGCCTTCGGCGATGTCGCGAACGAACTTCTTCACGTCGCCCTTTTTGTCCTTCATGGCAACGTCGATTTCGTCTTGGCTCAAACGCTTGCAGTGAAGCTTGAAGTCGAAGTTGACTGGCTTGCCGCTTTCATCAGGGAGGGTCCCTTTGACGGTAACGGCGAGTTTGTTGCGCTTGATGAGTTTGATTGCCATGGCGTTCTTCTTTCAGTTATCGATGGATTGTTTGTTACAGGACGACGATGCGCCACTCGTCGTTGCCGTTGACCGGGACCAGGCGCAGGTCGAAGCCGATCAGGCGCTTCCCGTTCAGTTCCGACTTGCGCGGATTGGTCAGCTGTACCGCTGGCGCGAAGATGAGCACCTTGTTGCCAGTAGCTGTGCCGATGGTGAAGCCGAGCGACTGCGTCTCGTTGGCCTTGACCGCAGCCATCAGCGCAACTTCTTGCACTGCCGTCAGTTCGAGCTCGATCGTCGCAGTCGACTGGCGGTCGGAGATATCGACTGTCTCGGTGCTGAGCATCGCGCTGAAGTTGACCACGTTGCCGAAGTTCAGTTCGAGGCCCGTACTGTTGTACAACGTGCCGCCGCTGAGTGCGCCGGCTGCATAGGTGCCGCCCAACGTGATGTCGATCACGTTGGCCTTGGTCATGGCGACAGGCTTCTTCCATGGGGTGAAGACGCCGGTGGCATTTGGAGCGACAGCGATGCCGCCATCCAGGCCGACCCACTCGAAGCGCAGCATTGGACGCTCACCGACCTTGGCCGACAGCGTGCAGTTGCCCATCGAGTCGAGCAGCTTGTGCAGCGCGCCGTCGTCGTAGTAGTACTGCGTCAGCATCTTCAGGCCGGTCGACGCTGGCATGTATTCCACACGAGCTGGCGTGGTCAGCAGACCTTCGGCAACCGCGCAGCCCTGCAGCAGCTGGCCCCATGCAGGGGCAGTACCGGCCGTGCCGGAACCAGCCAGCTCGACCGCATATGTAAGCTTGACGCTGGCTGGTCCGACCAGCTGCTCGCTGCCACCGAAGTAGCCACGGATCAGCGAGCGGTCGATTGACTGCGCATCGAGCGGCGTGATGCTACCTTCGGACATGAGCACAGCATTGGCCGCGCCGGTTGGCGCCGCATCTAAGCCCGGGGTCGTCTGCACCTTGGCAGTGACGATGGTGTTCTTGATCAGGCGGGGCATCGTTTACTCCTGGTTGGCCGTGCTGTCGTACTCGACGGCTGCGGCTGGAGTTTCGTCGGCAGGGGCTGGGACCGGGTCATTGGAGACCCACTCCCACGAGTCCCGGTCGAAGGTCCAGGAACCGCCACCAGGTGGCGGCGGGATCTCGCGCTCGGGCGGCGCGGTTTGCGTCTTGTCAATATTCATGTCAGCTCAATGTAAAGTTGCTTGTGCGGTGATCTGCGGTATAGGTGAGTCGGACCCACCCGGTTTTCTTTCCGTCCGTCGTGTTCTCGGCTTCGATGCCGATCACCTGCAGATCGGAGACGACGCCGTCCAGTGTCGAGTTGGCAGCCAGTCGTTCGAACACAGCTTTGAGCAGCGGGTCGACCGCGAGGTCACCGCTCTCGTTGATGCCGGCTGCGTAGCATTCGACGGTGAGGCGGGTCGCCCAGTCAATCGGCGCGCCGTTGATCGTGCCGCCGGCTGGTACCGAGTGCTCCCACTGCACGCTGATGGCGAGCTTGTCCTGGTCGGGCACGGCCATGGCGCGGGCGCGGTAGATGGCCTTGCACACTGGAGGCTGCGCTTCCAGCGCCGTGATGACTGCACTCACGATGTTTGCGAACGCGGTCCTCATGCGGCCACGGTCAGCGTGAGGATGGTCAGGCCGGTGTTGTCCGGGTCCGCGTCGACGATCTCGTAACGCACCGCGTCGATCGTGATCTGCTTGCCAACTGGCTCGACCATCACGGCGCTGCTCGCGACGGTGACGACCGGGCTGCTGGACGCCACACCCATTCCGAGCTGCGCTTCACTGGCCAGGTTACGGAAGATGCCAGGCACACCCGCGCCGGCGATCATCACCTGCTTGTTAGCAAGGTGATTCAGGACGGCGCTGTTCGCGGCCAGCTGGAGGTTGGCGAAGAGCATGGGCGTGGGTTAGCGAATGACGCCGTCGAGCAGTACGGTCGCGGTAGTCTCGGTGCCGCCCTTGGCGGCGGCCAATGCGCCGACCAAGGTATTGTTGGTCGCAGTCGTGGTCAGACGCTTGGCGGTGTTGTCCCAATACATCTTGGCGCCGGTCGCACCGGCGTCGGCCTGCACAGCGCCCAGAACGTAGACACCGAAGCGGTTGACCTCGACCTCTGCACCCTGCACAGCGTCGCCGCAGGCAACGCCAAAGATCGCGCCGACCAGCACCCCTTGGCCACCCAGCAAGTTGGCCGGGGCAATGACGGTCAAGGTACAACCGCTCTGAATGAAATTCTTCATGTTCGATTCCTGTGGTGAATGGATGAGCTGACAGCAGCGGCTTACTTGCCGACGCCTTCGTACAGACCACGGTGGTCAACGGCCTTGGCCGCGAAGTCAAGGCGGCACTTCCAGGTCACGCCGTCGACTTCGAAACCATTCTGACTTTCGATGACCGGGCCTTCCGCACCGTCCAGATAGCAGTACTCGACGGTATCGACCTGGCTGTTGCTGCTGGCGAGGAACCATGCCGTTTCGCTCATGGCGTCCAGGATTGGTTCAACGATCGGCTCGACGGCAGTGCGGCCGCCACTGCGGAATTCATTGATGTCACTTTGCTTGGCCGGCACATAGTTCGAGCTGGTCAAAGCGTATGCATCCTGCTCGAGCGAGGCAGGGACGATCAGGAAGTTGGGCGCCAGGTTCAGCTCTTCGCCTGCCAGACCCTTCTGCAAACGCATGGCTTTGCGGCCGGCCTTCAGTCCGTCCAGCGAAAGCGCGGAGCCAGCGCCCGACCCGATGTTTTTGTGGGCGGCGTCGAACAGCGGCTTGCCATCACCCATTACTGGATTGCCAATGAGCTGGCTATACACCAAGCGATTTTCCAGGCGACTCGAACTTGCGCCGAACGCGGTAACGAGCTTTTCGAATGCGCGCAGGTCGTCGTTGATGATGGCTTGGCGGGTGAGCGACACCATGCGGCCATACGTCACGAGAGCGTAAGACACGCCCGCGTCAACCATCGTGCCGTACTTGAACTCGCCGTGCTCATTGGTCCGGAGCAGTTCTGGCGCGCCAGACATCTGCACGATGTTGATGTTCTTGAAGTCAGGCGCATTCGGCGCACGGCGCGCCCACTGCGTGTACGTGCCTGCGTTCTCAGCGTAAGCATCACGCATGCGTTTATTGGCAACATTGCCAAACAGAGCTGCGAAGTCGCTGGTGCCGTGCATGCCCGCCGAACGGAAGTTCAACATATTAGTGGCCAGCTGCATGCGATCCATGCCACGTGTCGAAACACCACGCGCTTCCAGGAAGTCACGACCCAGTTCGAGCAAACTCATGCCACGGAATTGGGCGCCGTTCTCGGTCATCTTCGTGCGGGCGTACACGCGGTGCATGATCGCTTCTTCCATGCCGGCCATGCGCGTTTGCTCCACGTCGCCCACCAGCTGGATGCGGGTGT
>Ga0265797_10005894_pt1 | contig 17669 bp, 10 predicted proteins | sample P2T30metagenome_FD_192433 | JGI IMG/M metagenome (GOLD analysis project Ga0265797, IMG submission 192433) | Plant litter microbial communities from East Loma Ridge, Irvine, California - P2 T30 | ecosystem: Environmental > Terrestrial > Plant litter > Unclassified | place: USA: California...
CTCGCAGTAAAGTCTCCCAAAATGATCCAAAGAGGTCCCGGCAGCGTGCAGAGATGCATCAAGCATCTTGCCGCCGGTAAACCCCAGCCATCAGGACACCAACTGCAAGGTTTCTGTAAAATGAATGGTAACCGCCAGTAAAAAGACAGCAGACATTATTCACATCCCCCCAAGCCCACTCCTTCTAAAGCGCGCACTCTCGCTCCCGCTCCCAGAATTGGAGCTATCAACATCAAGCAGGAGGCACTTCTCGCCTGTCATCGCATGCGAGTCTTTCTGCTGGCAGATGCTTGCAGACGAGTGGTGCCTCCCACAGTAGAAAAAGGAAAAAGGTGTTGTGTGGTTCCAGCTTTGTGGGTGGAAGCTTTTACGCTCCCATGCGCATCGCAGGAAAAGAATCAAATGCTCAGCAAAAGGGACCAAAAAAGCAAAAACTCGCAGCAAATGTCAAGTGAGTATGAAGTCCCTTTTTCCCACCGTCAGTATCCCCCCAGCTCGCGTGATAGTCGTTCGAACAGATAAGAAAAGGTAGTTGGGTGGCCGAGTTTCAGCACTCTTGTCTAGAGAGCCTGGCCTGGCACAGGCTTGCGAGCCGGCACAGTGTCAAGGGTCGGAGCACGTGGGCGGCCCTGCTGGGTTGGGGTGAGCGGGCGGGGAGCGTTAGAACCTGGTGGTGGCGGGGGCATGTTGTTGGCTCCGGCAGGTGGAGGGCCGTTTGGCGAGGGCGGGCCACGGGGCTTGACTGGCATCTTGGAGAGACATGTGCGAGGAACGACACCCTTCTGGCTGCGGTCCATCTTGGCGCAGAGAGCCTGTGAATGAAAGTTAGTATGAGTTCGATATGCAACCAAAAGGGACAGCAACTTACCCATCCATCATCGTACTCGTGAAGCATACGAACAAGCTGGCCGGACTTGAGTTCCAGCTCATCGTCCATGCTAGGCTTGAACTCGAGTTGCACACGATGAACGTTGTTAGGTCCGCGAGCGGCGATAGGAACAGCAGCAGCAGTAGCGACTTGACCGGATCCCGAGGTAGTAGGCCTGTCACCGCTTTCCACAGAAGTGTTGCTGTCAGAGTTGATGCTGTTCGCCCTGTCGTGGCTTGCATCAGACTTCTCGGATAGTGCGGCAGCATCGGCGAAGGGGTTTGTCTGGTTCTTCTGCTCTGCACCACCGGCGGTCAGGTTGGGAAGGAACTGGGTGACGGGACGAAGGCTGAGACGAGGTGCGGTGGCAGAGGTCTGGGTGCTTGTGCGGCGAAGCCTGTCGCTGTCATTGCTGAATCGGTTGACGGGTGCTACACCCATGGCACTCTTTTCGTTGTAGTCCTCGAGCTCGCGCTGGCTCTTCTTGCGGCGCCAGCAGAAGAAAATCAAACCGAAGACGAGAGCAAGACCGAAGATGATTCCAACTGCAAGACCAGCTTTTGCGCCGCCAGTCATTCCAGTCTTCTCAGTCTCGGGCGTGGCGCTGCTGGTGGCGCTGAGAGGAGTGACAACAACCATGCTTGACGTGTTGTCGGCGAGTTGAGCGGCATGGGTAGACGTTACATCTCCCGTAACGATGGACGAAGATGAGACATGAATAGCAGACTGGGTTGAACTGGCATCGTCATTCTCGGCGGATGTCACGGCGCGTTGGGGTGCACGTGAGCTGGTGGCAGTCGGCTCAGCAGGAGCGACAGAGCTAGTAGCAGCAACCTGCGTCGGCGCCTGGCGAGACGGTGTCTGGTCCTGGTCCTCATTACTCGGTCGACGAGTGTTTTGGACAGGAACACCAGCAACAGTCTCCTGCGCGGCAGCCTGCGCTGCTTTGGTCGAAGTGTGCGGAATACTCTGGGTGGAGAAGAACTGGGGAGGTCCGTCGAAGGTTTGGTCGAGAGTCTTGAAGACCTGCTCGTACACAGTCTCTACAGCATCGTCGTCGCCGTTGACCTCATCCTTCTGCGCTAGCTTCACGGTTGTCTTATCGCTGTCGGGCGTCTCCTTCGCCGGGAAGCCTTCCGGAACGTGCATGACGACGCGGTCGCCGTTGGTGTTGTGGCTAAAGGCCTGTCGTCGGTGAATGAACTGGTGAACATTGTCGCTGTATCCGGTGGAGCGTTTGCTGGGAGAGTCCATGTTGACCGAGTTCTTCTTCAGGCCACGAAACACGCGGCCGTGTGCGTTGTTGTGGTTGCCCATGGTCGTGTGCTGGCGTGTCGGCGTGTCGAGTGTCGCAAGTGGAGTGCCTAGTGAGTGAAGAGCGAGGGTAGGTGAGGCTGGTGTGTGTGTTGGTCACGGGCTTGTGAGGAATGCGGGCACAGTGGCTAGACCTGGGTATGATGGCAGACAATTGCCTGGAATGCACGCGAAATCCGTGTGGGCGGCTGGAGCGTCACAGCAAAAGGAGTCGTGGTGAGTAAGGACAGAGGGTAGTGCCGTTGGTGAAAGAGGGACAACGGAGCCGGCGCTGGGAGAAGGAGAGTGGTGGTGGTGATAATAATATTACCGGGTCGTAACGAGCGTGAGAGAGTGTTGTGAGTGAGAGAGTGGTATGGGCGCGAACGAGGAGGAGGAGCACATGGAATGGCGGATGCCTGCACTTGCTAGAGCGTTTGCCCCAGAAGCGCAGGGTTGGCTCGAGCTGTGGGCGATTTGGCACGGTTGGTGTCGAAACGAGGGAGCAATTTCGCTTCAATACGCCAGCGAGATTAGCTCGCGCTATCCTGCACTATACAAACGCTATCACACTTTAGCGCCATATACCAGCACTAGTCAGGAACGCAGCGGCAAGTCAGAAGAACGATCTGCATCGCTGACCTCATATCCTTGTCCAATAGCTCAGACCCTGTTACTGGTGCGACCGGACTATTGCTTCACTCTTCCGCCGTATACCGTACATCTATTTATGCAGCCCGTCAATACCGTGCTTTCCTATACAAGGGCCATATATCTATCTGTGTGTTGATCTTGAATCTCAAAGTAACAACAATGCTTCCTCCACCAGATCATTCATTCTCATCTCCGAGCTGCATGAACCTCAGTCAAACGTCGTCCACGCTCTGACCCAGCGACCCGACTAGATCACCCACGTTACCAACCGTCGTGAGACAGGCCGTTGAGCCGGTTCGCAAAGAACAACCTCATCCTTCCATCGTCGTCACACACGTGAGCACAACCACGGTGTGCCCACAGAGCCTCTTTGCCATGAAAGACAAATATGGCCAGTCACATAATCTTTCAAAGCAATCCTGTCACTTCACACAGAAAAAGATGTCGTCGATTGCACGTACTGCTAGCACCACCTCGGCCCTTCGGCCATGTCCACGAGTAAGGCCGCCTACAAGCCCAGAGTCAGACTGCGCAGTGATTCGTCTCAGATCTGATGTTGTGGTCAAAGTCTGGTACATTCACCTGCCGATCGTTCCATTAAATTTCTCTCGAGCAACATGTCGTCCGGTCCACCGGAGCGCCCTGTCCAACTTCATCTCGTGGATTGTAAAAATCAGATCGGTACCCAACTGCTGGTAAACGTCTATCTTTTCCAATCGTCATCATCGGTCATGTTCTTCATCAACGATACAGCGACACTACTAATCCGTTTTCCACGTCGTCGGTTTTGCCCCTCTAGCGCATCTTGCATCCTCCTAGCCGCGTCACACGATCGATGACCTTCCTGCCACATCCCGATCCGGGCTCCAACTCCGTCCACCGGTACACCCCTCAGCACGAAATATACCCAAAATCATTCCCAGTCGTAACCCACCACGCATCATTCACATGCTACTCATCACATCAGCCTTCCCATCCCAACCATCATCAAAACACGAAGAACCATCTCCCAACTCACCCCACTATGGCAAAAAGCCCCCACATCAAACCTCCAATAAATGGCCTTCCCATCCTCCTCCGGCCTACACGCAATCGTGGAGGCCGTGAGGCAAGCGAACTTCTCTTCGATAGTGACTTTAAGGCGGTCGCAGAGTTTTCGGGTGAAGCCGGCTTTGTTGTTGCCGAGGCCTGAGATCGTGTAGGTGAAAATGGCGCCGCTTTGGGATCTGGAGCAGGGGATTTTGGGGTCGTCGGCGTGGGTTAGGGTGAGGAGGGTTGTGAGGAGGGAGAGGGTTATGAAACGCATGTTGTTGGGGTTGTGGGTTGATGGGGAGGTTTTTGGGATATGAGGTATGATATTGGTCTAAATGCAAGCGGAGTTGCGATTGCGAGCTCCTGTGGCGGGTCTTATGGATACTGAGGCTGCACATGCTTGTTACTGTGGTGAGGCTGAACTCATGGAAGTGTGCATGGTTGTCTTCAGGAATGCTGTTGTGCTATATGGCCAAGAGTTGGTTTTGCAGGGTCGACGAATCAGGGAGACCAACCCGTGTAGCACGACAGCACGACAGCATATTCGATGGGCTGACTGCTTCTATACCTTCCAAAGAATGGACGGAATGGGTCAAGCTATGTTGATCAGTGTAGTATGAGGAACAGGATCGATCGATTGATCTATATGGTCTTCAATAAGCGGTGAGCCTCTGGGAGTCTGGGTCGTGAGCCTGTCGTTGCAAAATAGTCTGGTGGTCACGCACCTGCTATGAAGAGCTATACATCGTGTCCCGACGATACGGAGCAAGTGGTGCCCGCATGTTCTATGCAGCACAGATGTCATGGTTCCAATTGTCTATTCTACAGTCGTGGCATGTGTTGGTTGTATTATGCACGAGACGATCAACGAGGACGGTATGAGCTATCATGGAGCGCTGCGATAACCAAATTAGCGCGATTATCGCTCAATTGATTTTTTCAATGCTTCCACAGCTACTTGGTAAGTCAAACAGCGCCTCAATGCATATGTTCAACGAAGAAACAGAACTCAGCAGAACCCCAACCCCAACCCTATTTCAAAGCCTATCGGTTGCTTGTGAACTTAAACTTGCATGCACACACAGCTCTCGGCCAGTCTGTCAATCTATCTCTACATGTAGCTGATGGGTCATTTGAATTCGAGAGCTCAAGTCATCTCAGTCAAGAGAAGTCGGAGCTTGCGTATACCCTCCAAGCATGGGTCGCTCGATTACATCGCATCAAGCATGTGATCTTTAAGCCACGCCGCAATCCTGCCCACCAGCCCACAAGGATACACGGCATTACAAGCGCTTTGATCCTACAGCCCGCCCGCCTGCCCAGCCAACAGATAAGGATAATTAATACTCACCCATGCTGTTGTCCCGACATCACCCCAGCATGCACCAGAAGATGGCACTTCACTCTGTCTTATGTATGGAGTGATATCGCTGGCGTTCGGATATTCCCCGGGCCATGATGAATTTAGAATTTAACCTTAACGCGCTGCGCGTCTTCCTGCCACGCGATTGCTATGGACCCTGAAACAATCGATTCACTGCGAACAACACCATACAATTGATGCACCTGAACTTCACTTGTCGACGTTCATTGTGCTTCACAGTACATACGTCACGTGCCATGGTCAAGCGGAAAGCCCCGTCGCCGTCACCGTCTGGCACGGGTTCAGACAACATCGCACTTGCACCCGTACGCAATGTTCGCCAGAAACTATTACACTTCGCACCGGCGCCATTACGTGCCAGTACATCATTTCGCACTGTGGACTTTGTGTCCATACCCCACGGCGAACAGCCTTCACAAGATGAGCTATCCATAGCTGTCGAAGACACTCAGAAGCCTTACTTTGACAGACCATTGATCATCGACGGGAAACGCCCGCGAACACAGACCTCGCAACGGCGCACACTTCGGGAGCTCTGGGGATTGGCACAGCCCTCTGGAGAGAGTTCATATCATCCTCCACCTCCACGGCCAGCTGAGGTTGTCGACTTGACCACCGATACACCAGAACCACCTGTCATACCAGCAGCGCAGAGCCTCAGATCGGCAACCGGTGGTGCAAGAGACGAAAGCAGCGAGGATATCAGTCGCAGCTCAAGTCAGAGGCCACGGAGATCAACGGCCCGGCAATCATACGTCGAAGAGGCGGTTGACGAAGTGGATGCCATTGTGTATGAGAAGAGCTCCAGCAGCAGAAGAAGCGGGCGTTTCATAAAAGCGCCTAAACACGACTCCGACTTTGAGAACGAGGGTTCAGAGCATGAGTCGGAGATTGACGTTGGAGAAGAATTCGAAGTGGAAGAGAGCGAACCAGAGAGTGCTGCAAGTATGGACGAAGGGTATGACAGTGGTGTGAAGCTCAAAGACAGAAACATCAGTAAGAAGAGCGCCAGTGCGGTCAAGTCTACGGCGTCCACAATACAGGGTACAAGTAAGACTGGCAGGCGCACTGGCAAGACCACAGCGACTGAGATGGGCAAACTCCTCGGTAGAGAGTCGGGCGAGCCCAAAGGACTGGACACTGGTTTGCCTCCGCTCTCTTCGATTGGCGACATTTTCCAGGACATCACAGCCAAGGCTCTGGATATGGGCTTGAGAGAAGTCCTACAGAAACCGAACAGGCAGCCATTACGCGTTGCGACAATGTGTTCGGGAACCGAGAGCCCTCTGCTTGCCTTGGAGATGGTCCAAGACACCTTGAAGTCGATGGGCGAGCCAGAGATGCAAGTGGATCACTTGTTCTCTGCCGAAATTGTGCCTTACAAGCAAGCGTACATCGAGCGCAACTTTCACCCTAAGATCATATTCCGTGACATCACAGAAATAACAGATGCAATACGCGATGCCATTCCGACTGCTACAACTGTGTACGGGTCCAAGGTTCCTATCCCTGGCCATGTCCATATCCTCATTGCAGGCACCTCCTGCGTTGACTTTTCAAGACTCAACAAGCATCGCAAACACCTCGATGAAGAGGCCGGTGGAGAGTCCAGCAAAACTTGGTACGGTGTGTTGTCGTATGTCAAAGCGTTTCGTCCAGCGATCGTTATCTTGGAGAATGTCAAACACGCTCCCTACGATCTCATGACAGAGTGTTATCGGGACATTGGCTACGAGGTTGGCGGTGTTCTCCTTGACAGCAAGAATTACTATCTGCCACAGACAAGACAGCGTGGCTACCTTGTTTGCTTTGACAAGTCGAAAGCAACAGAGAGTATGGACGGGGTGGGCAAGGCATGGCAAGAATTGATGTCGAAGTTCCGCCGCTCGGCAAGCAGCTCGGTGGCGGAATTCATGCTGCCAAACGACAAGATTCGGGCTCAACAGACCAGCCTTGACGATAACAGTAAAGAGTACGACTGGGCTGCGTGTGAGATCCGACACATTCAGTACCGCCAAGAAAAGCGCTTAGGAAATGCCAGGCCTCTCACTTTCTGGTCAGAAAGCGGCACCATGAACGTACCTGAAAATGGCTTCATCTCGTGGTATCGCAAACAGCCAGAGCGCGTGCGCGACTACATGGACATCGCATTGTTGCGCAAAGCGTCCGAATTCGACGTCAGATACAAAACTCGCATCTGGGATGTCTCCCAAAACGTCGACATGTTCGGCGATGGTGCGCATTTTGGCATCGCGCCATGCATAACTCCTTCAGGCTTATTCTTTGCTTCGGATGCTGGCAGGGCCCTCGCGCCTGAAGAGGTGCTTTCTTTGCAGGGCTTGCCCTTGAACAAGATCTCTTTCACTACAGAAACGGCTTCTGAAGTTCAGGACTTAGCTGGAAATGCAATGACGACGACCGCTGTTGGCTCTGCTCTTCTGGCTGCTCTAATATGTGGCCAGCATGTGCTTCGTGACGATGGAGCATCACTTCTTGAAGACGTAACTATGCCATCGGCGTCTCACTCGAAGCTCACTAATGTTGCCACTATGCCTGTCGTCTCTAATCAACACTCGGTAGCAGACCTCCAGCTATCTGATCTGCTCGATCGAGCTTCAAGATCAGCTAGACGATGTCTATGTGAAGGCTCGGCCGATATCGCTCGAAAGGCTATTCAGCAGTGTGTTGACTGCCAGCATACCACCTGTACAAGATGCGGAGGTAACCCAACGCACAACTACCGAATCACCAAAAACATCCTGCGTACGAGTCCCGTCGAGTTTGAGGAGTACCTGCGGTCGCGATTGCCTCAGAGTCTGACTTTCGGGGATGAGTTCTTGAGCGAGTGGCCCACTGTCTCCGACGAGCATGGGTATCTGTCAGTCGCTTTGGCGGCAGTACAGAACACATTCACGTTCTCACGCGTCCAGAGGACGCACGTCTGGACCGTCGTTTACAGAGCGCCCACGGCCAGACTAGAGCTGAGGCTCGACGCACAACAGGCATCGTGGCAGCTGTTCGCACTGCCCAGTAAAATGCTGCCTGTCAACAACGAGCTAAGAAAGCTGTTAGAAGCGCCAATTGCCACGGCGAAGTGCGAAAAATCTCTTGTGGATGGTACTTGGCTATGGCGGCTCTCGCCACATTGCAAAACATCTCAGGTGCGCATTACTGGTTCCGGCCAACGAATTGCTTCATGGCTAGCAAGGCTCGAGTTGCCCAAGTACCACGACCAGCAGGTGTGGAGTCGCATGCAGGTACAAGTGCCTTCTGAGGTCACTGCAAACCTCAGACACGACATCAACGGCGAGTACGAAGCGTTACCTTTGTGTGGCACTGCAGGGGACAGCTTATACAAGAAGCTCGGCACTTCCAAGGGCGAAGAGATCTACCTGCTTCACAATCCTACACGAACTGATGACCCTAAGCTGGATAGGTTCATCTTCAGCACTGAGAAAGAGCGCCTCGATTTCGGCATTCAACGGCCAGTCATTGCCTCGCTCGATCCAGAATGGGCGCCCTGCAATGATGGTAAAGCCTTCGAATCAGCGACACTGACACCTAGCGGCGACTGGCAACACCTGAGCTCACGACTCCGAGAAGTTGACCCGCAAGCCATCGTCCATGCACCCTTATCTCTCGGCCGCCCACAGCTGGACTGTCAGCATTCTGAACTGGTTCTTCGCTGCGACTTTGCCAGCCCGGATCACGACACACAAGATTCTCGAGAGCTCGACTCGAAAGATGACCGCTTCTTTGCCCAGAACGCCCACATCTTCGAGACAATGAGGAGACAGCTTCCGCCCACTGAATGGCGGCAATTGTCGTTGTCTCAATCAGACTGCGAATCTTGTGCGCCCCAAAAGCCCGGTTTGCGCTGGATGCTCACAGACGCGCAAGCGATCAAGCCATATGAGGATCCAGCGAGCGCTGCTACCTACGAGCGATCGATCAAGAGTCGCCCTGAGCCCATGTTGTTCCAGATCGATCGTTCTGAGAAGACCTCAACTCTGCAATTCGGTATTAACCTGGCCACTTTGGCTCATCGAGCGCTCTCGCGTCTACCTATGAAAGCTGGAAGTAGATTCACATGGAGACTGGAACAGAACCTCGCTGCAGGTGACCTCCGACTCGACCCTTTCGTCTTGAAAGCTAACACTGGCAACGCTTCCCCCGAAGACATTGGCATGAGCTGCAAGCTGTTCCCCAAGCAAGCGCTGGTATTGAACTGGATGCAACAGCAGGAATTGGGGCAGCCTTTCACGGTAGAAGAGGCGGAAGAAGCTATTGTTCCTGCCTTAGGTTGGCGAGCTGAGGTGCGCGCAGAGATCGATGTCACTGTGCGTGGCGGAATCTGTGCTGATCACCCTGGTTTCGGCAAAACTATTACGAGCCTGGCTTTGATACATTCGCAATTGACGTCAGGTCAGGACATTGTCGCGGAGATGAGCACTCGTCAAACATCCGATGGTACGCGCGGGCTGATACCCACGAAAGCTACACTTATTGTGGCACCCAACACTTTGGTCAGACAATGGGCATCAGAGATCAAGGACAAACTTGGCTCCCTGAAGGGAGTCTTGATCATAAGCGGCCTGAAAGACCTTGACAAGTACAGTATCGCAGATTTCGAGAAGGCCAGCATTATACTGGTGAATCGCACGGTTCTGGGTCATGCGGACTACGCTGAAAGGCTGGCCAGCTTCGCAGCAATGCCAGGACCTGCCACTAACTCTGGCAGAGCGTTTTCCCAGTGGCTGGCTCACGCTTGCAAAGCGATCCCCGAGCATCTTAGTATCTTGCAGAACGATGGCCTTGAAGCACTCCGAAACCACGTCAAGAGTCGCTACGCCGAGCTTGTTGGAAGTGAAGACTTTCGCGCTATCGTTCCATCTCGCAGACTCGTAGGCAAGGACTATGTGGAGTCGAAAGGAAAAGCCACAAAGGCTGTGAAGCCGGCTTTGAAAGCTGTGCCTACCGCCAATCTTGCCAGACCCCTGTTTGAGCAGTTCTTCTTTAACCGCATCATCATCGACGAGTTCCACCAGTACGCTCCTCGCGAGTATGCATCGTTGAAAGCCCTAAAAGCCGACAAGCGTTGGGGATTGAGCGGAACACCTGCTTTGACAGACTTCTACGACATCGCTCAGATCGCCGACTTGCTGGGCGTCCCTCTGCGTATCGGCAGCGATTCTACACGAACCATGGCGGAACGAAATGTGCGAGCTCTTCGCAAAGAGATGACCGACTTTGAACGCTTTGATGCGATGCGCGAAGTGCCGTCCGACTGCATGCATGCACGTATCCATGAGATCGCGCAATCCTTCTTGGACACCTTCGTTCGCCAGAACGTGATGGACTTTGACGAGATGACTTATGACGACTACCTCGTCCCTGTGACGCTCGATGTCGATCATCAGGCGGCCTACACAGAGCTCTCTCAACAGCTGGCCTCGCAAGAGATGAATATCCGCAAGGCTAAGAAATCGAAAACGACAACCCGTGACAAGCGTTTCATGGCCGCGATTGCAGACGTCGACACCGCCGAAGAGGCCTTGTCAAGAGACGCGGCCTTCTTCGAGCGGAGCGGCGATTTACACAAAGGCTTGGACCAAATGATCAAGGCTCGACAACGCGAGTTCGGGGCGATGCTGACGGATTTGACTGCAGCATGTCATGCGGCACAGCATGAAGTGAAAGAACATAATCAGCCTCTCCAGCAAATGGCGGATACTTTGCTTAAGGAGGGGACTCTCGGGGATGCGGACACCATCAAACATGTGCAAAGAACTCTTCGCGCAACAGCAAACCCGAATGCCGTTGCGCTCAAGAAGTCCAAACCAAAGAAGAGCACATCAGACAGCGACGATGAAGCCGAAAAGTCCAAAGAAGGCAAAGAGACATCAAAAGCCCGAGAACTGACCGCAAAAGTCAACGCGCTTGCCAAAGGTCTATTGACCACCGTTCGATCCGAACGCTACATCAGCAACGTCCAAAGTATCCGCGGCTCTTCCGTATTGACGCGTTGCGACAGCGAGGTCTGCTCTGGTGGCGAGCATGGGCAGAAAGTCGCTGTTTCAGCTTTATGCGGCCATCGAGTCTGCCAGCAGTGCCACGAGAGCGCTCGAAAGCAGCATCGTACTCGATGCGCCGTTCCGGGCTGCAGTGCCGCTCAGCAGGCTCATCACCTCCTCTGGTCGCAAAAGCTCAAGCAGTCTAGCGAGACAAGCTCACATGGTGCTAAACTCGAAGCCGCTCTGCAGCTTGCTAAGCAGATACAAGGCAAAGGCGAGAAAGCGATTCTGTTCGTACAATACCCAGAGCAAGTCCACCAGGCCGCCGCTGCCCTCGGTCAGAACTCCATCGCTTCGACGATCGTCAACAAGGACATGGCTGGCCAACAAATCGCATCCTTCTGCACGAACAAAGACACGGTTCTCGTCCTCAATGCCTCCGACGAGACAGCAGCGGGTTCGAACATCCAAGCAGCTAACCACGTCATCTTTCTCTCGCCCTTGTTGCGCGATAATCAATATAGCTACGATTCAACCATGGCTCAAGCAATCGGCCGCGTCCGCCGCCACGGTCAAATCCGTCCAATCCACGTCTACCGAATCTGCGCGCTGCACACAATCGACGTCGACATCCTCGAGCACCGCGAGCACCGCTCGAATGCTCTGGTCGAGCCAAGCGCGCCATCGATCGAACCTCCGACTGCAGCTGTGGAACTTGATCAGCAGGATCTGCCGACAGAAGATCGTTTGCAGCTTGTGAAGGAGAACGGCAGTTACAGTCTGAGGCCCAAGTCTTGGCTGTACCGGTGCGACGTGGATACTGATAAAGAGGAGATGGCGAAAATGCAGAGTTGGGGCAGAGTTGCGGGCTGGGAGGATTTTAGCTCGCAGGTGAAATTCAGTAGAGCGTTTGCTGGTGATGAGTGAAGTCGGAATCAGAGATGCTGGGGAGTCTTGGGTACGATACGCGAAAGGAAAGATGTACATAATTGACGAAAGCGAGGCATAGAACCATAGATACCCCGGGGCGGCAGTTCCAGCATCGTGTATAAACACATACGTTCACATTGGATGGCAAAGGTCAGTTTCATGTCAAGAACGTCACAAGTGAATGGTTATCAAAGTCTGTCAGGTCATGGAGAGACATTTTCATTCATTGAGTTGCTAGGTAGAGGCACTGCGATCTCAGACCGACAATCACCGCTATCACTCATCGCATAGTATACATTGTTGTGGACAGGTCTAAGCCCATTCCATCTTTGCACGCCAAAAGGCAAGCTTTTGTAGCTTTCTCGTCACATTGCCCTGCAATGCTTGGGGCGCATGTTCTCACCACGTTTCCTAACGCATGAGTGTGCGGCGCACGACCCTCTTGCGTCTGCTACCCGACTGGCCAGGTCCGCTAACGGTACCTGGGCGAGCCATGCGCTTCATGCCAGCCTCGCAGGAATTGTCGTACCAGCCGAGGGCCAGGTCGTCCATGAAAAACATGACCGGCTTGTTGTTGACGAATGCCTGAATCTGCATGCCGCTCAAGCCGCGGAAGTTGTCAGGGAAGTCCATATGGATAAGCGGGCAGTGGTTGAAGTTCGGGCACGGCGGCACCTCAAGCTGGGTGTTGTAAGTCTCAACATCGTCATTGACAGTGGGATCCCAGGTCGAGCCAGTGACGTTGAAGATACATGAATCCGGGCCGTCGTTGTCGCAGCCAAGCCATGCATCGTAGGCATTGAACCAGAAAGCAGGCAAGCCGTTGTAGGGACCGTCGGTGATATCCCCAGGTTCGGTACGTGGGACGGAAGCAGACATGCCTGGCTGGTGCCAAGCGGTATCATTGGTTCCATTACCAGCTCCGGACGCCAAGAAGACGGCGAGTTGATCGCCCGAGTGAGGTACGAAAGGCTGCTTGTACTTGGGTGCGTGAACATATCCGTTGCTAAAGGTAAGATGGTGGTACGGACTGAAGATCGGAGGGGCTTGCGTGATGTCTCCATCTCCTGAGAAGCTGGGCAGATCGTCGAAGTCAAGCATGAAATCTCCATGCTCTCCGCATGCAGTTGGCGATGCAGATGCGGATGCGGAGGTCTTGGTGGTCGTGGAGGTCGTGCTAGCAGACTCTGAGGAAGTGGTTGCTGTCACGGACCCGGAAGACGACCCAGACGAGCTCAAGGATGAAGTCGACTCCTGGCTGTTTGTCAAGGTGGCGCTGCTTGAGTCGGAGCTAATCGTCACAGTCACCGTATCGGACGACGATAGTGAGGTTGATGGCGAGGTTGGAACCTGACCGTTCGCCAAGGTAGTGCTGCTGGAGGAAGGTGCCTGAGAAAGAGGCGTGACAGAGCTCACGTCGGTTGAGGTGGCTGTAGGTGGACCGTTGGCAAGTGAGCTTCCGATGGAAGACAAAGCCTGTGTGCTAGGTGTGACAGAACTCAAGCTGGTACTAGAGGCTCCGGCAGCGGTGCTTGTGATGTCGGCAACGCCCACGGAGCTTGCAGCAGGAGAAGTCGAAATCGAAGAAGGCGACGCACCAAGCGCAGCAGAAGTTGTGCCCGAAGCTGGGTGAGGAGTCAGTTCGCCATAGCCTGCGACAGAAGTCGAGTTTCCCATAGCACTGGTAGAAGTCTCCTGCGGCGAGAGTGTAGAATCACCGATTGAAGACGTCTCGGTGGGAGTTGAAGAAGTTTCGACAGAGCTGCTAGTAATACCGACTGACAACGAAGAGCTGTCTACACCTGTGGTCGCGGCGCCAACAGCTGAACTGTTGCTGGGTGCAGTCGAGGTAGCGTCGGCAGGGTTACCAGTCACGCCCTGAGCTTCGCTGCTTTGCGACAAGGGCGAAGTTCCGATGGACGTAGGAAGAGGGCCACTGGGCGCGGTAGCAGTGCCCGAAGCCGGCGAAATCCCCCCAGTGCCTGGACTCATAGTTGGAAACGCTGAAGAGTCTCCGCCGTTGGTGATGGTTGAGCTTGGAGCGGCAAAGACGCTGCTTGTGCTGTTCTTCGAAGTGGCCGAAGAGGTGGGCCGCGGCCACGGACGACCTATCGTGTGAGTGGTGGTGTTAGACTCTGGGTACTCTGTGCGAACGAGAGTAGTCGTGATGATCCTGGTGCTTGTGGAATATGTGTGGCCACCAGAAGAAGCCCAGAAGAAAGAGATCGTGGCAGTGGTCGGAGTGCTTTTGACTACTGGAGTGGTGATGGTGGCTGTGGCAGTGGGTTCTTGCAAGTCGGTCAAGTTCCAGCCCGAGCTGCCAATGCCGCCGAAAGATGTCCTTGTCAGAGTGGCGAAGGCTGACACCGTATCAGTCTGCGTGACATGAACCGTGGATGTCAAATCAGGGCCGACAATGCTGGTCGATGTTGAAACAACTGCAGGTGTGACGGTAGTCGTGTGTGTCTGAGTTGTCTGCGAAGTGGTCGATATCGTCTTGAGTGGGGAGGATGCCTCGCTGGGTGTGACGAATACGGTTGTCGTCGCGGTGGTGAGAGACGCACCGCTCGAGGGCGACACACCATTGACCCAGCTGGTCGTACCAGAGACAACAGAGAAGACGAACGGCAGAGTGCTTGAGGTGACCTCGGGGCTACCAGAGGGCATGGCGGAAATGACAGTGAGCGTCTTCGTGCTGTAGAGCGTCGAAGTGCTAGTCGACGTGTAAATGACACTAGACGCAGGGCCAGCAGAAGTGGAGATGCAAGCCGTCGGCGAAACGAAGATCGACTCGGTGTGAGTGTAGGTGACGGGAACCGAGACGGTGACGGTGGAGACGACAGTGGTAGGGCTGCACTGGGCAGAAGCTCTAGTAACGCCGAGTAAGTGAGTGACCACGCTGTAAAGCGAACCAAATACGATCAGAAACGCGATAAGCAAAACGATGAAATGACGGGCAGATGGTGTTCGTTCGTTGGCCTCTGATGCCCAGGAAACATCGGCAGCAGCCTCCGGAGCCAGGTTCACGCCCAAAGACGCATTCAGGTTGTGAAGAAGGTCCCACGATGCAACCTTTTGGAAGAAGTTCCGAAAGCTGAAGTCCTCTTTCTTTTGTTCTTCGAGCGATTTTGGTGTCTCGAGACCTGTACCCGAGTCTTTCCGCCGTTCTCGTTCCTCTTTGCTCAAGACCTTTCCAGGTTGAGCAAGGCTGCCGAGCGAGGCTCGCTTGCGATGGGATCCCTTGTTTTTCTTGGAAGAGCCGAACCAGCTGGAGGAGGTCGTGATAGCAGATGGGAGAGGAGATCTGTCGGGATTGGGTTCCTTAAGGTTGCTGGTTTGAGAGTATGACATCTTGGTGTAATTTGATGACAGCGAACGCTTGATACTCTGCTGAATGCGGCGTAGGATTGCACGGCGTCGTGGAGGACGCAAAGCTGCAGGCATCGTGTTGGGTTTCAAATGAGCGTCCGGCATTTTGGCGGATGGCTCCTTCGTTGCAGAGTATGGCCGAGCGAGGGAAAGAGGAGAGGGTGAATGCGAGGCAGAAGAAAGCAAGGAAAGTGTATACGTACGGGTCGATGGCAGCAGTGTCGTTGACCGACACGTTGCCGTACGGCGGCACACTGCCGGGAGCCGTCAAGGCTGCAGCAATGCCAAACGGCGTCGCGGCCAGAGCCACGACGAGCTTCTTGAGCTTCATGTCGTGTGCTTGAGCGAGTGTAGTGTGTTGTGTTGAGTGTTGGGAAAGGTAAGGAGTGACTGAGGTCAATGGTTGGTGGAGGGATTAAAAGAGAGTGAGGAAATGAGTGACGAGGTTGAGGTTGCAGTGAGGAAACGAGGAGTCGTGATCGAGACGGCAGGTTGTAGAAGGCGCGCCTTGACGCCAAGACTTTTGAAGGTCAAACAGTCAAACACAGGGAAGGCGCGACTCTTGGGGTGTGGCGAAGCTTATTAGTACGGTGGGCGACAGGGAAATTTGAGTGACACAATGTTTAGTATGTTCGATAGGAATATGAGAGTGGTACAACTGTTTGTTGGAATCGCACATGTGATCACCGAGTAAACGAGCAGGATCCTATAAGATTGCAGTGCTCTTACTTGTGACACGGGTCGCGGCGTGCAAACGAAATCGTCGGAGCGAGATCTGTGGCCTGTGAGCATGCGTGAGAGCATGGCAGCTCCTACTCATCAGCTGCAGGTAGCCGCCCGGTGTGGTCTGTGGTTGTTCGATAGGATATCAACAGCATGGCTGCCCAATACCGAAGCATCTGTGTGTGAGGGTTTTCCCACTACTTGGTGCAGCTTGTAACGGGGAGTGAGAGGAGACAGCAGGGACCTATACCAAGCAATAACGCAAATGGCACAAAACAAGCGTACTTCCCCTAAGATGTTCTGTGACATGCGTTGAGACAGTGATAGCGAGCTCGTTGTACACGTGAAGTCAAGCATTGTGTGGCGTGAGGAGCGCACGAGCGTTCTGGGAGACGTCTGGATCTAAAGGATGCCGTGTAACAAACGCGGTCCGTTTCTTAGGAGGCTCTGTCGTGGGTATGGGAACACAGTCTCAGGGGCATGTGCGAGTCCGATCCAGGTCACGTGTGTGTCACAACTCTAGAGGTTGTGCACCTCCAGGCGGAACGAGGTATGGCGTTGCTAAAATGTACTTCTTTGAGGGTTGGGGTCTTGAAAGAACGGGAAAAACACGCTACTCGCGTCAGCCTAAAATATCTGGCGTATGAGAATAGATAGTAGACGAGGTTTACCACTGTACACGCAATACTAGCGTAATACAGACAGGTCATCTGCTCGTCCTCCAAGGGTGCCTGAGACAACCTGGACGCTGACCCGTGACAGCACTACTCTTCAATGATGCCCATGGAGCACATGCACATCAGCCTCTTTGAAGAGATGGTTATAACATGTAGACAGGATACTCTTGCTCTTGCGTTTTTGCCCCTTCAAGTCACACAAGCAGATCTCGCAACAGCTACTGCACGCACCCGCAGACTTGTCAAACTCCATACAGCAAAGAAGCATACCACTGAGAAGATGCGTAGTTGAAGAAGAATAAGGTATTTTGCCTCATAGAGTAAAAGATACACACAACAAGATTGCTGAAGACTGGTGAAGTCGGCGTCTTCACCTCATTCCGGGCGATCGGCACGCCATCACAGGCTCGAGTCAGTGCATCAAGCATCTCGACGAACCTTGGTTCGCCGCGTGATGACCATTTGGCTACCACTGACACAGGCATAGCCACGACGGAGGTACTGGTATATCACTACGTACCTCCAAGACACGTGCCGAGAGTATCCGCCTATCGACTCACGCCATTACTATTACCACACCGCCGCCGATAACCACCGCTCAAGCCTCCTCCACCACCGCGCCCCATACCATCCGCGCCGGTCTCGCCCCGCCATTGCGAAGGCAGCCCCACTTCACGCCAACCAGTTCATGCCTGCTGCGCGCTCGCGAACGCCGGTACCAGCAT
>Ga0265797_10005896_pt1 | contig 17665 bp, 16 predicted proteins | sample P2T30metagenome_FD_192433 | JGI IMG/M metagenome (GOLD analysis project Ga0265797, IMG submission 192433) | Plant litter microbial communities from East Loma Ridge, Irvine, California - P2 T30 | ecosystem: Environmental > Terrestrial > Plant litter > Unclassified | place: USA: California...
CTCTCTTCGGCTCGCTTGTTTTGCTTGTTAACATCCTTACTGGATGAAGTGTCATCTGTCTCGGCTGTGGTGCTTGTACGAACTGTAGACATCGATTGGCGAGGTTGATGATCCTCAGTGGGCGATAAATCGGTCTTCTGTGACTTCAACTGGCCATTAGTTTTGCTCTGGTCACCTCCACCTGTGCCGCCACTCATGTTTTTCGCACTGCCAACCGTATCCGCATCTTCAACACCAATATCAGATGAAGAAGAGTCTTCGCCATAGTCATCATCAGAGTCATCATTGTCCTCGTTATCGGATGGATGATAACGGTCGTGTAAGGGTTCTTCGACGCCTGGTTCGCGTCTCTTCTGACGCTTGGTGTTCATGTAGGCTTTAGGGTTATCTCCGAAAGCACCGGACCAGTCTTGCCCGTCCTTTGCGAGCCACTTGCGCTTTTCTTCTTCGCTCGCGTTCTTCAAGATATCGCGACCTGTAGTCAATGACTGCTCATGCAACTCTTGAACGCGATCTGGGATCTCCTTCTCGACTTTGTGGTTTCGCACACCTTCGGTAACACACGACTCCCATGTTTCGAATGTCTCGCGGGTGTCATTGTCGGTGATAAAGGCAGCATGTGACTCGTCAGTTCCGGCCTTGAATCGCGCCCGGAACTGTAGGCGACCAACTTCCTGAAGATCGTCGAGACCCGGTTCCTTATGGCAGTTTTCCTCAGTAATGTAGTTCTGCGTGAGTCGAGCAGGAGCAGCAGTTTTCCAGATTGGGATGTTGATGTCCGCATCTTCGTTATCTATGAAGTGCTGCAGCCAGATGACTGCGTACGCGTCCGCCTTGCGATGGTTGTTGATATGGAATTCGAAAACAATTGGTGACCTGTAGCGGTGCTTTACTGGTAGTCGGACGTTGTGCTTTCCATTGCTCTCCTCTAGGTCCCAATAGTAGCCATCACCTTCTTGGAGCTTGTGAGAAGCGGTGCGACTCAGCTTGCCGGTGCTGCCGCCAGTCCGCAATTTGATCTTGGGGTGGTGGTTGTAACCCAAAGCCAGGATGCGCTGAGACCGGAACTCAAAGGTACCAACGTCCCAGCCAAGCATTTGAGGTGGTAGACGAGTCTCGATGCTGCGGAACAATAGAGAGATTCGTATGCGACCAAAACCGATACCGCCATCGAGAGGATACCAGCGTGTGACTTGAGAGGATGTTTCGAGAATGTCAGATAGCTTCAGTGGCACCACGCCCAGAATAGGGTCATGTTCCCTGTTCCTCTGATCGCGCACTGTAACCGTGATGATAGCCGACCGCCAGTCACGAACGAATCGTTCGGTACCCGCGTTGAAGATTGGCTGAGATGAGACAGCTTTTGCCCGAGTTCGGTAGACTAGCTCGTCGTTGAACAAAATCGTGCAGTAACTGTTTGGGAGGTCTCCACCAGTCTCTTCTTTACCCTCCCCGTAAGGCTTTGCAGGCTCGTATTCGCGTCCCTTGGGGTTGGTACTACCCTTTACGTTTTCCAGCTCCAAATTCACAATTTGATGACATACCACACTGCAGATACCGCTAGGCCAGAGAGGATCCGGTGGAGTGTGCATGACAGCGTCATCCTCTTCAGAGTTTATGACACCCTTCTCGTCTTGTAGTTCGGGCTTGTCCTTTAACTCATCTGGAAGAGATTTGTTCTTGCCATCTGTTCGCATCTCCTTCCTGAACTTTGGCTTGGTGAAATAACCAACTTCCCAGTGAAGTTCGCCAGGCATCTCACTGTCAGCCTCCATACCGGCCAGCTTCGAAGTCTGTGGGTACATTTTGCCTGGATGCTGGATCATCTTTTGCATGGAAATTTCGACCTTTCCGACGATGTCATCGGCGGTGTGTCGATCGGAGTCCCAGAGTTCTACACTCAAGTTCTCGTTGGCCTTGATCAGTTCTGGACCAACGAGAACAGCTGCTGTCTCTTCCCAGATTGGATTCAGGTCGTCAGTAATAACTCGGGTGCAGTACATGGGCTTGCCGTATTTCGAGAATGCGATCGTTATGTAAGGGTCGCTACCACCGTGCTTTGATCCACGTCGATCTTGCTTGCTCAGACCGACAGCACGGTGAATACGGATCCAGAGTACGCCCAAGGCTTCGGTATCTTTTTGGACGGAGTCGCCTTGAAGGATGGCTCGCATGTCAATAGACATGGACTTCGGCGCGACATACATGCTGGCCGCTGCCTTGATGGCGTAGTTGACAAAGTTGCTGATGAGGGGAAGATTGAGAATGTTCACACCCTTTTCCACCATGGGCGTGCATCCAGCAGTCACCTGTGGCGCGCCCATCAAGGTAAAAGTCAAGGTCTTCAAGAATGGAGGTTCGGGGGTCATGTTCAGACGCAGGCGGACTGTACCAACAAGGCCTTGCAGTTCGACAAAGATGGGCAGCGGGACACCGAAGAGACCCTTAATTCCTAGGTAGAATACCAGCTGCATGTGCATATTCCTTGCTCTCTCGGATACTCGCTTTCCGCTGGGGCTGGCGTGGTAGGCGAAAGAAACTTCCAGGTTGTAGTAATCACCACCCTCCTCATCTGCTGCTGCTTCTTGAGGATCCTTTGTCTTCTTGTTCTCTTCGTGGATGGATTTTTTCATATCGCCCATGTGTGAATCCGGAAGCGCTCGTAAGCTAAGGATGCGCAACGGGTTGCTTCCCTGGTTAATTTCGGCCACGCGGACGTTTTCAATGACACCAGGTACGGAAGCTTGCATAACGTCCTCAAGCATGTCAGCAACACCCGAGAACATGTCGGGGTTGATGAGGCCCCAGACGATGGCTAGCAAAGTGTTCATCCACTCGACGGACTCTGGCAACAAGTTCAAAGAGGCCTGCACGATGGTTAGTTAGTTCTGGCAGGGCATCTTTAGTAGACACGTACCATCTGGCCGCGGACTTGTTCGCTGTCCCACTCGACCTCTCTTCCGCTGCGCACAACCTCCTTCATCCAAAGATATACGCCAGATGCCAGGCACATACCAAGCGGTATAAGGCCCTTGAGGGCACCACCGAACATTTTACCAACGACAACCGTCCCGATGAGTATTCCCGCGCAAAGGTAGTTCGCTCGCGTTTCGAGGGCGGCAAACATGGGCTCGTAGCTAACCGAGGGCGTCGGATGGAAGAGGACGTTTGTCTTCTCACCGTGGATAGGTACGTCGGTCGTGGTGCCTTCGGCGACTGGATCTGGTGGTGCTGTGACATCCTGGTTGTGCTTGTAGTCTTCGAGCGACTGAGAGGGATCGGTTTTTATTGGCTACCAGGTGTTAATGAAGGGTGATAGAGTCGGGAAGGGTGCCCTACTGTTTGCTTGTCCAGGTTTGCATTGGGTACGACCAAATGCGGATTCTCGACCTCATCTATCATGTCCTTGTTGACATCGGCAATGACGACCTCCCTGCCAGTCGTAGGGTCTGTGACTGTCTTCTCTGTACCTTTTACTTGTCTTTCAGGCTGCTTGTGTGGTTGCGACTGTTGCTGCGTCTGCTGCTTGGCCTGTTCGTCCAATTTCTTGTCCCGGGCCGCCTTGTCCTTATCCAAGTTCTCCACGAACTGCCTGACGGTAGGGATCGGGTTGTGCCCTGAGTAATGTCCCCCCGGAGCATGTTGCTGCTGTTGTTCCGCCATTCTGTATATGTCTCCTTCTGTATGACCGCCCAGGTCGAGGGTGTGGACGTGCGACGAGACTCACCCAGCAATTGCGACTGTTGCGGGAGGATGAACGGATGTCTTGAAAGAGGTTGAGCCTAGCGAAGATCTCCCCGCTTAAGAGAAGCGAAAGCAAGGAACAAGCAAAGCAGAAACCATGAAAGAGATGCCGCGCGCGGGGCTGCGAGGCTGCCGATTGCAGTCAATGACGTAGGGCAAGCAGGACCGATACTGGAACTGGGGCAGCCGCGTTACCACTTGCGCACGACGCGTACTCAGCCTTTGCCTGTGCCACGACCAGAAGCTGACAAGAAGCTGTCAAAATCTCCACTGTGGCTGAAATTCTGATAAACATCCTGGCCGTCACATCGCGACTTCCCGCTGTGATCGGCTGATGACGTCAAAGTGCATGCCGATGCGTCGTCGACCAATCAGCGCGTAGCGGGGGCGATCATCCCCTCCAGCTTGGGACGACTCATGATCTCCCTATTCACGCTTGGTAACGGGAGTTACCCGCTACCAGTTTCCAGCACATTATTGGCCAGGTCTGCAATATGTCGGGCTGGTTCACCTTGTTCACGAACTGTCGCTACATCCTCAACGGCGAGCTTGTCGAGGACCATCTCGTAATCTCCGATGAGACCGGGCTCATCCTGAAAAGAGAAGGCTACATCGGAGGCGAGGCCATCGATTTGGAAGACAGCATCATAGCCCCCGGCTTTCTGGAATTACATACTAATGGAGCGAATGGTTTTCACTTCACGCATCATGAAGACGAGAAGATGTATGCAAATAAGGTAGATGAAATCGCGAGGTATTACGCGACTCAGGGTGTCACGGGATTCTGGGCAACCATACCTACCGTAAAGAGTGATGAATTCCACAAGGTAAGACAAATATGACGCGCTGAAGCGTCTTCGCCATGTGCTTCAAACATTGTCAAGTGCACACAATGTGCAGCCTGCTGACAGTCCTCCAGATCCTTCCCTCTCTGAAGCCTCGCCAGATTGCTTCTTCAGCATCTCTTCTTGGAGCTCACACTGAAGGCCCATATCTACATCCTACCAAGAAAGGCGCCCATAACAGCTCCCTTTTCAGTTCTTGTTCAACATCCCCTTCTACCGTCTATGGATCCTCCAATCTGCAATCCACTGTCAAGCTCGTGACCGTCGCACCGGAGCTCCCTGACTCAGCGGCACTTATCAAGACACTGACGTCGCAGGGTATCAAGGTAGCGATGGGCCATTCCTCCGCCACATACGAAGAAGGATTGACTGGGCTCAAGGCTGGAGCAAGTGGCTTGACGCATACCCTGAATGCGATGCCAGCTTGGGCATCGAGAGCCCCTGGGCTGGCTGGATTGATATCGCTACCAGAAGCAGGAAATATTTCACCTCCATGGTACACAATCATCGCGGACGGGGAACATCTTCATCCAAATACCGTGTCTCTGCTTCATCGCTCCAACCCGAAGCGGTCAATTCTGATCACTGATAGTATCGAGCTTGCATCCCTCAAGGACGGGACATACCCTGGTCACTCGCAGATCCCTTTTGAGCAAGTCAAGAGCGGAACACGAGCAACAATCGCAGGAACCGATACGTTGATCGGCGGATGTATTCCACTCCAGCAGAGTATGAGGAACTTGATGAACTGGTCTGGTTGTGGAATCGCAGAGGCTGTAGGCACAGTGACAGAAAATGTGGCTGCTTTCATGGGTGTTGATGGCGAAGGCGGCAGAGGTATACTGAAGGAGGGCAGGAGGGCAGACTTGACTGTATTGAGTGAGCAAGGCGAAGTACTTCAAACATGGGTCGCTGGACATAAAGTATGGGACAGAGAAGAAGATATTCGAGCATATGAGGACGATGGTGAAGCGAGAGGTTAACGCTGACTTTCACTGACGACAATCATGTTAGGACATTTCACATTGTGACGAGGGAACTAGATATGTGGTAGAACTGCGTAGAAATTTGAACACCATACGGATCGAGGGCTTGCGTTGTCAAAGACCGTTGGCGTGAAGTCAAAGAACCTGTGAATCATCTCTGGTACTTACTTGATATATGAGCCACAGAAAATTCCTTTCTCAATAGTCTTAACTATACACTCCAAAAATATGAACAGCGACAAAACTGCCAATCTTCCGATGCATAGCACAGCATCCAAGTCCAGCAAGTCATCCCCACCCCTTATCATCTACGTGCTCGGCCCACCCTGCGCCGGTAAGTCGACGCTATGCACCACTCTCATCAATAAATTCAGTCTGGACCACTTCTCCATCGGCGATGAACTTCGTGATCTGATCTCCTCAGACACAACGGGCCATGCCGCACGTATCAAAAGCAAGCTGTCGGTTGCTGAGCTGGAGGACTTCGTCACGAACGTCAAAGCAGGAACATTGGCACCGTCAAACGTGACACCCAAGTATGTCAAGGAGCGTATATTTCCCGATGGGGTGGTACCACTAAACCTACGAATTCTTATCGATGGATTTCCGAGGGGAGTAGATCGCTGGGAGACGTTCAAGGACAGCGTGAAGGACATATGGCAGCCTGATAGTAGTACCTGGACACTCTTGCTGTGCGTTGACCGGGCAGTGGCTCGACAGCGGTTTTTGAGTCGTGGTAGGGCGGGGGATGTCCTTGACAAGAGGTTTGATGATCACGAAAATTCTATTGACAATATCGTGGCTGCCATGAAGCAGGATGGGGTAAATGTCGTCGAGATTCACCCAGGGCCGGACCGCGACTGGGAGGATGTGCTCAGCTTTCTCCATTGTATTCCTGGGTTGCATGAGACCTGACGACAGTAGATCGCCATCACGTCACAATGTCCCTCTAATTTAAGCGTGTCGCAGCGAGTCAATATGCGGTTTAGGCACGACGGTAGGATCGACATCGCTGGCAAATGACTCTCGTTAGGAGGAGACGAGTTATCACAATGGAATAAAACAACGATTAACGTGCAGGAGTGCTACGTGTGATGAAGTCAAAAGCTTCCGAGTGTCTCAAAGTAATGTATCGCCACATTCGAGCCGCTAATTCAGGTGAAATCCAAAGCAGTAGATACCGGACGAGGTGTTCTTCTCACGCGCACAGGTCCAGATCAGTGAAGATCAAGATGCTGTTCGGACATGCCATACATAATGCCGGGATGTCCTAAGCGTGCGCGATGGTGAAGGAAAGCTCCTCGGCAGCGGTCGACAGATTTTGTCACCAGCCCCGCTTAGTCACCCACGCTAAAATGGCGCTACCATCTTCTCCCGACATTTGAATCTTTTCCTACAGCTCCAACATGGAAACTCTCGACAACACCGAGTGGGACGTGCTCATTGTAGGCACCGGCCTGCATCAGTCTCTTCTCGCTTTGTATGTGCCTTGCTTGCCGGCGAGAGTGGCCGCGATCTGACTGACGCAGCGCTTAAAGAGCTTTGTCGCGCTCGGACAAGAAGATCCTCCATGTCGACGAGAATGACTTCTACGGCGGTGCAGAGGCTGCCTTTAGCTTACAAGAAGCTGAAGAGTGGGCACAGCGGATGAAAGATGGTAAGCAACGATGACTTGGAGAGATTTGGCTCTCGCTAACGCGTCCAAGACACAGTAGATACGGTCTTCTCCGATGTTACAATTACCAAGCCCGAGGTTGCTGACGCCGCTCCCGCACTGTCCTTCTCAAGGGCATACAGCCTGTCTCTAAGCCCCCAGGTCATCTACGCGCGCTCATCTATCCTCGGCTGCCTTGTCTCGTCAAGGGTTTATCGTCAGCTTGAGTTTCTTGCTGTCGGTACATGGTGGGTATACTCTACAGGTGCACAGAGCGAAAGCTCGTTGTCGCATGCGAGGCTGCTGAAGGTGCCAAATGGTCGAGAAGATGTTTTCCAGGATCACGACCTTGACTTCAAGGCCAAGCGCGCTTTGATGAAGTTTCTGCGCTTCATCAGCGAATATGAGGAACAGATCGAGGTGTGGGAAGAGCACCGTCAGCGGCCTTTCTCGGACTTCTTGACAGAGCAGTTCAAGGTTCCAGCAAGTCTGCAAGGACCACTGCTGGCACTCACACTCTCACCGTCCGGGCCTGATCGGACCACTACTGAATACGCTCTACCGAGAATTGCGAGGCACCTACGTTCGATCGGTGTGTTTGGGGCTGGTTTTGGAGCCGTCATCCCGAAATGGGGCGGCTTGTCCGAAATCAGTCAGGTGTCGTGCCGAGCTGGTGCTGTAGGTGGCGGTGTCTATGTCCTTGGAAAAGGCATAGCCCCAATCACTGAGGGCATCGCGGAGACAACCGAAAACGGTACAAAGCTTCGCCTGAAAGACGGCGAAGTTGTTACTGCGAAGTGGATCGTAGGAGGAAACTCGTCAACCGCGTCTCAAGATACCTACTGCAGGTCGATGACCATTGTGTCGTCGTCTTTGTCACATCTGTTCCCGCCCATCGCAGAGGAAGCACCAGCACCTGCCGCTGCTGTCGTTGTCTTCCCGTCCGGCTCCTTGACATTAGACTCTCAAGCTGAAGAGCTTCCGCCAGTTCATGTTTTCGTGCATTCGAGCGATACTGGCGAATGTCCCTCTGGTCAATGTAAGTTTGCTCTTCTCCTTACTCTTGCTGTTATGATGAACAAACATTACGAATACTTATCTACATTGTCTGAATACCATTGAAGACAATAACTCTGACAACCTGATACAACGGCACATCGTCTACACTTTCAACGCATGTTCTTATTGCTTCATGTTGCTGACTATTCCTTAGGTGTGCTATATGCTTCGACATCGATGCACAATCAAGACGGGTTTGCCCTGCTTCGAAAAGCTATAGAGTCGTTGCTCTCTGCCCAGGACATAACACCATCGCCTACGATACTGTGGTCTGTTGAGTACCAGCAACGGGCTTCATCTGGATCGGAGGCTCTACCGTCTGACAACGATCATGTCGTTCGATTCCCGCCCACTTCCATGGATCTCGCATTCGACGACGCAGTGCTTGAGAACGTCAAAGAGGTGTGGCAGAAGATCGTGGGAGATGAAGCGGGCGAATTCTTGGTATTCCAAGACCGAGAAGCTTACGACGATGACGAGTAACGAATTATAACTAGAGTAATGAAGCTATGATATTACAATACCTCAGTGCCTTCTCTTGATTGACAAATTTACTCCGAAAGCATGTGCAGCCAAAACCCAAGGAGGAGAAACTTATTGGATGTAATGCCTATCCTCATCTTACTCGTCGTCGAGAAAGTAAATCCGGCAGTCCTAACTCAGAATTTCATCTTCAGTTTCCATAATCGAGCCCTTGAGATCGTTCAGCCCTGGCCATCTAACCGCCATGTGTACATGATTCGTCATGTTGCAGTCCCAATTTGTATACAAGTTACACCTTTGTTGTGCGTCTGGTAAGTCTGGGGGTTGAGAGGTTGTCTCTGTGGCGGAGGAGGGTGGTGGCTTCCTTGGTGTTGGGCGAGAGTGATGTGTCGTCCTTTTTGTCTTCCGTGTTGTCTTCTCGCTTCAGGACTGCCTCAGGTAGATTTGTAATAGCAAGGGTGAAGGACGAGTCCTCGTTCACCTCCCCTGGAAGCTGTTCTTCACGCTTCGCAGCGTTGCTTGGTTGTACCCATGTAGTGACAGTGGTGGGCGGCAGTGAGGCCATCACTACACTCGTTATGACTGAAGTGACTGTTGTCACCCCACCGCCTGGCGTTGTTGTGATCCAAACGACCCTGCCTGACGAAGTCCTTGTAGGCATGGGCATGGGCGTTAGACCAGGAATCAGAATGCTAGACAGATGCGGAAGGTCTATAGTTGATGGTTTGGGCCTAAGAGAAGGAAGATTGAGGAAACCGTGCCAGAAACTGGGTGTCTTCTTGAGCTGTGTCGGCGTTGAGGCGCTTTGGGTCACTGTAGCGGCATGGCTTTGCGGCAAAGCTAGAGCAAGAATGACAATCCAAAGCACAAATGCGAGCATCTTGTTGTGTATTGTTGTTGGTGTTTGCTCAACGGATTTGATTGAAGGTGGACGGTTCAAAGAGTTATTGTGGTAAGTTTGTCGGTGGTGAGTCAAATTTGTAACCAGCAACGCGTGTCATATATGTGCGGAATAAGTGCCTTCTAATGGCGGCAGTATATGAGGTGAAGGTGAAGGACTTGAATGCAAAAGTGTGAGTCGGAAGCATGTCACCCTTACACTTGAAGTATATGACGTGAAAGGATCGTGATGAATGTGAGTATGCTGCTAAAATGATTGATCCTAGCGTGATAGTCTCCGAGGGTTCCCTACAATGTTCATATCCGGCTGCATTCTGTTGTTTGTAACGCGCATGTGCGGTGGCTGATAATGGGGTCGAGTCCAACATGTATCGTCAGAATTTCAGCATCTTTATTTGTAGCTGACATACGATCTAGCATTTATTCCTGAATATACTTCTTGAGACTCCTTAGCCTTTCCATGGCGCTTTCAAGGACGTCATCGTTCTTACACACGGCAAACCGTAACCAGTCTTCGACAATGTGCGCATTACCTGGAGTAAAGAACTCAGTCGGGGGGATAGCTGCCACGCCAACTTCTTTGATCAAGAACCAACTGAGCTGGAAGTCCCTCGGCCTTTCCGCTACATGAGGGGGGAACTCGTAATCACTTGGTAGTTTGACCTTGGACATGTTCACCAACACGAAGTAACCGCCCTCTGGCTCTGAGTAGGGTAGCTTGAGCTCGTCAAAGACGGCGGTAAACTTGTCGATCTTTGCTTTCATCTCCTTCTTTGACTCTTCCCAAAAGTTGTGTGCATCGGCTTGCTCGAAACCAATGGCCGTTGCTTCTTGAAGCGGCGAGACACTGCTGTAGCAGATTCGTGTATGCGCTGCACTGACATACTTGATCAGGTGCTCAGGACCGATCAGCCAGCCAACTCTCCAACCAGTAGCATAGAAGTTCTTGCCTCCTGAGCCGACAGTCAATGTGAGCTTGGCGATCTCCGGTGAAAGCGTAGCGACGCGGGTAAAAGGAACATAGTATAAGCGATCGTAGACTTCGTCTGAGAGGATGATGATGTTGTGTTTTACGCACACATCGCCAATAGCTTGCAGTTCTTCCTTGGAAAAGACCTTGCCAATAGGGTTGTGGGGAGAGTTGATGACAATCATGCGGGTCTTGGGTGTGATGGCAGCTTCCAGTTCTTTCATGTCAAGACTCCATTCAGCTGCAGACGTTGTCTTGGTCGCACCGTCTTTGGGGGGATGCAGGGGCACGTAGACAACCTTTCCACCTGGCATTTCAATATTGCTAATGTACTGGTCGAAGAAGGGCTCGAAGACGATGACCTCGTCTCCTTCTTCCAGAAAGCCCATGAAGGCACTAAGCATGCCTTCGTTTGCGCCGGTTGTGATTGTGACTTCCTTGTCGGGATCTAACTCGCGACCGAAGAAAGGAGAGTAGGCATTGGCAATGGCCTTCTTTAACCGCGGGCGGCCTTTGGTGGGCGAGTACTGGTTGCAGTCTACTTGGTCGAGGGCAGCCTTAGCGGCATCGAGGACGAATTTGGGAGGGTTGTAGCCAAAGAAGCCCTGGCCCATGTTGACGATGGGCTGCACAGGCGAGGCCGCCGCAGCTTCATTGACAATGGACCTGTCGCTGTTAGCTGTTGTCGCACGCAGGAGCTTAACAACCTACCAGACATCCTGCTTCTGCCCAGCGACTCGCTTCGCGGGCTTGAAGGGGTCTTCTCTTCTTGTTGTCGCAGACATGGCTCGTTGCGGGAGGGACCAGCTGGTGGGGCACTTTAGAGTTGGAGATGGTCTCTTGGTGGCGGTTCGGATGGATGTTGTAGCTCGAGTCACGATACTTCGCATGGCAGTATCATTGGCACATGGGAGATCCGCGAAGAGTCACAAATGGTAGCGCCAGGTACGAGAGAGAGTGCTTGTACAAAGTGAGTATTGCGTGCTCCAGTCCGTCGTCTGCCGTCATCAAGCGGGGGCATTTCCGAGATAGCGCCGGTCTCGCTCGTCGCGTTACCCCAGAATAATTCGCGTCGCGTGCGTCGAGCCACTCATCTTCGAATATGGTCGACTGCCCCATCTGCGCCAAAGCCGTCAAGGACGCCCGAATCAACGAACACATCGACAGCGGCTGCCAAGACTTTCTTCTCGAAGCAGAGCCACAGGGCACGCCGAGTTTGGGAAAGGCCTACAGCTTCTTCACCCCAGGCGCACGCAAACCCCCGGGCGCGACGCAGAAGAATGGACACCCAACCTCATCGCCTCCGCCACCGCCAGCAGCCACGCAGCTGGTAGAGCGATCCAAGACACCGCCTGCCTCGTCCAAACGTCCTTTTGACGAGGCAGCAGATGCACAGACAAATGGCGAGCCGCATTCGCCATCAGCCCCAAAGCGGGCGCGGAAGCTCAAGGCAGTTGCCGATGCCATGCCGCTGGCTGAGCGTATGAGGCCCATATCGTTGGACGATGTATATGGCCAAGAGCTCGTCGGCCCTGGCGGCGTTCTTCGAGGCATGGTCGATGAGGGCAGACTGCCATCAATGGTGCTCTGGGGACGACCGGGAACGGGTAATGCTTCCTCTACATCTTGCACGCTCGACTCGAGAGCTGACTATTTGACAAGGCAAGACTACAATTGCACGCCTAATCGCCAACAAATCAGGCTCGCGCTTCGTCGAGATCAACAGTACAAGCACAAAGCTCGAGGAAGTGCGCAAGATCTTCACAGAAGCCTTCAGGGAGCTGCAGCTGACGGGTCGAAGGACCATCGTCTTCTGCGACGAGCTGCATCGCTTCTCAAAGACACAGCAAGACGCCTTCCTTGGGCCTGTAGAGTCTGGCACAATAACCCTCATAGCAGCAACAACCGAGAACCCATCCTTCAAAGTCATCTCCGCACTGCTCTCAAGATGTCGCACCTTTACGCTCGACGACCTCAAAGAAGACCACCTGGTGCGAATACTAGAACGCGCAATGGCCTCCGAAAACTACACATCTCCCATCCTTGACAAGTCAATGTTGGATTACTTCGCCCGCTTCTCGGACGGTGACGCCAGAACAGCCCTCAATCTTCTCGAACTAGCTATGAACCTAGCGAAGCAACCTGACATGACCAAAGAGAAGATACAACAGAGCCTCACCAAAACCCTGGTATACGACCGCGCCGGCGACCAACATTACGATACCATATCCGCACTGCACAAGTCCATACGAGGCTCCGATCCAGACGCCGCGTTATACTACCTAGCACGTATGCTAGAATCTGGCGAGGACCCACGATACATAGCCCGCCGCCTCATCGTCGTCGCATCCGAAGACGTGGGATTGGCAGATAACACCATGCTATCCCTCGTGACAGCCACATATTCCGCCTGCGAGAAGATTGGCATGCCCGAGTGTCGCATCAACCTCGCCCACGCCGTCACTGCCCTTTCTCTCTCACCCAAATCGACGCGCGTATACCGAGGTTTGCACAGTGCCATGGATGCGTTGAAGGAGCCAGGAGTCGCCGCCTTGGCCATACCGCATCACATACGCAATGCGCCGACAAAGTTGATGAAGGACATGGGCTACGGTGATGGATACAAATACAACCCGGACTATCTAGACGGCAAGGTGAAGCAGGAGTACTTGCCCGAAGCACTGCGAGGCCGTTCGTTCTTAGAAGACACTGATTTGGGAAGCAAGGTTGATCCCGATCTCATCGAAGACGACGAGTTGATGCCTGAGATTGACTGAACGCAAGATTTGGATAGCGTTGACTCGAATTAGTTGCATCTACTCAGCATTGTTTCGGAGTCTGGCATAGCAAATATGATACCCATCACGCGATTCATCCTGTGTCGGTCATACGCGAGTGGTGAATGTGTTCAGTCGACTTACCTACAAATCTTGGATTCTCTAAACAAAACAGCTAGTCGCGATATGCAGAAGGTCTGTTTCAGGTGCTGTGTGCCTTGATATGCGATACGTGGGCGCCCGCTCGATATGTCTTACGTCCCCCCGCGAAGGGCGTTTGCTGACAGCAACATCCCTTGTAGTGCTCATCCACCCCTCATCCTCGAACTCAATGCTCTTTCCTATCGTTCACATCGTCTCCATACTGCGATACCACTTCTATCTCTAGGCCAAGCCATACATCCGGATGCGAAGTGCGATAGTCTATTATTTCAAACCACCCGAGTCGATATCTTGCTCGGTCTGTCAGGGCAAGATGGATAACGGTACAATCGGCATCATCATTTTCTTCATTGTTAGCTCTTACCTTGGTCATATCCTTCTTCATCGCGTTATCAAGACCCCGGCGCAGTACGAGAGACCGAAAGTAGCGACGGTAGATGACGGAAGTGAGTATAGCATGTCATGGATAGAAACAGCGACTATTCAGTGAGATGCAAGGTCTTGGTAACTTATTCTAGACAGACAGTAAGACCATCCAGCCACGCCGTGAGACGCTACCAAGCATATAATTCTAACGAACTCAGAGCAACCAAGGTGACCAACGTACGACACGGTCTTCCAGTCTCTCGGTTTAACTTAATTTCCCCTTCTTCGCCTTTCCCTTCGCCTTTGCATCACCACGTCCTGCTTTCTTTCCAGATGTCTTTACGGGTGCCTTCCCAGCCAGCGTATTCATACCCCGAGCTTTCTCGTTCTCCCGCTCCCGCGTACACATTTCGCAATACCACTCTTCTTCTTCTGGGATCGCCTTGCGGATGTTAATGCAACGATCATGATACCAGCCGATTGGGCATTGTTCGTTGTCGCAGCAAATCATGAGACTGCCGTCGTCAGGAAGGCGACACGAACAATAGGGATTGGGGTCGTGCGCAGTCTGAACTTGGGTTTTTGGTTGCGATTTACGTTTTGCTGCGGTCTCGGACTTGGCTGGAGCCTTAAGCTTTGCTTGAGGTCTGGTCTTGGGCTGCTTCTGTCTTGTTTCATCGGCAGGCGGGATGGGGGTTTGGTATCGCTGAGATTGACGGCGTATGCTCTGGACAGCTTGTGGTTCGGAAATGACAGGAGCAGGAACATTCTGTACAGTCTGTGGCCTACCTTGCACTACAACTTCGGTTACGATTTGCGGAACAGCCGTTTGAGCAGTTGGCGGTTCGGACAACTTCGATGTCTCGGGTATAGGTAGACGGAGGACTGGAACCTTCGAATCGGTACTACCTTGCTCCAAGGGCCAACCTTGTACCCTAAGGAAGCTTCCATTCTTACTCAGCTTACCCTTCTCGATTGTGAAGCGTCGCTGGAGTTGTCCCTTCTCATTCATTACCTCGATGCTCTTCTCGTACAACTTGGTTTCGCCATGGCCGTGGAGGTACATGGCCGCTGATTGCTTCATCGCATGATTGGCTTCACCAAGGCTCTTGAAGCCACCAATGAAGAAATGCTCTTCTTTATCCCTGGCATCGCAGTGCAGGTCGATGTACATACCATAATGTACAGGCAGAGCAGGCGATGCGCTGGCACGCTGCCAGATACGATCACCGTTGACGTCTTGACGGACAGAGCAGACTGCGTCCAACTCGTAGCGCAGAAGAACACGGTTTCTACTGTCCAGTATCTCGTAAAGGTTATTAGTGTTTAGCTCTGTTGTCGCGCCCCAGTGTACGTTTGCCTCAATTTCCCCAGCAGCATGCTTACGCATGGCTTCATAGGCACTGGTGAAGTCTTCAGACACAGTAATGAGTCGTGACACTGCGCTGCCTGACTTTTTGAGAAGATCGTGCATGTAGACGCCGTAGTGAATGGCAGAATCCGGAGACTCATCAGCGGTAGATGTAAGGGAATCTAGTCGCGCCATCTTCGAAGAGCGCTGGGGAGCGATTGCGGAAGTCACTGATCGCTTCCGCTTCTCAGGAGTAGCGGCAGGTGCCATTAGACTCATGTCGGGCTCGGCAATCTCGGTCTCGGAGATGGGAGAAAGAGCTGTTGAAAATGACAGTATTGCGGACCAGAAGATGTTAAGATGTCTCCTTCCAAAATCACAAGACAAATTAGAGTTGGGTCAGTGGGGAGTGGGGAGTGGACGAATATCAGAGCAAATGTTGACTGTAATGCAGTGAGCTGCCGAAACAAGGCGAGTGCTTAGAAGTGAATTTGTATACGTCCGTGTTTGTGGGTATCACTACAGAAAGATGTTTCTTTGATGGTGTTGCGATGAAAGCCCGGAACAAGCGAAAAGCATTCTAGTCCAGTGAGAGCATTGGCTCAGGGCCTCGAGACTTTTGATTGGGGCCACTGTCTCCCTGCACCGATTTGCCACGAAGACAACCTGGAAAGCCGGAGGGAAAGATGTAAAAAGTCCCAAAGAATCGCAAAATCTGTAGGCGCCATGCAAAAACATAAATGATATCCATTTGAGCGGAAGCGAAAGCCGTCGTCATATAGGATCCATCAATATTCACGCTCCAACTGGTACCTCCGCGGCCTTCACATGGTCTATAGTAGTCCGCCCTAGGCCCTCTTTGGCGTAAAAGTCCATGGGATAGAGATTCTTTCTCTCCTTCGCTTCAGCTCTCCTCACTGTGTCGTCTTCCTCTAGCCATGGCGCGTCTCTCACGCCGAGCGTAACGAGTGCCTCGTAAGGGCTCAACAGCGGCCTTGGGAAGGCGTAGCCCCAATCGATGCTCAACCTGGGACATGCGATTTGTACCCAAGCCTCTACATCTGACATCATTGCCAACTTTCCAGGGAAGATCTCCGACATGAGCAAGTTGACACACTTGATACCTTGTCGCGCCAACTCGTTCTCAATGAGCGTCAGGGTGTGTGGGTTTCCCTGTCTGCCTAGCGAGCCAAGAATAACACCCCAAGTGCGTGCTTTCCGGGCTGTGAGGATGGCAGTGCGCCTCAAGTCGTAGAGAGAATCATGTTCATAAGTCTCGTGTGTAAGTCGCCTCGAGTATGGATCGTAGCGGTATGCAGGTATATGTGGATTGGCGATCATGGCGCTCTCAAGATGAAAACGTCCATCGCCAAGATATAGTATCATGTCGGGCACCTCCTCCTCTTTGCCTCTCGCATTGAGCTGACCTGGCTTGATGGCCATTGACGGTGACGTGCAGCCGAGAATTTCACCCTTGGACAAAGGTGCAATCTGCGGCACAAATGGATTATAGCCTTCCTTGCGCAGTATCGGCACGATGCCGTGTATTGTAGCGTTGAACTGAATAGTACCAACCAAAGCGATAGTCTTTCCGGCAGCGAAGTTTTCTGTGATGGTATTGATCAAGTGCTGTGTGTCGATACTGATGGAGACGAAGATGTACAACGTCGCGATCTTGGTCACTGCTACCGGTATCAGACAACTGTGCGCGTAATGTATCAAAAGGTCGCAGCCGAGCGCTCGCGCTGTGTAGTCGTCTATGCAGCACGCCCCGTATGTGACATCACCCATTATCAACGTCGAAGTACCAGGGCAGAATCGCGTCAGAATGTCGGATATGGTGGTTGCGAATAGCAGCAATCCCTCGGGAAACTGCAAAGCTATCGACTTGGCTCCTGATGTCCGTATGCGGTGTATACATTTGTGGATCTCGAAGTTGTAGTTGGGCGGTAGGAGCGCGATGGCGTCGTTGATTTCTTGGTCGTGCAGAATCTCGTCGGGGATCGCATTCAGGACACGAGCTGTACGCCGAGGCTGGGCAACTTGGGTACATGTTAGGTCCTCGGTGCATTAGAAAGCTCTTCTGTGGGCTCCTCACACCTTGTATCGCGCTCGAATCTTCAATATTGGCATTGGGGTCTGCTTGCTGCTCGCCCGCTTTCTCTCCCGCCTTTCTCCCTACGAAGCGCCTTTTCGGCTGTTTCTGCACGGGCGCGACCTCTTCTGGCATACCCTGGTCCGCATCGGGACCCAGGTTGGTTGCAGCTCTATCGTCCTCCATTGTGTGTGGTTCGTGGTTGAGCGCGTCGCGGGGATCGGGTGGGATGATGTGGCGGGGCGAACATTTTTGGCAGGGCTGAACTTCCAG
>Ga0265797_10005897_pt1 | contig 17665 bp, 21 predicted proteins | sample P2T30metagenome_FD_192433 | JGI IMG/M metagenome (GOLD analysis project Ga0265797, IMG submission 192433) | Plant litter microbial communities from East Loma Ridge, Irvine, California - P2 T30 | ecosystem: Environmental > Terrestrial > Plant litter > Unclassified | place: USA: California...
CTGGTGGCCGCGGCAAACTCTCCGGCCGCGATGCTCAAGAGTTGACCCAAGAAGAGGACGACGCTCATTGGGCTGATCTTCACACTCGTTCTCCCCACCACAAGGGCAAGGGAAACGCCGCTGGAGCTGGTGGCCGCGGCAAACTCTCCGGTCGTGATCCTCACCACAAGGGCAAGGGAAACGCTGCTGGAGCTGGCGCTGGTGGCCTCGCCAAATTGTTCGGCCGCGATCCTCACCACAAGGGCAAAGGAAACGCGAACGGAAACGCTGCCGGAGGAGCTGGAAAGCTGTCACAATTGTTTGGTTGAGACGATAGCACACCATGTGACGGGTACAAAAGGTAGAAAGCCGCTGGCGGTGTTGTAACTAGCAGCTCAAGAAGCAATCATAGGATTAGAGCGTTTGTATATCACGAGTGCATTCCCCACAGTCTAAATGGTATTGATGTTATATTGAGTTTCTCTACTGGATGCTTCCCAGGTCTTATTCCTAACCGCTTTATGCCTCGTACACAGCAGCCACCAAAGGCACTAGCAAGGTCGAGTCAAGCATTCTATGCGCTAGAGCACATCCAGCGCATCTGTTGAGACCGCGCACTACTCGTGTACGCCGAAAGTCATGGTGTTGATGTGGACGACATCTTTATTTCCCCAACATCATTAACTTTCCTCTCGGTTGAGCGGCAGTGGGCCTTGTTACGTACAGTCGCAAAAGTTCGAAGTCTTGGGACATTCATGAGGCGTGGGTTCGACGACCTCCAACTTCGTGTCCCACTAGATTGGCCGTACCTAGGTACGGTGCACGGTAGTGACTTTATCCAGCTCCTTATCTACACCGCTAACACTGTTGTGTCTGATCGAACGCACAAGGCTACTATTGCCCAGGCTGCAAAGAGTGCAAAGGAGACTCGCGACGTGCGCCGAGCGTCGAGGCATGACATTCAACCCACGACTCCAATGTCGACATGCAGCGTTGACGACGAAGACGCAATTCTGGCTTCGCAGTTAAGCAATGCCACTGATGTCTCCCGGAGAAGTATATTCGACAGCCGATACCCACTTCCATCTACCTTGTCATCTAACCTAACTCTAGCAATAGATGATTCACCTATCCTATAGTCTCTAAGTGAGGATGTTCCACTTAGTTCACAACCTCTAAACCAGGATGTTTAGCTAAATCTTAAGCTTCGTCCAAGCCAGGGTGACCAGAGCGTTGACCGCACTAGTAGTCCTGTTGTAGACTGTCTTCGTCGTGTAGCGGGGACGCGTCGAACAGGGGAGCCCTTATTAGGTAAACGTAATCGGTCGACGCCGAATGAAGTTGAGAGTACGTATAGTAGCCTAAAGGTGCGCGTGCATCGAGAGGGGGTCCGAATAGACGGTCGCACGAGGCGGAGAGCGAGCCTGTCGCCAGCCGCGAAAAGGAGCTCAATGTTCAAGTAGGTCACTAAACACAGCAATAGCAGCATTGCCTCGAATACTAAGCTCAACTAATACTGGGGCGTCGCCTGTCACAATCACTGATGCACGATCGGCGGCTAAGGCAGTTGTAAACTCAGGTGTCTTAACAGGTGGTGTTTCTACTGCAGGAGTAGACCGTATTAGTCGTAATAGTGTGCCTTTAGAGGGCTATAGCGTGGCGGTAGGCGTAGCTTTTAGTGCCTGTTCTGTGGATAAGGTAGCAATAGGAGCAGCTAATAACGAAGCCTCAGAGAGCGCAGGCGAGGGGCTGCGGATTGCCATGTATGCTATTGTCGTCGTGTTGTCAGGTGTAGAGGGCAAGGAGGGTGTATTTGACTCAGTGCTAGAATCAGACGAGATCTAAACAGTGTCTGTTTCTAGCGTCTTCAGGTTCGTCACGTCGCTGTAAGAGAGGACTACTGTAGCCCGACAACTAAAGTAGTTAGTATTGTGTTGATCACTTATCGTTTTTGATCTTAGTACAAGGGTTAATATTGCGCGAACTTCAAGATACAAGAATAGAATGCAGCATAATTATTGTATTCGTGCATTCGTGGATAGAACTACTACTGTACATAACCCAGGGTATCTACGAGCGCCCAAACTCCTGATTTCAACTACCCAAGTGTCAGTCAACATAACCACTAATGCGCCTAGTAGTTTGGGGCAAAGTGTCCGTTATTCTAGCCCATGAAGCGCATGAACCGGGTCAGCTCATCGCGGGTCACGCCGTCGAACGGCGGGTATTGAACGCCAAGTGCACCGATGTCCTCGCGCGCGATAGAAGTAGTCTTACTACTAGATCCACCACCACTACTCCATTTCGACAGTCGTTCGCAATCAGACCCGACGCTCCATACACGAATGGTGACGCGGTTCGTAGTCCAGGCGGCCGTGACGGGGTATTCTAGACGAGTGGACAACGGGTCGGCGCGACGACGAACGTGACCGATGACAATCGTGGAGGGGTTGTAGCCTGCTCGACTCCGTACGTTCAGATTCTGACCTATTCTTCGCAACGAGGCCAAGTCTCGTCGGGGAACAGCCCCAGAGGCACCTGAGTTTGCAGACGATGTCGATGTTAGACCACAGCGAGGGCGCGCACCGGACCTTAACGACGACAAACGGCTAGGAGAGTTGCGCGAGCGGGTGAATCGAGGGGCGCCGGAGGGGCTGTCTTAATCGTGCACATCTTCGTAGTCGCTCACAACGAACGGATTCTCGGCATTACTACCTGGGTTGTACCTAGAACCACGGAACTGAGGTGTTCGCCCATAACTCTCACCACCTGTAGGTGTAGTGGTAGAGGTGTATAGGCGTCGCTCGCGGTCGAATGGGCTTGATATTAGACCACCTGACGCGTATAGCCGACGTGAACGTTCGAATAGACTCGCGGCTGGAGCGTCTTGTGCAGACGACGACGGTGCGGAGCGGGGTGCGGAAGACGGCGCGGGTCAAGCAGGCGTAGACGGCGCGGGGGTGTTAGTCAACTAAGGGAAGAAGTTCGATAGTCGGTGTGTGTTGTGTAAGCCGATCGTAGCGCGCTCGTTAAGCTGCTTAATCAGGCGCGCGGTCGATGACGGGTAGTCGGCGATGTATTCGACCAGGGCATTAAGGCGCTCGAGACTCGTGTGTGCTGGTGGAGGTTGTTTACGAAGGCGATCGGGGTGGAGTGAGAATGCAGCTTGCCAACGACGACGCTCGAGATCAGCGAGGTCGACCACGCGAATTACGCGTGGATCAAGCCCAAGCGTGTTCAAAACGTCAACATAACCGAAACCATTGACGTCGATGCCCACCATGTTGTTGGAGAGTGGGCGGGGCGAACGCGACAGCGAATTGCGTGAGCTGGGCGAGCAGGAACGTGAGGCAACAAAATGCGATGAGCAACGACGATAAGCAACGACATGAGGGGCGTGGCGTAGTGGCTAAGGAGCTGTTGAGCGAAAGACGAGGTTGATATAACGACGCTGGGTCGACCCACGGTCAAACCCGATCTGATATTACCTACCCTCATCTTCACCGTCAAACTCATTCTCACTGTTAAACTCGTTCTCATACTCACCTCGAATCGTATGTACTAGGCTCACCAAGCTACCTAAGCGAGCCTTGAGTGGGACACGGGCTCATGTTTCCTTCAAGTTCTACTCAAGCTCCTCACGGGCAAGGCGATTGCCTCAACTTCAACTGATGTCCTGTTTACTATGTGATCAAACCACTTTTCCACCCACGCGGAGCAAGTCAGCTCGCGCCGAAGACACTACAAATACTTCCTACTTCTTATCCTAGACTACGTTACATAGCAATATGAGGTACAACAGGAACTCCGGCTTCGTAGCTTGCGCCAGGAGAAGCACTTCATGAAACCAATGTCTAGCATCTTTTTTCCGTTTGAGCCCGCTGAGATAAGATTATCCCCATCCACACTGTCCAGGAGCCATACCGAAATTATGCCACATCGTAACCGTACAAGGAACGTCAGATCTCTCAAACATTGGGTGTCTCTTCCTTGGAAGCCTTCAGTTCCTTGGTCTACGTGAGCCTGTCGACTCCGCCTCACTTAGTAGCTAAGCGTTAATGTATCTCAATCTTCGTTCCTTGTGTTCATCTTCTCGTCTTCACAGCTCGACTCTCTTTGTTGTATTACCATCCACATTCGAACGCTTTCACTCGGAGAATCCAGTGCCTGCGCGTGTTCTTGTGGACTATAGCGATGTTGTTAGTGAACAGCACTCTGGTATGGACCGTGCGTCTTCACTGTCTTCGTTTGCAGACCTAGAGTGGATCGAAAATCTCGCCCTTCTTGTCGATATCACCTATCCATCACCAAACCACCTCACGTCGACACCCAACCAACCCCAAGAAAGAGATGGCACGGCGAAGGGATGTAACGCCTACAGATGTCACCAGAGATTTATGGCTCTTTGAAGGCGTCTTCGCCGAGGGTGACAGGTGCGCTGTTTGCCGCGTGCGTCTGACCGATGAAGACGGTCGTACGATACTGGGTCGTTGCTGCCGGTTCCACGTCCGATGCGCAGAGCAATGGTTCGAAGACGTTCCGTGGTCAAGGGCCAGGCGTTGTCCACGTCACGGGCGAACCCACAGACCGCCGCCGGTCGCATTTGCTCTTGTCGAAGTGACCTTGCAAGAAGGGAACTTTTGCGCTATATGCGAGATCAATGGAGAGCCTGACGCTGGCACTTTTCTCGAAATTGGTTGTCAAGGTCGCCATCGCTTCCACCCGAGTTGTATGTTGGAAGTGTGGAGGCATGCGAAGGCACGCGATCGCATTGACAAGTACAATCTCGCCACAATTAAGAACGTGGCATGTCCAATGTGTCGCACACCTTGTGACTTTCTCCAGTTGAGCGACCTCGCGAGAGCGGAGCGTGAAGAACCTGGGTCGAAATTTCTGCCTACGATGCGGCAACGTCAACGTCTACAGGAAGACGAACAGCAGCCCGTGGTCAACCCCCCTCAGCCAGCTGCCGCTATTCCGACGCCTACGCAGGCTGCCCATGCCGCTCGCCAAGTGGGTTTCCAAGCCCGATACGATACTCTCAATCATGGTATGCACGCAAACATCAAGGCGCGCGCAGTAGCAGCCGCCGGCCATGGGGGCCTGGTCATGTTCACAGACAGAGTGGCTGAAATGGATGGATTAACTGCGGACATGTTGAACTTACGCTTGGTCTACAGGGTCTACCTGCCATATCCCGCACACCCAGAAACCTATACCTATGTGGTGAGTGAACAACCCGTATTTGAATAGACCTACACTGACATGTTTCTCTACAGGTGGTAGCTCATAGGCACGATACGGTAGCCGCTATCGGCAAAGTGTGGCTGTCCGCACTCTGGAACAGCGTAGTTGATCCTACCGCCCGCTTGCCGTTGTTCTGTCGTGCAAATCAGCTTCTGCAGTGGGAGCAAACGGTTGAATCTCTGGGCCTAGCTGATGGAGATACCATAGCCCACACTAGCGCCTAAACGAAGCCTGAACAAGACTCGAATGGAGCTTGAGTGGAGCCTGCGCTTGGGTTGGGACTTAGTCTCGCTCAGGTGCTGCTCAGGCACGGTATATTCTCTCACTGTATGCATGCTCTCTACCAGCATTTGTTCGTGGATCCACAGTACGGGTTTGAGGTGAGTGTAAATAGGGATGAGTTCTTCAATACATGGCTACAGCTCCCACAATATAGTTGCATTCTTTGAATATGTTGACAGTGATCACTGTGTTGTTATCAAGTCTGGTTCGCTCACTCTTCAATCTCAACATGGTCTTACCCCAACCCGTCATGATATGTTCTTGCCTTGATGATAGCATTTTTCCCCTCCGTACCATCATGTAGGTTCCCTTCCGCGCTCCTCGGTCACTGTTATAGGAGCACACAGACATACATGCGCACCTTCTGTATGCTATTGTGTCGTTTGCACAGCACGTGCTAGGTCCGTGCGATTGTTATGGGCAGGAGCAGTGACAAAGCCTCATTCACCTTCAATCAGTTCTCAGATAATCTGAAGCTCTTCGACTCGCAAACTTCCGTGTCAACGATACCCGGCAAAACACCTAACAGCGGAAATTGCAAATTCGAGTAGCCTGTAGCCATGTCCCACTTTTGGTCAGCAAAAGGCAAGCGAGAGTGGCCTCATGGCTCACTGGATAACATTGTATGTTTTAACTTAACCTTCCCCGTTGGAACCATGTCATGTGTGTAATCTGTGGGGCGCAGCTAATAAGTTTAATAGATATACATCGGTGCCGAGCGCCCCGAGTACATACTCGATATACTCGGCATGAGGAATTGCAACGACCTCGACTGGGGTCTGGGCCCCGCATCCAGCGCTGGTGGGTCAATGGACTCGTCAGTGAAGCATTTCTTGATGGGCGACTCTTGGGATATGGAAATGGGTTATCTCCACGCAAATGGCACAGCTACCCTGGGCGACTCGGATTTCGATGCCCTGGGATTCGACGGCGTAATCTCAACCAAGTCTTTGTATTACATGGCTACAAACTCGGACTACGATATCGACCAATGGAAAATCGATGATGAGAGACAACAGCAAGGTGATTCCGTCACCAAAATCGCCAAAGAAGTTGTGGGGGTCAAGGGATTCCCACGACTGGCCTTTAGAACCAGTCGCGTCAAGCGCAAGGAGCAGTTCCTAGGCGCTCACGACCCTGTCAACGACGCCGCGATGACACTGTTAAACGCGATAGGATGTGCAATTCGATATGCAGCTGACAATGGCATCATGGACGGACAAGGTAACCCTATATCTTGGGATTCGATTCCGCCTGTGCTCAGCACTTCTGCTTGGCACATTGCCTCGGTAGATGCTGAGGGCGCGTCAGTGCCGGGCAAAACAGTCCTGTCTGAGTGGGGGACAGTGCATCTGCGATCAGTTGATGTCGAAGGAGTCCCATACAGGGACTGGTGGAAAAAATTTAGGTGTTAGTTTGTCTCCTACATTCTACTTTCGGATCAGCGGCGAGTTCGATACATGACTAACTTATTCTTAGGCTCCATACTCGTAGTAAACAAGTATCAGAATGTCGTAAACCCCTTTTGTCCGCGACCGCCTGAGCAATTCCTCTGGTGGAACAGCAACACTATCCGAAGAGTGTTACCTGAATCGGGTATTGGTCCAGCCATTCTTGCAGACTTCATAAAAGGTTTCACTTGTCGACACTATCACGGAGCACCTGATAACGTACGGGTCGCTAAGGCGAAGGTACTGACACCAGCAACTGAGCAGGCACCGCCCGTACTCTCACCAGTCCCCGCGCAGGCCCAACCCGCACCCTCATCGATACTTGAGCGGGACTTGGGCACGACACACACTCAAGTTGCACTCAAGTCCCACTCAAGTCCCACTCAAGTGTCGACACCAATACCTGAGAAGACCACACCCGTACCTTCACCTACACCTCATAAAAACGAATGGGACGATTTCCACCCGACGCGCGCAGGTGAGGCAATGGCCTCGTCTGTGAACACGTCGCGGCACGTCTCTCGAGAGATCGCGGAGTTCCCAAAGGAGATCAGAGGTCTGCTTCCAGGGATGTTGAAGGGCATATGCCCAGAATCGCTCAACGCAAAGCTTTGTGCCTCTGCACAGCTGAAGACAGGAATTTTCTGCCAGTCCATACACATATGTCATGTTTACAAGAAGAATGTGATCGATGGCGGACCACCATGTCCCCACGATGTGATACATTTCACCAGGGAGACGATGGGAGACGAAGGACCGCTTCGCGAAGTGGTTCACGTACGACCGAATTGCAAATCGCTGAACCAGAACGCGGAGTGCCGCAATGAGAACTGCAAATTTGGTCACGCGTACGAGCACGAGCGATTAGTTTCTTTAGTAGGTCTACGTCAAAATGCGATCCGAGGAATCGCAAAGGGTGATCACAATGTCGCCTCACGCATGATACGAAACGGCATGACAGAAGAAACATATTTCCCTAGGTCTGCGACTCACAGCACTCGCCCAAATGAGTTCAACAAAAGGAGAGCGGAGGAGGAGGCTGGTGACGGTCGTTGTAATGGCGACGGCCGCTCAGTTCGCCCACGACATGGTGGTGGTGGCGGATATAACGATAGGTATCACGACAACCATTACGATGAACATCGCGGTGGCGGAAACGGGTATGGTGGCGGATACCATGGTCGCAATGGCTACGGTGATGCAAAACGATGGCGGTGATAGTGGGACAGTCTACATAAGCGAGACGATAACTATCGTTGGAAGCACCAGGCTCACGTCACGATTTTTGCATGTCATAAAAGTATCTACATCACGCTTCCAACATTGCCTCTAGTGTACTCTAATGAAATTTGCCTCTTCCACAATTTTGGTTGAGTCTAGTGAATATACTGCTCTTACAAAGCCACGAGCGCTCGAACTACGTCGAGCATGATCATCGTATCAACATCCGCCCGATGCATTTCCATATTTTCAAGACCGTACAAATAACGATATACATTCCGAAGTCTGTACGTTTTGCTTTTCATCATGTTCCGAGCGAGATAGTAAACATTTACCGGTTGTAAACTTGTCCGCCTCTCTTTTCCTAGGCAGAAGTCTTCTTTCGCCGTAGAGGCGACGAATGGCTGATCTAAACCAGCTAGTATCTTCCAGAAAATCTGCATATCAATCGTTGTAGCGTATGAAATGATAGCATGGGTTGCTGGGTTGAAGCCTTTTCTTATCAAGACTCGACGCATTTGAGTGAATGTAGTGCCCCATGCCTTGCCGTTTGGGTAGATGCGAGAGAAACAAGCCCGGATTCTTGGTAATGTAAGAAAATTAAACGAATGAGCAACAAGTATACATACCTAGACTCACTTGCTTCGTGGAGTTGATGTCCTAGAGGGCATAGCGAACGATACCTGCTGATCAATTGATCAACAGTGGCACCATTATAATCTACAGGGCAACACAGTATAACCTCGCCATTATACTTGCGAATGCAAACCTCGAAGGCGACTGGGCAGGCGTATTTAAAAATAGTGAACTCCGTGTCGATTAGCCAAAAGTTGTCTGGTGTCTTGACAAATCCTCGTAACCATTTCAACTCCTCCTGCCACTTTTCTGTAGATGGGTGATATAGTCGAGCTGTCGCGCGTTCAACATGGAATTCGCAGTGTCTGAAGCCGGGTCTCGGTGGATGATCGCATGCAGACGGACAATTCTTTGCGATAGTGCTGGAGGGCCCCGACTCGTAGTGGACGCTGCGAAGTACATTGGCAGGATGAGATTTATGAGACTGGTTTTTCGGTAAAGCTTGTTTTCTTGTTTGATGGGCCATGTGTAGTCTGATACTCTGATCTGGGTCCTGTAGGAGGGTATCTCGATATGCCACCTCGTTCACAGCGTCCTGGTCAGCGTCGTCAAACACTACGATATCTTCGAGTGACAACAATTTGACCGCACGTAATACCGCGCGACGGCTGAGCTCCTTTGCCCATTCTGGTAGGACATGGTCGGCCGGGGCAGGAACAGCCGGCTGCATCACTGACGATACCATTGTATCACCAGCGGCAGTCGATTGATGCATGCCCCCGTTCTACACACTGTTAGTGATCATGATCCAATGAGAGCATATGATAGAGTTGTAGGAACATACGACTCGGTTGTCTGTTCGGCGAGCGTTGTTGATCAAGATCAGAACCGGTGTAGGGTGTAGGCTCGAACGACATCGACTCTGGTGATAAGAGGGAGCTTCGAGTACATAGGAAAAAAACGCAGTGTGTCACAGAGATGTGCCACACTAACAGGATAGGTGGCCATGTCAGGACAGGCAACTTGGTAGGAGTTGTATCGATCTGTGGGAGGTGTCATCGTCTGTCTGGAAGGCTCTGGAGCCAGGGCGGCAGTTGTATGGCAGGTTGGGCTGGTGAGGAGGAATCTGGTCAGAAAGTAGTAGTCGAAAGGGTGCAAGTTGTTTACGTGCTAACAGTTGTCAACAAGTGGCTCCTTCTGTAGGGTTCTCGGATGCGGCGTCTACTTGAAATGACATCACAAATGTGTCTGTCAACAATGGTCACCCACCCTAAGCGAGCGTGGATGAGCAGCTACCACGCCGACGTCTTCGTTTCAACACCCCATAACCCCGCAACACTAGTGTCAAGATACGTTTGCATTTTCCATTGTTCAATCTGACGCCACGTTCGCTTCCGATTCCGTTCAATTCCAATCCTCTCTCCAATGTCGGCTTTCCCTGATTTCACGCAGTCAGATGCTCGTGTCTCTGCTGATACAATGTCACCAGCAGCAGTCAAGTCACTCTTACCATTCCAGCTTGGCTTCATCAGAACGTTTAGTGAAGATCCGGATATACCAAACACTTTCGACAACGAAGTCGATCTCGCAGATGCCGCCCTCCGCTACTTCGCTACGCCTAGATTTGCAGACGCCAAAACTGCAATCTCTGCAATCGCTGGAACTGCCATAGCTACTGTCATGGGCTGGTTTGTTGGCAACTGTATCACGATCCTCGTAGAACTTGACGACGTTCGCTTCATTGTACCTCGTTCTAGGGACATCAACGAAGACAGGATTGCGCCAGACCGGGTGACCAGGCGGCAGATCGAGCTGCGGCAGTCGTCTGTGGCACCCACTTCTGTCGCCCGGTCCGAATCACCGCAGCAATCGACTCTTGTCAAACGTGAACGGGACTTCGGGGCGATCGGCAGCACGAGCATAGACGCCGAGCAGTCCCTCAAGGGCGATGAGATTCCAGACGACATGGAAAATGAGGCGCAACCTGCTCAAACGGGTGGCTCAATGGAGTCTGTCCGTGTTACGAGCGACGTTATATACATCAGTTCCTCGGACGATAGCTCGCCTGTTCGCGTTCGTAAACTGCCCATTGGACGACCCCCAAAGCGCGTGAAGACGTCTTCGCTAGGTGACAACGAAGACATCTACTCGTCAACTAACATGGTTCCCCTCCGCCCTCTCTTGCGCAGAAAGACACCAAAGTTACCTGATCCAAATCTGTTACAGCGGAAAGCAATCTTCGCTCGAGTTCTCGACAGGGAAGAAGATGCGATGCTCACAACCGTACGATCTCCCAACCTAGCCACAGTCAGCCTTACCAAACCCAAGTCTAGTATTCGCCGAAGCACTCTATCAGAATATACGAAAGAGCAACCGAGGAACAGATATATCGATATGTCCAAGTTCGACCAACAACAGCTCCTTGCTGTCATATCAAGAGGGCACCAAGTACCGGAACAGACTAGGGCCGATATCAAGCTAGCAAACAAGTTGAAATACCTCCCCATGTTGCACATACCAACTTTGAGGAGACAGTCGGATAAACTCACAATGCGCTATGCCGTCAACACTTTCGACTACACGCGGAGCATCGACTGGGCGGAGTTCGCCCGCAACGGTGGAAAAGGCCTACTGACTTTCAATGTTGAAGAAAAGTCAGTCCGTGCCTTCAATCTGGTGATGTACATGGGCGAATGTGGACTGTCGTCCTTGGCTGTTGCACGGTTAAACAAATGGTTCATGACTGTTACCGATGATGAGCAGAATGGCAGGTCGGTAATAACCTTACGAGAAGCTGAAGCGTTCTCGCGCGTCTGTGGCTTTTATCCCAAGGTAGCTGATTTTCTGACAATATGTCGACATATCGATCCCGCCATGATCACCAGCCAGTGCTTGGGTTGCGATGGCACCGAGTATGGTGTGATCGACGGTTGTAACAACAACAAGTTTGCAGCACACATTAACCAATACCATCAACCAGATCCCCCAGTACAGAAAGACAACCGATACGGCATGTGTCACTTCACTGGCTGCAACATGGTCTGGATCTACAGCTGGACCAAGGCCATAGCCGAGCACATCACAAATTGTACCCACCGCGCTGGCTTCTACGCAGGACGTCACGATCCTGGAGAGCCGCCCGCCGAAACTAAACAAGAAGAACAGTCATCAATCATCCACTCGGATGACCTCCAGAGCGAAAGCGACGACTGAGTCGTGCTATTCCCTCCTCTACAACTGTAGTCGTCGGTGAGACAATGGTCTCGTCGATGTTATACAGGCGCCAAACAACGAGCCTCGAGGAACCCTGGGTGAAGCTTGATTGACTCCTGGATGCAGGCTCGATGAGAGTTCTGTTCAATGTCCGTTCAAGTATCCAAGGTGAGAGAAACGGGTAGGGCCACGGCAGCGCAAACATCGGCCTGCCCGCTCTCGGCTTCAGGTAAAGGTGGTCAGTAGCAGGCAGTGGCATATATTGACTTCGCTATCTAATAACCTCCCAGCTTCCTACTCCAACATCAAGCCACCCACCAAAGACGAACAAAAGAATGGCGAACATCCGGATCAATTGCCTAGCAGAGATAGTCTGTGAGATTCCTCCGTCGACGCTCTACTCTGAGCTCCAAATACAAGAACGACTAGGTAAGATCCACCCAAGAGGATGTGAATCTTGCCAGTGCTAACCTCATATCTACCACAGTCACCGTGGGCATGAACACCAGTGGCCTGTCGGTCAATGGACCGGCAGTCGTGCCCAACTCAACAGAGGCCACGAAAATTTGCAGGGTTCTCGCCGCCTATCACGGTGTAGTACCTCAGAGCAAGCATACGGTTGTTGTCGGTATGCACGCAGACAAGAATAATCAAGATAAGGCTGCCGCGGTGTTCCGCACGGCAAGAGAGATGGTTCAGACTGAGAGGTACGGTCCGAATTCGTTCATTCAGCAGTTTGTCCCCGGCAAAGTGAGCAGCGAAGACTTCCTTGTTCAGCAAACCAATTTCAGTATCGAAGCAAAGGCGAGGGAGCTTCAACCACCAAACGAGACACAGGCTGAGACCAATACCCGCACGGCGGAGCGCCAGGCCTTCCTTGATGCAATAGCATCGGGGGAACGGCTCTGGGTGAACACATACGAGTTGGAATACCGAAGGACTGTCGACGCGCTCCCGCTCGCCAGGGGTCTTGAGAGGACACGCCTAACCCGAAAGGCTGAACTCTATCATAGGATGAAAGATAACCCTCCACGATGCGTCATCGACCTGAACACAGTACACTCACGGCAGCAGTGTGACCAGGCCAAGATGATCCCGCTCGGCCTGCGAAATTGGGAACAATGCCTGGACTTCTGGCAAGCGACCATCACCGACGATATACTCACATCTTATCTTGAGAAAGCTTCTAACGTGGTTGACATCCGGTAAGTACTCTACTTTGTGACCCATGCATGCGAACTTCTTCCACATCACTAACTGCTGACAGAAGAATGCTTGAGAGAAACAACGTACCAGATTTTAGGGATATGCAAGGCAATCTCTGGATCAACGCTTGTGCCTTGATCGACCTGCATATCGTTGGACCTAACCAGTCCAAGAGGCGGGAAATGCTACTTGACGACCGATCGCGCCGCATGGCGGCCTATGATCTCGGATCCTGGCCAGACAGGAAGTCCACCTGTCTGACCAGGATCCGCGCACTGCACACCGACTTGAAGTTCCACGAGGCTCAAGAATATGGTATTTGGACCCAAACTCCAGTACTTATTCCGGGATCGAACGGCCGCAAGCGCCCAGCGGAAGCCGGGGGCCCGGGTGCAGAGGTGATGCGGAGGAGGAGAACTTACTGAGCTCAGCTGGCACAGTAAGATGACTGGAGTGGTTTGATCCTGAACCGTTGTGGTTTCAGCGCTGGTGAGATAATGATCTCGTCAGTGAAGTGATCGGTTGAAGACAACAAAACACAACACATGTACAAGGGAATCGGGAGATGGGTGTGGACGGAAAGTCAAATGGTCATGGTTTCTATAGCAAGGATGGAATTTCGGGGTATCATTCTGGAAAGAAATGAAAGACTATCCATCTCGCTTCTACGCTGCCTTGTGTGGTCCCATGCGCACCTGAATCCTTGCAACTGATCCCGGACTGATACTTTGATGAGTCTTGAGTGGGACACGAGCTCATGTTTCCTTCAAGTTCTACTCAAGCTCTCCACGGACAAGGCCATTGCCTTATCCGCGCGGACGTCATCCGGCTCTATTCTACTGGTTTTGCGCCACACCAGGTTGTTCTGCCGCAGGCTGAGGCTCGTCAATAGGTATGGTATCGGAGTAGCCAACGCACTCGATCATTGCGATATCTAAGTCGTTATCGTTAATGACGGCTAGCGGATTTTGATGGCCAGCCTGCACCATATAACTATCATTCGTGTTAGTCATGTAACTATGGTATCGCTCTGTCGTTCATACCTGAAGGTTGGTCTGCATGGGTCGATGAAGTACACATCCGCGCCGGCCTGCTTGACTATGTCGACGTACTCGTCGCGCTTGGCAATCTTATCAATGGCGTGGCAACAGGCAGCCTATCTGGGTCAATTATCAAGGACATTTTGCGTTTTTTTTAGTGACTTACGCGGTATGCCCTGGCCATCCCGTTTTCTTCCTGCCGCCGTATAGCTCTAGGCGTTGCCTGCGGTCCCCTCCTGGTTGGTATCGCATCTGCCATATTGGCGTAGTTATTTACGTGCGATCTCGATGTTCTTTGGTCGTCGTTACAGTGATGGTGCACCCGTGGCTGTGGAATACTTGATACAAGCTTGCTCCTAGTCCGAAACAGGTATGGCAGGTACTGCGGTGGGTGCCCACGGCACTTGCAGCACCACCACCCTTACACAACTGCGTCAAACCAACTTATTCCTCCCTCTGGGAACTCCTGGATACTATGATTATGAGCCTGCCGCCTTACTCAACGCAGGACCAGAGACGCCCAACGTCTGCCAAGTTCGAATGCCCCAGTAAGTGACAGCGGTTATCTCTCGACAGGCTCTCGTTGACTATATTTAGGTACTGCAAATCTGAAGTTTCTTCGTCTTGGACGCGCTTTCATTAAGCAGTCGGATGGGAAATCGGATACGGATAGCATTCGCAGCTTCTTGAAACAATCTCCGGAGTTGGTTGATTTTGGACTATTGCCAATGTACGATTTTGAATACATTGTGCACATGATTCAGAGCGAGCACACGTACAGACCTTCAGCTCGCACTGGTGGGGCAATGGCCTCCTCAGTCAAGAGCATCGATGGAGCAGTGACTCCGTCGACTGGAACCAGCATGAGACTTCTACCGTTTGCTTCGTCTATAACAACGGTCGAAAGTTCCGCATCGCCGTGTGTCGAACCCAGCATCACTCGACGAACAAAGCGTCGCCGAGTGTCTAACCGTAAGCATTGGTCTACTACATACCATTAGTTGATAGTCGCTGACAGCTCGATAGAAGCTCCATCGCCACCAGCGGGTAGGGGAAAGACACGTCATGGCTCAACGAACGACATCATCTCCCGGGTTCGACACGCGAGCAAACAATGCGACATGTTACCAATGCTCAGTGTGCCCCAACCAGCACCCCGAAACTCGTCATACAATGGTGTGGTGCGGTACTGGAGCAACACCGATAACGATCGATTGAACGTATTCAGCAAAGCATCCGCTGATAGTCAACATATACGGCACGATTCTGAATTCGATTGCTTCGATGCTGGAGACATTCTGCGATATCTTGAATCTTGCGGATTGGGCCTTGACATCTGTAACGACCTTGGAGCGTACATGACTGAACGGGTAGTAACTACATGTGAGTGTAATCCTTCTGTTTACATTACCGTCTTCCTCATCTTCATAGATCCAGGGCATGAATTCACAAGGCCTGTCCAGACGTCTGCGGTCATCGAGATCGCCAACGCGTGTGAGATCCTTCCACAGATACAATCATTGCTCGACCTTGGAGAATCGCACGACCAGTTGGTACAAGAGTACCGGTGTACGCATTGCGGATGTGCGATCAAAGCCGGACCAAGCGATAATCTGGTCGCCCATGTAGCGATACACGTTGGTGGCATCCACGAGGATGTGCTATTAGTCCGATGCCCGTACACTGGATGCAACGCTTTTGGGGATCGCACGCAAGAGAATACCATATCACACATTCGCAGCTGCAAATTCAGGCGTCGATAGTGTTATGTCGATGGGGTAATGACCTCGTCGATGCAAAACCCATGTCATATTCGACTTTCTCTATCCTCTGGCCCTCGTTCATACGTCACTATACCGTCAGCTTGTTCAGCCATACATGCCACCTCATACCATTGATCATCATGGTCGATTTGATCATCTGCATGTTAGTTTATGTAATGAACGCCAATACTATGACATTTGTTCAATGAATGAAGCCTTCAATACTTGCTGTGCTAACGTGACATCGCTGTTCGCTGCGTACACAGTGTATGTCTGCCATATTCCCATAGACCGTATGCCATGGAGCCTATTAGGCATGGTTCCTGTACTAGTCTTTATTGTCGTAGTAGAAACATATAGACCTCCGCCCCTTCCATGAGACCGATGGCAAGAAGCCTAATGCATGTCCATCTAATCCGTCCGCTTCTTGATGAAGACCAGTGCCATGCTAAGCTCGTCACGGATGTCGGAAATCTGTATCTTCCCAACATGGAGAACCTACGCATAACATGCCGATCTGAACTTATCGATCCCACTCATGCTGTACCAACTTCCTCTGATGTGGCAGCAGGTGTCATATATGGAAGCCGACAAGTAAGGGTTCCACAGCCAGTGGCTGTGACAAAGCTGAAAAGTACGTGTTGTGGGTGGCGTTGTGTATATAGAGTTGTACGGTTGTGATATAAGATGGTTACCCAAGTAGCGCGAAATGTATTGCTTAGCACCCTCTATTGTAACTACTAAAAGCAACTACAATGACGCAACAATTAATTAAATTTAATAGTAGCGATTAAATTGCAATTGTCTGTTTGTAAGATGTACAGCGCAATATACTGTAAATATTGTGTTGTAGTTGTATAATTGCGCAGTTGAAACAACGCGTTTTTTAGTTATTTACAACATCTACCTTTACCTATAGCAACAACCTTAACACTATAGATATATACAGTAATATTAGGCCTATAATTATTGTCTACTATGCCTAGCAAGCGGTAGCAGAGGTGTATAATAGCCACTGTATTTGTACCTGCTAGTGCTACAGTGTGTCGCCCATGGTCGCCCTAAGCAGGCAGCCGTCAGCGACACACTGTAGTATTAGAGAAGTTTTTTTTCTGTATTTAAATCGCGATAGTAACAGCTCTATTGTAAGGTTTTATTGTATATATATATATATGTATATACAGCGTTGTTGGGAGTCTTTTTTGTATCTTGGTTGCTGACCTCAACACCAAAAACGTATCGTGAGATCGCTGCTACGGCAAACCCAACAACCTCACGCGTAGGCCTTGGCCAATCAAGCCAAACAATCAAGCTGGCTTATAGCAGCTTGGCTTGACTGATTAGCCAGCTTGATGCGCCAGCTTGATGCGCCAGCTTGATTGTTGACAAGTCTGCTGATGTGGCAGCAGGTTTCATATATGAAAGCCGACAAGTAAGGGTTCCACAGCCACAAGGGTTTGCATACGAGTTCCAATGGCACATCGTCGCAGTAGATACCGAGGGTGCGCCGCAGCCAGAAAGTAAGGCCATGATCGTCGGTAAATAACTGGCACGGGTACGGAATTCACGCTACCTAAGCATGACAAGAACTCAAGGATCTCACTGAGCAGCACCAAACGAAGGGTACCAGTCACCAAAAGCGTCATGAGGAAGGTTGATTTCCGCGTATAGCAAAGATGGTCTATAC